>Ga0182017_10000787_pt1 | contig 25029 bp, 20 predicted proteins | sample 712E3DmetaG_FD_120492 | JGI IMG/M metagenome (GOLD analysis project Ga0182017, IMG submission 120492) | Permafrost microbial communities from Stordalen Mire, Sweden - 712E3D metaG | ecosystem: Environmental > Terrestrial > Soil > Wetlands > Permafrost | place: Sweden: Stordalen | collected... | reverse complement strand
GACCTTCGATACCGCGGGCCATGACGTGGTGTAACGCACCGGGAATGGATAATCGGGCTATGCGTGGCATGTCTTAAAATATATTCAAACAATCAATAAAGCAATTAAGCACGTCCGTCCCCTGAACCCCCCTGAACTCATTGGGTAGGCATTCTTCTTCCTTTCTTTGGGGGGGGCATTTTTAATGAATTTCAAGTTTAATGACCTCTAATTCCTTTTTTGCATTGGCGATTAAATAGCAATCATACGCATATGTCTCTGTATTGCCGGCACCCCCAAAAGATAAATCTACAAATTTCCCACCATTTGATTTTGATAGATAATCTATTGGAAAAGTAATTCCATTCTCTTTGAAAATCTCCGAGGGAATTTTGAAGTATTTTAAGTTTTTCTTTTCTATCTCAATCTCACATCCTTGAGCAATTCGCACTGTAAATTTCTCTGAACCCTCATCGAAATTTTCTGGTGAAACGAAATAAATGGTATAGTATTGTTCCTCTTTCTTGAAAAAAAGCTGCCCATGACGCCGCAAGAATGGCTTTGAAAACTTTCGAAAGATCGGAATGGATGGCCCAGATATAAAGAAACCAACACCCGCAGTTGCAAATCCAATTATAACAAATAAGAATTCTGTATTTAAGTGTGAGGGTAGATATTCGAAATATCCTGTGATTGATCTTAATAGGTTTGTAGATGTAGGGAGAAGTTTATTGAAGAAGAAATAAAGAGAAATCCTTGCGATAAACACAGACAGAAGCCCTAAAAGGCCTGTCCACAATCTGAAATAAGCCCTATATCCTTCTGGTTTCAAATACTTGATGAAATAATAGAATATGCCAAATACACCAAATATGGGGATTATAAGGATGTTTACACGAAATATGAAGATTGAAAGGCCATAAACAATGCCTAGCCCTAATGCAAAAAGTGAGGAGTATAAAATTGCCATATTCAAGGAACCTGGCATTTCTTCGTCATAATTCTGGGCAACTGATAACTCTATTTTGTCAGAAATATCCTTTACCTGATTTGCTGATTCAGAAGTATGTTGATTCTTCAAAATGTTTTTAATCTTAAAAACTATCTCATCCTTTTCTAATTTGTGAATTTGCTTTAATGGTATTGCACCTCCATACATTCCACCCATTGATGAATTGAGCATACTAAAGAATCCACCCTTTTGCGCCTTTTCAACTTTTTGCTTCGTTATAAAGCCAAGAAATTCATTATGGTTTAATGTATATGTAGATATGTCCAGAACATCGTCCCACCAAATAGTTTTTGTTCCAAACATTTGATGGAAGTCAATTTTATCTATATCAATATCGATATAGCTCTTTTTCAATAAGTTTTGAAAAAGAAAAGCGTAGAGACAAAAGGCTCCAAAAAGAGGAGAGCCAATTTTCATAAGTAAGAGAATGAATAGACCATCTTTCCTAATGTCATTGATAGGAATAAACGCACTTGCCAAACACACTACTCCCATTACAAGAAATAGCATGGAATAACCAATTCCAAACCGAAGATTAATTCTGATTGGCAGTTCGTAGCTATTTTTAATTTCTGTTTTCATTGTGTCTTTGTTTTCCAATGCTCCCCCCTGTATTTCTTGGTTTTAGAATGCCTGCCCAATTTTGGCCAATGGTTCAATACATGCCGAAGTTGTCGCATTGGCAACATGACGCCGATTCGAAGTTGACGGCGACGGAGCCATCAAAGCGGCAATTTGGGGCGGCTTTTTGGCCGCCCGGCATGCGTGTGTTGGTGGATGTAAACCGGAACGCTACCATAGTTTGATGTCTTTCGCGACAGCTCTTCAATTTATCTTCATGCATTTTCAGTTCGTTCCTTTTTCATGGCGGCGCATTCTTTCATCTTGCGGAACATATCGTCAACCAGTTCCTCATTTGCAATATCCTCATTATTTCGGGAATTGTTCCGAAACCAATGACGAACCGATATTTTTCATGGTAGTGTGCAGATCTTTTCTTTCATGCGCCTGTTCATTTCGCATACCGGTAACGACAGGTACCTCTTTAACATCAAATTCCAGGATCTGAAAAATGTGGTTCGTATAATCAATATACGACTGGAACAGGCCTGAATCAGGATTACCCTGATTAAACACAAAAACCAGCTTTTTCTTCGAGGCATTTCCTTCTTTGAAATACGGAGAGAACCGCGGAGAGAATCGCGGAAACAACCTGTCGGTGAAAATTTTCGCCTGGGCAGTCATCTGCCCCATGTAAATCGGCGAGCCGAAAACAAGAGCATTGGCATGATCAATCTCATCAAGAAGTTTTTTCATGTCGTCATTGATAACACATCCCCGATCGCTCTTGTGGCAGGCCCAACAACCACAGCAGGGTTTGATATCAAGATCACTGAAATTCCATGACTGGGTTTCAGCACCCTGATCTTTCGCACCCTCGAGTATTTTGTTTACTATCCAGGCGGTATTGCCTTCTTTCCGCGGACTAAAATTAAATCCGATGACTTTCATTTTTTATTTCCTTAGATTATGTATTGATTGATTTGAATTTACACATTCAAAATGCCCACCTCAAAAAGAATATTATGTTTCCCTTTATTGTTTTTTTTTCCGCGCCGCCTTGTTCTGACTTCGAACGGGCTGATTTTCTCTTTCTTGCCGCCGCCTATAAGTTCATTCGTTCTGGTTTATTTCCCACCAACGTTCCGGGTATTGCGAAGTAACGGGCAGCAGTGCTACCCGAGGGGCGGCGACGAGACGGATGCAGACGCAAACCTGCTTCATGGTTTGCGACGCAACCGACGGAGCCTAACCGGTTATTTGCCCCGGCGATTAAGCGAATTACCGAAAACCCCCGCCGAGGGCCAAGGGCGGCTTTGCGCCCGCCGCACAATACCCGTGTTGTGCGATGTAAGCCGCTCGCTCTTGGGTTCCCATTGCCACCGCCGTCTTTGTCTTTTTCTTGCTGCGCCCTCTTCGTATTGATTCGCCAGCGTATGGAAATGCGCTGGCGGGCACATTCGATTCTACCAAGGCGCTGGGCGGCGGACAAGGAAACTTCTATCAACTTCGTGCCTTGGCCGGCTTTGTTGTTTTTCTAAACGGAAACAACACGTCATTCCTATAAATCCGGCCAGTTGTCATTGGCATTCTGTCGAAAAGGATGCCTACTATGATACCACAAATAGCGAGTGGTATGATTCTAATGGGAATGCAGAGTTTGGAATACGATAGGAAAGGAACAACAACAGCCGAAAACAAAAGGTAATGAAGTAGGTTACTTGGTAGTTTTGGAGGGATAGACAGAATCTCGCGAATCGAGCGTACTTTTTGTTCTTTGAAATAGGCCCGGGAAGATTGCCATTTTAATGCATTGAAGAGCCAAATAGCAATCATCACATAAGCCAAACAGTATTTGTCGATAAAATGCTCAAGCGCCCAAATTTTGGGCGGCATGTTGGCGGCATTGAGGCTTAGATTGAGGCTGAGGAACAATACGGAGTATCCAAGAGTGGTATAGAAAGCCGAGTTGATTCTCTCAGGAGATGTTCTTAAAGCCCAACACAAGTCAATTGACTCGCCATTAATTATTAGATTCTTCAATTTTACTTCGCGTTGCACCAAGCCAATAAATTCCTGCTTATAATTGTCTGACAGCTTTGGCCAAAGTGTGCTCCGTATTTCCAAGGCAAAGGAAGAAAGTAGCTGATTGACAAAAAAGAGCCTCGACCTTGTAAGAATATAGCGAAACCAGTATTTCATAATGGCTCCGCAATAGAGAACTTCAACCTCGTCATTCTCTAGAAAGTTATGAAAATCGATTCCTTCGAGGGAAAGGCCCTTTTCGGAAGCGGTCCGATTCATTTCTTCTAAACTGTTACCGATAGATACGAGACGACTGGTCTCCTTGTCGACTCCAAATAGATTTGCCATTTGTTCTTCGAATCCAAGCTCTTGAGCGCGTAAAGTAATGTTTGTCTCTTCAACTTCTATAACAACCTTGATTGACATACTGTTTCTCCCGAGCTATCCAATATTCAGGTGTCGTGGTTCCGATTGATTCTTTCTCTCGCCGCATTTATGCGACGTTCTTAGGGCGCAGCTCTTCGTCTTTCTAGTCTTTCCGGCGGTGGCTCCTTTTTGCGTGCGGCTTATTTCGTCGCAACTAGTGCTATGATGTACCTTCCCAAGTATCTACTATTATATAAAAGCATATACTATTAAAAACAAATATCTACATCTATATATCGAAAAAGCATATACTAATATATGCTTTAACATTTTCTACCAGTCCTTATTTTCAACGACAATCCTCCTCTTCAAGCCTAAAATACATGCAGTTTTATACGGGCGCTTCGGCAACAATGAGTTCAACGGTGGTGTAGCGTTTTTTGGTTTTTTCGTCGTAACGATAACGAACGCAAATAAGCCGGTCGCCATACTGATTTACCAGGTTTTTTGTTCCCCGTTGTCCGGGTTTGAGCTTTAGGCGTACTCGCATTAAAACCACATGCCTTTGAGGCTCAGCCGCCGTGAGTTGAAACATCCTCTTAACAAAAACTAAATATTCTTGATTCAAAAAGCAAGATATATCAAAAAAAGTCTATCCCCCATTTTTTCTTAATCATCGGATTTTCGGCACTGTTCAAAAAATCCTTTTTTGTCGCTCCCCTCTTTTATTGAAAAAACAGGAGTTAATCCCACAAGCTAATGATCTTATCCGCATGGAGCAAAGCGTGAATGCCGCGCTCGTTGCCGACCGTCACCACGATTTTTCTTCGTAGAGACGCAAGCTCGTCTATTCATTAGTTATTTTAATGTGGAGATATTTCTATACGGTTATCCGCGTTTTTTGGGTTTAAATTATAATTTTTTGACGTTTTTAGCTCTATATGGTTGACTATGTTTGTCAATTATTTTATGGATACTCTTTTTTAACAAGGACACTTTTCATGACAAAAAATTCGAATCGAATCAATGACTTTCTTAAAAAAAACAACTTATTCCCGCTACATAATCCGGCCATTTCTCCCGATATGGCGGTGGATTTTGAAAGGCTCTTAGGGCTGATCGAAGAGGAACAAGGCGCGTTGGAATCCGTGAAGGATTTCGCCACCGCGGAAAATGCCGCGGCCAGGTTGCGGCGATTGAACCTATGGCACAAGTCGATTTTCCATATTGGGAATTCGGTATTCTTCGTCATTGAATCGAAAAGCGACGGAGATTGCGCTCTCTTGACTACGAGCGATGTGGTTCCGGAATTTGAAACCGTCGCCGACGTCGGGACCCATATTCATGCGATTCCTTTGACATGGTCGAATCTCATTCGTTTGAAAAACCTGGTCCTTGAAGCCGACCCCTCCAGCACAATTTTTCCCAGGGCGGAAGCTTGTCTGAAGAAAACCAGCCTGGGCATCGGCGCGCGGTTTACCACCCTGCACTGGCCCGCGGTCGCCTGGGTGATGAAGGCGCTCAAGCTGCCCGTTACCGCCAATCAGAATTCGATCCCCCGCGAACTCGTATATGACGTGCAGGCAATGCTCGAAAATAAACTGGCAAAGGTTCCCTTCCCCTTTATCGGCGCCGGCGTTCCCGAAGGACATCAGGGCCAATCGGTGCAGGGAATGTCTCATGCATCAATTATTACGTTGCTCAAGCACGGGTTTCACCGCCACGGCATTCCATGGGGCTTCAACGCCGACCATCAACCGATAGGCGGCCGGTTCGACGCCATTGAAGAGCGGCTTGTGGAAGGAAGTTTGTTCGCATCGTATATAACCTATGACATGAGCCCCGAACTTTCATCGCATACGCCGATCGAAAACGGCGACGCGCTCGAAACGGCTTTCCGAAACGCCGTCGAGCCGGACCTATTCGACGCTGTTGTCAAGCGAGTGGCGGCCATTCCCATGAGCCTGCCTGTTGACGCCGTTAAAAAACTGGTTACCTATCTTATGCCCGCCATGAAAAAAGTGAAACGCAGGGACGGCCTTTATATTGATATCCGTAAGAAACTGTTTATCGCCGAAGCGGGTCAACGGTTGATAAAGGAACTGTCCATCGACGAATTGCCGGGTGAAACCACTCCGCAAACCTTGGCCGTATGTCTTGCGCTCGTTGAGGCAATGGGAATGCGGTTTGATTTTATCGCCCCCAACATCGGTTTCCAGAAAAATATCCCCTATGCCGATTCCGCCGCATTGGAGAAAAAAATCGCCTCTTTGTTTTCGGTGGCCGCGTCCTTCGGCGTATCCATCGGTTTCCATTCGGGCAGCGGAAAATCAGCGGAAAATTATCGAATCCTGGGCAGGCTGACGCGAGGATGCTTTGAGGTAAAAACATCGGGCCGGTATACCTACGAAATGGGTGTGGCGCTTTCGAGATCAACGGACCCTGAAGATCAAAAATTGTGGGCCGATTGGTATCAATTCACTAAAGAACTCGCTCTCAGAGGCGCTTTTTCAGAAAATAGCGCCCAAAAGTCTTTTGCGCGGGAATTCATCTCTTCGGCATTAAAGCTTGAAGGCCCGGCGGACATTGACGGCGTGTATGAATCGCCTCGGCGGCTTCGCGAGGCGCTTGACGGGATCAAGCCTTCCCCGGATCATGCATTTTGGTTTGAATACAATTTTCTTTTCATTCTTGCGGGAAAAGGAAGCATAGACCGGCTCGGAGACCATTCCCCGGAAGGATATGAACAGCGCAGCCGCTTTTACAAAATTTCCAGCAAGTCAAGACTTTTATTCGCCCAACGTGTAGCGGAGTACATCCTGTTTCTCGCGGAAACAACCGGCATATCCGATACCGGTTTGATTGCGAAAGTAAGGGAAAAACTTGGATTATTTAAAACGTACGAAGAACTGTTAATGGACATATCCTGAAATCGTTTTGTATTTAAAAAAAATCGGCAAAGAAAAAAAATCATGCTTATATTATAGATATAATAGTTGGTTTAGATTGGTTTATGCTAAACCTATGGGGGTACAATTAAAAGGGGAGGGAGTTTTTATGAAGTCCTTGCAGTTTTCGGTTGCCGCGTTTTTGTTATTGAGCGCTCTCGGTAGTACCGCTACCTTCGCTCAGACCTACCAGTTTCCCTTTCAAAATCCCACTCTGGGAATGGAAGAAAGAATCAATAATTTTCTTTCCGTAGCAACGGAGACGGAAAAAACAACCCTTATGAAAGACTGGCCCGCTGAGAATTTTGCTCGTCTTGGTTTTAAAATGTCCGGTCATTGTGAAGGACTGCACGGCGCGGGCCAGGGTACCTGCACGCAGTTTTGTCAGGCTTACGGCATTGGCGAAACGTGGGACACTGCAATGTCCAAGCAGGTTGGAGCGATCGAAGCCAACGAATACCGGTACATCTGGCATCGTAACGGATCGGGAAGCCTCATTATACGTATCCCCAATTCTGACCTGGGCAGGGACCCGCGCTGGGGAAGAACCGAAGAGTGCTATGGAGAAGATCCCTATTTAGTGGGTAGTTTGAGCGCTTCCCTCATTCGCGGGGTAATAGGAAATGATCCAAAATATTTCCAGGCGGAATGCCTGATCAAGCATTTCCTGGCGAACAGCAATGAGGCAAGCCGTATGAGTTCTTCCTCGAACTTCGACCAACGGCTTTTTAGGGAATATTATTCGGTCCCCTTTCGCATGGGTATAATGGAAGGCGGCGCCAGGAGCTATATGTGCGCCTACAATGCTTATAATGATACCCCCTGTACCGTTCACCCCGTGATAAAAAGAGTAACCATAAAAGAATGGGGTGTCGATGGGTGTATCAGCACGGACGGCAGTGCGGTAAGCGCGGGGATGGTTAACGGCGGTCACAAATGGTATGCCAATATGACCGCAGCCTGTGCGGGCTGCACAAAGGCGGGTGTAAACCAGTATTTAGATGGAACGTATTCGACGGCCCTTCCCGCGGCAATCACCAGTGGTTTAATAACAGCCGCCGATCGTGACTCCGTCCTAAAAGGCGTTATAAGGACCCAGATGAGGCTGGGCGTTTTCGATCCGCCTGCCCAGGTGCCCTATACAAACGTAGGAACCTCCGACCCCGCTCAATCAGCCGCCCATAAGGCAGCCGCGAAACTGGTGACACAAAAATCAATCGTACTGCTGAAAAATACCAATAATCTTCTTCCTCTCGACAAAACCCTGGTGAAATCAATCGCGATCATCGGCGCGATAGCCGACTCGGTTCCCAAGGATTGGTATGGCGGGACGGCGCCTTATAAAATCACTCCCCACGCTGGAATCATTGCCAAGGTCGGCGCCGGCGTTACCATAAACTATGCCGCGGACAATACCAATAGCGCAGCTGTCAACGCGGCCAAGTCCTCGGAGGTGGCCATAGTCTTTGCGGGGAACCATCCAACCTGCAGCAAGGGTTGGGGAGTTTGCACTCCGCCAAGCGAAGGCAAGGAAGGAATCGACAGAAAGCAGATCGCGCTGGAGACGGCCCAGGAAACGATGATCCAGCAGGTGTATGCCGCGAATCCTAAAACCATTCTCGTACTTATCAGCAGCTTTCCCTATGCAATTATCTGGGAAAAAGACAGCCTCCCCGCGATCCTTCACATGACCCATTGCAGCCAGGAAACGGGAAACGCGTTGGCCGACGTTCTGTTCGGCGAGTATAATCCTGCCGGCAGGCTCACTCAGACATGGGTTCGGTCGCTTACGGATCTTCCCACCATGATGGATTACAATATCCGCAACGGAAGAACCTATATGTATTTCAAGGGTACGCCGCTCTATCCCTTCGGTTACGGTTTGAGCTATACGACCTTTACCTATTCCAACCTGACGACCAGCGCCGAGGCCCTGGACGCCAATGGCGCGATAACCGTAAGCGTTGACGTTAAAAACGCCGGCGCCCGCGACGGCGAAGAGGTGGTCCAATTGTATGTACAGCATGTAACCTCAGCCGTCCAGCGGCCGACAATGGAGCTAAAAGGGTTCACGCGCGAAGCAATACCGCTTGGAACATCGAAGACCGTTACCATGAAGCTCCAGGGAAAGAATCTTGCATATTATGATTCAACCAAAAAGAGTTTCGTTGTTGAAAGCAACCAGGTCAAACTGATGGTCGGCGCGTCCTCTGCGGACATTCGACTTAACAAAACCATAACCGTGACCGGCGCGAACGTCGGCATTAATGGAGAGAATTCAGAGAACCAGAGTTTTCATCGGAGCGCTACGCCAAAGCTTAGCCGGGTAGCGTTGATGAATCAAGGCGCGTCCATCGGCGTTAAACTGATTCTCAACGCGCCGGCTGATGTCGATCTTAGCGTGTACGGTCTCAACGGCTGCCTCCTCGGTCATTTGCAAAAGAATAATGTGCCGAAAGGCGAGCATTATTTCGGCATGGGAACAAGGCCCGCTCCGGGGCTTTATTTGCTCTATGGATCCGTGGACAAAAATCGTTGTGTTTGGAGAGGCATTGTGAAATAGCGGCCGCAAGCGTTCGATTGTCAATTATCGTATACCGTGCTCCCGCACGAGTACAAAAAACCACGGTTTCGCCGTGGTTTTTTTATTCTATTTTTCTATGCGAATTATTGTTTTTGTCAGACTCATTCCGTTCGAGGTCAATTTGCAATAGTAAATCCCGGAGGCGATTTTTTCGCCGATTGAATTTCTCGCGTCCCATTGCAGACGGTACGCCCCTGCTTTTTGATACTCATTGACCAACGTTGCAACGCAATTCCCCTTTGCATTATAAATATTCAAACCGACCGCGCCGGAAAACGGCAAACGGTACCGGACGATTGTTGAGAGATGGGATGCATGAGTTGCAAGTTCCATGGCCGCGGAAATTCCCGGCCCGATGACGGGAGTATTTTTTCCTTTTATTCCCGTGGTTGCAAGGCTGCATGCGATGGTCGCTGAACCTCCGGTAAGCCCCGTCGAACTTGCGGTAAGGACAGCGTTTCCCGTTGTCCCGCTCGATTGCACGATGACCAGGCATTTGCCGTTGTACGCCGGGCAGATCGACGCTTTCATCGACAAATGATTGCCGGGATCGCCGTTGTCAACACCAACGATCGTTCCGGCGCCCGTGCAGGAAAAACTAATGGAATTATTCGCGGTGGGAACCGTCAGCCCATTCGCATCAGCGACATCAACGGTAACGAAGGACAGGTCCTCCCCGTCGCCGCTTATCCGCGTTCTATCCGGCGTTACATTGATTTTGGCGGCCGCACCCGTGGTTTTTACGGAATCATTCGCAACAATCGCGCCGGCCTTTTTCCCCACCGCTTTCAAGGTCCCGGCGGCGTAAGGAACGCTCCATGTCAAGTGGTAGACTCCCGTTGAGTTCGTTGTGTTCTTGGAACCAATCGACGTGGAATTCAGAAACAATTCCACGGCATCGCAATTTGAATACACGGTAACGGCCTGGTTCGATCCCGCGCTATAATTCCAATGATTGCCGATATGAACCATCGGCGCGGTCAGCCATTGGCCCTGGTAGACCCAATAATTGCCTTTGGGAAAACCGCAGGTGCTCACTCTGCCGGCCCCGGCGCGAACGCTCGGCCATGTCGCCTCGCCCTGATAATCGAATCCGGTCCAGAAAAACGACCCCGCGACGAATGCGTGCCGATAGATATCGTAAAAGTTGGATTCGGATCCCCCATTCTCGCTGCCGAATATCTTGCGGTTAGGGTATTGTTGATGTACTTGATCGTACGTTGTTTCCTGATAGTTCATCCCGTGCAGGTCGAATACGTCAATCGAGGTCTGATACGACGCGGTGGCCGGATTATCGCGCGCCCAGGTCACCGGCCTCGTCGTATCGTCGTTCCGTATCCAGTTTCTCAGATTAGTTGCATTAGTCAACATGTTGTTGGAGAGGACCTCATTGGCGCTGCTCCACATGATGACGCAGGGATGGTTACGGTCCCTGCGCACCATGTTTCGTATGTCGGTTTGAGCCCATTTCGTAAAAAAACGGCCGTAATCGTAGTTGTTTTTTGTTTTTTCCCACATGTCGGAGAATTCATCCATGACCATGATTCCAAGCCGGTCGCAAATCTCGTAAAGTTCAGGGGACTCGGGATTATGGGAAGTGCGGATCGCATTAGTTCCCATAGGAATTAGTTTCTCGATCATCCATTCTTTTCCCCGATAAAAGGAGGCCGCGCCCAAGGCGCTTGTACAATGATGATTGCAGAAACCGTAAATTTTCAGGTTCTGACCGTTCAGGTAGAAACCGGTGTTCGCGTCATATCTGAGCGTACGGAACCCCATGGTCGTAACAAATGAATCAACGGCGGCGCCATTATCTATTACAACGGTTTTAACGTTGTAAAGATTGGGAGACGTCGTGGACCACATTTTGGGATTGGCCACGCTCAGGTTCTGGACAATGGTGTCCAGGCTGTTGGCGGCAATGGCGGTCGGGGGGGATGAATTGGAGGCAACCACGGCCCCATTCGCGTCGGTCATGGTCGCGGTCACGGTTATGGTGTGGGAAGCGGTTGATTGGTTCTGGACTTCGGAACTGACCTTGGCAACCGCTGAGGCCGCGCTGATCGAAGGGGTTGTTACGAACGTTCCGCACCATGCGATATGCACCGGATTCAGCGTGGTCAGCCACACATTACGGTAAATGCCGCTTCCCGGATACCAGCGGCTGCTGGGTATTTGATGATTGACTTTGACGGCAATAACATTACTTGCGGCTCCGAAGGTAACATGAGAGGTTATATCGAATTCGTACGTGGAATATCCGTAAGGCATCAATCCAATACTGTCTCCGTTGCAATAAACGGTACTATTCATATACACTCCGTCGAACGCTAAAAAGATCCGATTTCCCGAAGAGGATTGGGGAAGGGTGAATGTTTTCCGGTACCAGCCGATTCCGCCGTCCATATACCCTTCAATGCCCCACTGATTGGCCGGGACGTTCTGGTTAAAGGGAAGTTCGATGCTCCAATCATGCGGTACATTGAGACCTCGCCAGCCGCCATCGTTAAAAGCTACGGCCTGCGCCCCCGTTATATCACCCAGATTAAATTTCCAACCTTTGTTAAAACTCTGCCCCCGGTGTCCATTGTAAACATCCGACGACGCTTGAACGCTTGATAATGATCCGATAAACGCCAGACATAAAAGCGCCCATACGAAGCTCCGTTTATTGTTAGATCTTTGAAACATATACCCCTCCTTAAAGGTGAATGCCACGATTACCCTCCCAAAAAAAAATCCCCCCGCGCCTCCGCTATCAGTAATATAAGAAAACTCAACCGGATAAGCAATTAATTTATTATATTTTATTGTCAATTTTTGGGGATCATAAAATATATCGTTGAAGCTGATGATAGATTACAGAATAGATTTTATAAGTTATTGAATTATTTGTAGTTACAATATTATTCTATAAAGATTTGATTAAAGAGCATTTTTAGAGCGCCAAAATCAGACTAATTCAATTTATATTTTTTAGGGAACACAAATTCGTGCGCTATAAACGCATTTAACCGCGTCTGGAGGCTCTTACCGATTCCATAGAGGATTGGGGTTCGCTTACTTCTTTTTTTGATAGTACGCCGTCATGACCGGGGGAATAGAGGTGGACAATTCCCATTTTAAATACGTATAGTCCTCTTTAATCCGCTCGTAATCTTCTTCCATCACCGCCCCGTCGTCGAGAACGGCCGCGATGTCCCTGCGCTTTTTAAATTCCTGCCGGTTGAACGTGAAGCGGTTCAAGAATAAGCCGTCTTGGGTAAACGCCACGATTTCCGCCCTGTCCTTCAGATCGACGCGAACGAAGATCTCCGATTTGGGGGTAACGGTCAAGACCCTCGCCGCCAGCACCTCTTCGCCGGGGCCGTAGTAAAACACACGGACTTTTTCACGTTCATCGTAATAAAGCGTTACATTGTAAGGGCAGGCTGTTCCCGGCGCCTTGGCCAGTGAATCGCGAACGCGCTTTACGTTCGGAGGAATCAAGATGGCTGATTGCGACAATCGCTTCTTCATGTCGGGGATCGGCTCGCGGCGCACCATAACGCAAAACCCTTTACAGGAAACATCCTTCATGGAGGCCTTGCGTAGCTTGCCCTGTTCGTCGCGCATGGTGAAACCGGTTTCGGTCGAGACGTTTTTGTCGGGGTCCTTGCACGGCACCGAAGCGGGTTTGCAGGTAAAACGGCGCTGCGCGTTGACGTAGTCCTCCTCCTGCGGCGACTGTTCGACGATGCGCGGACAATAATGGTAGAACAACCGTTTTTTAACTTCGAATTGCTTTGCGTCGAAATCGATGACGCCATAATAGATGTTCCCGTTTTCATCAATTGCCGGTTGACAGACGAATTGCGAGGGACGCTTGACCGTGTAATTCGTATTGCGTTTTTTATCGTATTCCAAAACATCGTCGGTCGTTACCTGTTTCAAGAGCTGCGTGGTCATGAGTAAATTACCCGCCTGATCGCATAAATAAAGGTTCTGGTGGCTTTCGGGCTCGGTGGAGCAGGTCGAGGAATGGACGCCGTAATAATAATCCCGCCCGTCGATTGAAAAAACGCCGAGGGGATTGATGATGGATTTCTGGACATCGGTTTTTTGGTCCGACAGAAGGCCGGGATAAAACGAACAAAACGCCTGGTCCTGCATGCAGATAATGGGCGACATAAACGAATAAAATTTGTCCAAGGTCCACCATTTTTTACCATTTGTTAAAGTAGAATATCCCACGAGGTTTGGCATGAGGAACGATTTGGGGGCCGTTTCGTCCATAACGACGTTATTGGCCAAATTGAACAGGCGGGCGATTTCAATGTCCTTTATGTTGGCATACGCGTTACCGATAACGGGAAACAGCCCTCTTCTGCATATTTTTTTTTCGAAAATCACGACGGAATCACCGTTCCGTTGAAAGTACAGAAGTGTTTTATTGTCCACCGGATACGCCAGCGTGAGGCGGCCGGGGTCGGTAGCCGAAAGCTTTCTATTGTCCTTAAACACGGAATGGGAATCGAGCAAACCGCCGGTCATGCCGAACAGGACATAGCCGTTACGCGAATAAAACAAAAGGGACGGACCATCCATGAAAACCGGGCCCGCGATGATGTTACGCATATCGTCGGCCCTATTACATCCAAGAAGGCAGTTGGGGTCCTTTTTCATTGGAAAGGTGAAACACGTTGAATCAACAGGGCTTTGCGAAGTCGCGAGCCAGGGGATCCAAATAAGAAAAGTAAGCATGACGATGGCGGATAAACGAGTTAACACTTTCGGCATGATGCGATTTTCCTTTAATCCGGCAATAGCGGTATTTTTAAAAATTTAATCTTTTTATAACAAGGACCAACCCGCCTAAGGGCGGATAATAAAAATAAATATTCTCTTCATTATAATCAAAAAAATGAAAAACGTGTATAATAAAAAATTTAAGAAGCGAAATTTTATTTATATTTAATAGCTTCCCGCATAATGATATACTTGAATATGCGGCGTAAATACCATCTGCACCCATGATGCCTGAAGGTATATTTCTATTGTTAGTGGTAAAAAAATTCATACTATTCAAGTTTCTTTAAAAAAAGGCGATTTCTATGACAGGTCAATTCAGCAGGAAACCTTTGGGTAATTTTTTCATTAAAAAAGCCTTACAGGTCCGGTTGATAGTTAAAATCGTCATTGCGGCCATATTCGCCACGTTCATAAGTTCCGGGTCCCTTCTTTTGGTCTATTATTTGAAATATAAAAGCGTGCTCCTTTACCAAATGGACCAAATGACCAACCTGTCCAGGGAAAATATCGTGTTCATCATCCTGCCGAGCTTGCTCATGAGCGCTCTGGTGAACTTTTTAATGGCCCTGTGCATCGGGCTGTACGCTTCAAGGAAATACGCGGTCCCTATTTACAAGCTTGAACATTGGGCCCGGCTCCTCAAGGAGGGCAAAATTACCGCGAAGATCGGATTCAGGGAAAAAGAAGAAATGAAGGAACTTTCGGATTATTGCAACGAATTATCTTCCGACCTGCTCAAGAAACTGGTGGAACTGAAAAAACAGACCGAGCTCATGGGCGGCGTTGAAAAGAACCTCGATGCATTGAAGAAAATGCGGGAAATCCTGGCCACCTTCGAACTCGACGCCGACACCATTGAAATCCATACGACGCATTACAAATTGACCAGCAACGTTCAAGCCCCGGACCTGGGAGGGGAAACGCGACCGTAAATACGCGCCAAATCCCCCAGCATGTCCATCTTTTCAATGTTTTCCGAAAGCATGTCTTTTGTAAATCGCCATTTCCAATTCCCCTCTTTTTTCCCCGGCGTATTCATCCGGTGCGTCGAATCCAGTCCCCATGCATCTTGAAGGGGAACGATGCAAAGGGCGCCCGGCGTCGCGTACGCCATGCGCACGAATCGCTCGACAGTCTCGGTTTCCCGGCAACCAAGATACTCCAGCACGGCGTTTTTTTCCTTTTCGTTAAGCCCTGTATACCATCCCAAGGTCGTATCGTTGTCGTGCGTCCCCGTATACACGATGTTGTCCGTAACGATGTTATAGGGCAAATGCCAATTCGTCGGATCGCCGTCAAAGGCGAATTGTAAAACCTTCATTCCCGGTATGCCGGTCGCCAACCGAAGGCCGATCACCTGGGGGGTGATATTACCGAGGTCCTCGGCGATGAGCGGAAGGTCGCCGAGCGTTTGGCGGATCTGGTTGAAAAAATCAATCCCGGGCCCGGCCACCCACTCACCCTGTACGGCGTCGGGCCGGTGCGCCGGGACCGCCCAAAATGATTCGAACCCCCTGAAATGGTCAAGCCTGATGACGTCCACGAGCTGCAGATTCTTTTTAATGCGGGAAATCCACCACGAATAACGGTCGATCCGCATAAAATCCCATTTGTAAATAGGGTTTCCCCAAAGCTGCCCGGTTTCGCTGAAATAATCCGGCGGCACGCCGGCTACTCTTATGGGATTGCAGTGTTCATCAAATTCGAAATAGTCCGGAAGAGACCATGTGTCGGCGCTGTCGAGCGCGACATAGATGGGAGTGTCGCCGATGATGGAAATTCCCTGGGCGTTGGCATGCGCTTTCAGTTGCGCCCACTGGCGGTGAAACATGAACTGCAGGAACTTGTGATAGCGGATTTCCTTGTACTCGAATTGCTGCATGGAATGCAAGGCCGCGGGATAACGCAGTTTCAATTCGGTCTTCCACTCCGTCCAGGCGCGGCCGCCGTTCTTTTCCTTTATCACCATGTACAGCGAGTAACTTTCGAGCCAGTATTTTTCCTGCTCGCAAAACGTCAAAAAATCATCAGAATCGATGAAGCGTTCATAGGCTTTCCTGAAGAGGCGCTCTTTTTCAATGGAAACCATGTGAAAATCCACATGATCTTCCGGGAGGGCCGGAAAGGCCGAAATATCGCTCCGCGAAATCAATCCGTCCTCCAGAAGTTTAACGGGCGATATCAACAGCGTGTTCCCGGCAAAGGACGAAAGGCATTGATAGGGCGAGTCTCCGTAACCCGTGGGTCCCAGCGGACAAATCTGCCAATAGCTTTGGTCGCATTTTTTTAATGTCATCACCCATTCATACGCCGCGCCGCCCATGTCGCCTATCCCATAAGGCGACGGCAACGATGTAGGATGAAGAAATACTCCCGCGCTTCTTTTCATAGATAATGTTCCTCCATAATCAAATATACAATGATCGGTAAAAAATTACAGTAATTAAATCGGCTCTTCCCATGATTGACTTGTAAAGCACAAGCCGGTATACTTATCCCATGGACGACCGAAGGTCTGCGCCGGAAAAGCCGGTGGTTTTAAAAACAGCGATACAAGCGCGCATGTACGGATGGATGGCGTGCTCCCTCGTTTGTCTTGGACTGCTTTTCACCCGCCACGTGTTTCATTGCAAACCGAATTGGGTTTCTTTTCTGTCATGGACCTGTTGTATCGTGGCGGTTTCGTGGAGCGCGGGCTTAATGGCGGAAATACGGGCGGGCGGCCGGTTAATCGAGTCAATTTCTCCGTTTAAAAGGCTCTTTGCGTTATGGCTTGCGCTCTTCCCCATTGCGCTCTTTGTCCAGCAATATTTCAAATACCGGGCGTATAGCTCGGAAATATGGGATCTGGGGATTATCTCCCACGCGTTCAGCGCCACTCTTCGCGGGCATTTTTTTGAAAACATTTTTGCCGGATCCGATGTACCGATGAGCGCCTTCAGCCAGCATACCGAGCCCGTATTCATCGCCCTCTACCCGCTCTTCGCCCTTTTCCCCCATCCGCTTACGCTCGTCGCGGCCCAGTCAATCGCCATGTCCTGCGCGGTCTATTTTTTTTACCGGCTCGCCCGCGATATACTGAAAAACGATTTTTCGGCGATATTTTCGGCATTCTGTTTTTCAGTGTATCCCGCCTTTTATTATTGCGGCATTCTGGATATCCATGGAGATGTTTTCGCTCTTCCTTTCATTATTCTTATGATGCGCACGACAATTGCAAAAAAGAGACTCCGGCCGATTCTATTCCTCATCATCGCCCTCTCCTGCAAGGAATACGTGGCGCTGACGGGATTCGTATGGGGCGCGTATTGCTTTTTTGCGCTTAAAAACAAGCCTACGGGCATTGCGTTCTGCGTTACTTCCGGCGCATGGCTCGCCGGATCGCTCATTATTCAAAGCATGTTGCGACCCGCCGACGTTCCTTCCCTGTTCTCCGTTTACTATATATCCAAATTCGGCGGCGGCGCGCCGGGATCAACACAATGGATTTCCGGAATTTTGCATAAAACCTTTCAAGCGGAAAACGCTCACAATCTTTTCTTTCTTTTCATCCCTACGCTTTTTTACTGTTTGCGGTATCCATGGATCTTTTTGTTTTTATCGTTGCCGCTTTTAAAAGACGCTCCCGCCGGCATTTCCATAGAATCCCACCGGCTCGCGCCGGTTCTGCCGCTTATATGGTATAGCGTCGTCAGAGTATTGTCACGGAGCTCCGTCCGCTCCCCTAATCGCGTTTCGGCGGTTATCGCGCTCCTTGTCGCCGGAATCCTGAGCTCGGCGCTCTTTTCGGAGGCTTTCTGGTCGCAGCGGTTCATGCGCAATTGGCAATCGCGCTATCATCATTCGCAGCGGGCGATCTCCCTTGACGAGATCGTTGCCTCGGTTCCGGCGGAGGCGCCGGCGTCGGCGTCCGCGGCGTTGTATCCGCATTTGATCAATCGCCGGTATTTGTATTTGTTTCCCGTTCTCGGACGAAGCGCTCCCGCTCGCTATGCGGCGATTGAAAAAGACCGTCTGTCGGCCACGGAGCGCCGGGCGACGGACTCGCTTATGACCCGGGGAGAATGGACAATTACGAAGGAAAACGACTACGGGTTGTTGCTCAAGCGACGCTGATACGGCGCGCTCACCATTGCGCGCCGTTCGTCCTTAATGGAAGTTCATCTTCGGATTGATAAACAGTGATTACCTTGTTGATGTTGATCATGTTGAGGATCGAGCTGATTTCACGGTTCGGTTCGATGATGCAAAGATCGCCGCCTTCGCCCTTGACTTTTTTGAGGCAGTTGATGAGGACCGCCAACGCCCCGCTATAAATATACGACGTTGTGGTAAACCCTACCGCGATGTACCGTTTTCCGTGCTGAAGATACCCTTGAATGATGAACATGAGCTCGGAAAGATCGGAGATGACCGACAGTTCATCCTCGATCCGCAGCACCTGGTAATCCCCGTGCGTGTGAATGTCGATTTTCATGATTGTTCCTCCCTCCGTCGCTTCGCGTTCTTTTCAGTCCGCCGTTCCCATAAAAATATTTCGGCAAAAAGAAGCAGCGCCAAAGCGCCCCACAATCCATACGCGTAAAAAAAACCTTTGTCCGTTTTCAAGTAATGAAGGAATTCGTCGTTTTCCATGAACACCATGCATTTTTTTCCGCGGCCGACGAAGCCGGGAGCCCGGTAGGCCAGCGTTATTTCCTGCGAATCGGGGTTTACCGCCACCCACCGCGACGTCGCTCCCATCGGCTGAATTTTATAAAGACCGGGCTCGATAAAAACCACGCTCGGCTGTTTTTCCCATTGCGCAATGCGATGGTTATTCGCATCGTAAACCAATGCCCCCGTCCGTGATTTTAAATATGGATTACGCCGGGGCAAACCGGCAACCCATTGCTCCATTTCTCCGCAAACCGATTCCAGCGAGTAACGGACGATCCTATCCATCATGGGCACGTACATGCCTGTTTCGCAAAGGTTGTTCGTGGAGGAAAACCCTATAGGAACAGCGAAGAAAACCCACGAACGGCCCGCGGAATCAGCCGCATGGGCCGCCAGGGGTGCGTGATTGTCAAGACTGAGAATCGTGTTTCCGGGAAGCGGCCGGACATACCTTCGCACGACGGCGCCGGTTTCCCTGAAACGCGGGAAACCTTTCCACAACGGCGTTAACGTATCGGGAAGAAGGGGAACGCACGGCGCGCCGTGGCTTGCAAACGTTATGTTGTCCCGTATATTCGAAAAATGGAATAACCGCGCCGTGGCCATCGTTGCGCCCGTATCAATGCACGGCGACACGATGACGGCCTTGTTGGAGAAGGATCGGCCCTCGCATAATGCAAGGAGCGGCCCCGACAGCGCGCCGACCTCATTGAGAATGACGACGCGCGCGGAATCGATGTCTTCGTAGGAAACAGTCCGTGGCGGCCGCATGATTACCGGCCGCCACGCCGACGTTTCCCCGCACCGCAGCGCCGCGGCTATGGGAAAGCTGTTTGCGCTGTCACCAACGATGAGGACCCTGACGGAGGAGGAGGCCTCGGCCGTAAAAAAACGCGTATTATCGCACGGGAACGGATCGTCGGCGTCGAGCATCACCAATCCCGTGTTCGGCTCCGCGCCGTCCGACCCCGGTATCGACAATGTTGCATGGCAACCTTTTTTTATGGTTACGGCGTCATGACCCGTTCGCATTCCGCCCGTTATTACCGATACTCCCGCGCCCGCGAAGTCCTTCCCGACGGCGGCGAGCGTGGTTACCGCCAAAGTCGGATGCCGTCCCCGAACGAGCGCGCTTAGAATGCCGATATTCCATGGCGTTGCCGGAGCCACGTTGACCCCGATGATCGGCGCGCCCGCGGAGTCCGCGCGAAAGAAAGCCTCGAAACCCTCTGAGACGTTTTCCTGGAAATCGGAAATAACCACCAGCGTTGCCGTTCGCGTTGATCCGCGCCGTTGCCGGTTGAACGCCCGCAGCATGGTCTCGATATCGGGGGGGCCCCACCGCGTAACGACATTGCCGTCGAAGGTAAATGAACTTCTATCGACAAATGCATGGCGCGCATCGTCGTACAAAAATCGCCGCGAGGAAGGAGAAAGTTTTTTATCAATGGAATCGGCGACAGCCTTCGCTTTCAGCAAAACGGCGCCTTTTCCCTCCCGGTATTCCATGCTCTTGGTCGGATCGATCCAGCAATACACCGATCCGCCGGGATCAACCAGCGTTGAAAAAACCGCGCGGGGATCATAGGGTTTGGAAAAGAGCGCCGCGATCGTCGCGATTAACAGTATCCGCGCGCAAAGAAGCGCAATGCGCCGCAACCGGCGCATTTTGGCGGCGCGCAGCGCCGTGTCCTTGAAAAAGCGAACCGTTGAAAAATCCAGTCGCCTGCTCCGTTTGCGGTTAAGCAGATGAACCGCCAGCGGTAATGCCAGCGCGGCAAGCCCCCATAAATAAATCGGTTGAAAAAAAGAAAGAGCGCTCAAAACATCTTCCTTCTTTTGTCAAGTACCCGTACAAGCGCCCGTTGAAAGGGTTCATCGGTCACGACGGTCTCAAAATCGATCCGAAGATCGCGGCATGCCCGCTCGATGGCGGCCATGTGACGCGCGGTTCCGTCGCTGAAATAACGGGCCGCGGTAACGGCGTCAATCGAAAGGCTTTGCCCCGTTTCCAGGTCATGCACCTTGAGCGGCGCCGTCGCAACGAACCGCTCCTCCATCGGGTCAGCGACCCGTAAAACGATAACGTCCTGTTTCTTAAACCGCAAATGACGCAGGCCAAGAATGATCTCGCCGGGATCGTCGAACAGATCCGATATGACAATGCACAGTCCCCTTTTCGTAAGCGTTGCCGCAAGCCTCGACAGCGCGTCCCCGCATCGGGTCGTCCCGGAAGGCCGCGACTGGTCCAACCGCGCGATGATGGTTTGCAAATGCCGATTGGTCGAACGCGGCGGGACCATCAGCGTTTCCCTCTCGTCAAAAATCCGCAGCCCCACCGCGTCCCGCTGACGGATGAGCACCCACGCCAACGACGCGGCGAGCGTTTTCGCGTAGTCGTACTTGTTCATTCCCGGAATCGACGAAAACCGCATTGAAGCGCTCTTGTCAAGAAGAATATGCGCGTACAAATTGGTTTCATCCTCAAAGAGCCGCGTCACGGTCCTATCGGACTTGGCGAATTTTCGCCAATCGATGCGCCGGGCGGATTCTCCAGGCAAATAGGGCCTGAATTCAAGAAATTCCGTGGAAAATCCGTGATAGGGACTCTTATGGAGCCCGGCCATCGCGCCTTCGACGATGAGGCGGGCCCGCAGCGTGAGGCTGCGTATGGGCGTCAGGTGTTGCGGCTTGAGCAGCCTCGGTGAGGTAAAGGAATTTTCCATGCGGTTTAAAATATGTTTTTTATCCAACGGTAGGAGGCTAAACCGCAAGCATCGTATTTCCATTTTTATTTTGACAACAATTTGAAAATAGTGTATATTCATTGGTGAGGTTTTTTATGTTTCACCAAACGGCAATTCTACGAACACTATGGCGTCCGGTCGCCGTCCCCGCGGGCCTTATGACAATTAAGGCGCGCGTCAAGGGAACAATTTTGCCGCTTCAATGGTGGGATGCATGTAGGTAACGATAAAATACCGATACTTAAAAAAAGCCCTCCGTTGGAGTACTCCAACGGAGGGCTTTTTTTATTTCCATCACCGTCAAAAGATCGTACGTATGTTCAATAATCAATCAATAAAAGGCATCGCTTTGATGAGCGCCGCTAATGTTGCGTTCTGCGGCATGGCGTGCCTCATACGATACACCAGCGAAGTCAACACGTTCATGACCACGCTTTTCCGGTTCATCGTGGGATTGGGGATCATCGGCGCGCTGGCCATGACGGGACGGATACGCCTGACCTTCGTCGATAAAAAAGGGCTTTTCGTCCGGGGATTCATCGGCAGCGTTTCGGTATTGATCGGCTTCATATCCATTGTTAAATTGGGAATCATCTGGGCGTCGATCATCGTTTACACGTACCCGATATTCGCCACGATGTTCGGCATGATGTTGCTCAAGGAACGTCCGGGATTTTCCCGGTGTTTAGCCATAACCGGGGCGCTAGGGGGCATGGTCGTTCTCATCGTCCATGGAAAAGGCGGCGATTGTTCATGCCACGGCGCCGCCTTGTTCAAAGCATTGGCCATAGCCGGATCGGTTCTTGGGGGCTTGACCGTCGTATTGGTCAAAAAACTTCAGGACACGGATTCCACTCCATCAATTTTTTTCGCGCAGTGTCTAGTGGGGTTTTGGATCATGGTCGTGCCGGCGAGTTCCGTTCCCCTTCATTGCGGACTAGCGGGAAGCGCGCTTCTGATCGCCATCGGCGTCCTAGCGACCATCGGTCAACTTTTTTCAACCGAAGGGTTCCGCTATCTTTCCGTGACATCGGGATCGGTTTTTACGCTCACGGCGCCGGTATTGAACCTGTGCGCGGGTGCGCTCATTTTCCACGAGGCATTCTCGGCATGGTCGATCGTGGGCGGGACAATCGTGCTGATTTCATCGGCATTCGTGGTGCGCAGGGACGCGTAATGCGCAGGGGCGGGTTTTAAACCCTCCCCTGCACGGTACGATCAAAGCATTTTGTTTTTTTGCAGGTCTGCTATGAGGGCCTTGACGACGAATATTCCGCTGTCAACCTTTTCGGTGAACTCAAAACCCGCTTCGTACGAACCTTCCAATGACGCATCCTTGCACCAGCGGCACTGCGCCTCAAGGGAAATTGATTCGCCTAGAATGCTGCCTTCGGGCAGAAGAATCGAAAAACTGAACCGCGATTCCAAAGCAAAGGATTTTTCGCTTATTATTTTCATCCCTTGCATGGAAATGTCGACTACCGAGCCGATCAATTCCCGCGACGATTGGATATAGACGCGCAGATAATAAAAGAGTTTCAGGCGATCGAGATTCCTTCTTTCCAAACTTTTTATTTCATTCATGATAGCGCCGTTCCACACGCGGATTAATCCGATTTAAAATGGAAAAAGACAACCGACCTCCTCTATTCATATCATTGTTGCGGATTATTGTCAAGGATTTTGAAAAAACAAGGGCAACCCGTCGAGTTGCCCTAAAAGTTCATTTCCACAAGGCGGGAAATCGACCCCAAGAACCGTTGCACGGCATGAAGGGGCCGGAAACGTCCGGCGCGGCCGATTAATCGGCTTTCGGGGACTCAACCGGAGGCGCAACGGCGACCGCGGAATCCGCGGCAGACCCTTCATCTTCATCCGTTTCATCAATTTCCTCATGGGGTTCCAGCCGTTTTGTCTCCTTAATATATGCTTCCGAATTGTCGGGTTTGGATTTGAGATAGTCCAGGAGGCCCGTCGTCTTTTCGGTATCAAGAATTATTCGCAACTGCTTATTAACCTTCGCGTGATATCCCCATGATTTCAGCATTTCCTCGTCAACCAGGTACGCGTCATGCAAGTCTACGAAACGGGCTTCATCGGCGCGCAGGGCAACACACGAGTCGGTGTCCATGCAGGAGCTTTCTTGAATATACCGCAAGTGTAATTTCTGTACATCGGCGGTCTTGTGAACGCGAAAATACCCGGTAATCATGAATTTGTCCTTGAATTCCTCCTTAGCGCCCGCATACTTCGTTAGAAAAAAAAGATAGCGGATTTTTGATTTAATAAAAGCGATCCTGATTTTCGGCCGTACACATCCGTAAAAACCATAAACACGGTTTTCATAATTCGGTTCCGGCATGATCGCCGAATCGAGCTCCTCGGGAATTTCCCGGATAGGCACCTCCGACACGGGATCGGAACCGTAAAAAACCACCATTCCCGTATTTGATGCGCGATAGTCCTGCCATGAAACACTGTCGACGGATTTTTTCATAATACCGAATCCCATACATGCTCCTTTTTAAAAATGAAGCCCGTAGGTCTTGAAAACCGTACGGGCTTTATTTTTTGTCCTGTATTGGTTAAAGATAACTGCCGGAAGATTTGTTGTCAACTCTAACCGGGATTTTTCTGAAAAAAAATTGCTTCAGCTTCTTTTTAATTGTTGAAGAAATAGCTTGAGCGCCAATAACCCTAAATTTTCCTCTATTTCATTTATTGACATTTTTCATTCGTATAAGGTATTTTAAGGAATTTGCGGAAATACTTTCTTCATTTATCCTACGTTAAGGAGTGTCGTTCATGCCTCAACATAAGTCTGCGGAAAAACAGGTCAGAATCAACAAAAAAGCGCAGCTGCGAAACCGAATGGGGAAATCGCAGTTGAAGACGGTCGTCCGTTCGGTGCTCGAATCAAAAGATAAAAAGACCGCCCAGGAAGCTCTTACAAAGGCCGTCTCGCTTATCGATAAAAGCGTTGGAACGGGCCTCATTCATAAAAATAACGCCGCGAATAAAAAATCACGCCTCAGCGCGTTTATTCAAAAGCTCGGTAAATAGACGGCTCCCGGTCTTTTCACCATTATCGATTACCGGGAGATTGAGGCATGAATAATTTCCACCGCGTGCGGGATGAATTGTTCTGTGAAGACGTAGCGCTTTCGCGGCTCATTCGGGAATTCGGCACGCCCGCGTACGTTTACAGCAAAGCAAGCATTCTGAACAATCTCGAACTTTTTTTAAGCGCGTTCGGATCGGCCGGAGCCCAACTTTGTTTTTCGATTAAATCCAACTCGAATCTTTCCATTTTGCGGCTTATGGCGCGCAAAGGCGTGGGCGCGGATATCGTTTCCG
>Ga0182017_10000785_pt1 | contig 25051 bp, 24 predicted proteins | sample 712E3DmetaG_FD_120492 | JGI IMG/M metagenome (GOLD analysis project Ga0182017, IMG submission 120492) | Permafrost microbial communities from Stordalen Mire, Sweden - 712E3D metaG | ecosystem: Environmental > Terrestrial > Soil > Wetlands > Permafrost | place: Sweden: Stordalen | collected... | reverse complement strand
TGGGTTTACCGCTCTCTAAAAAGCTGGTTGAGTTGCATGGCGGGAAGTTTTCCGTGGAATCGGAGGGGCTCAATAAAGGCGTCTCGGTCAGGTTCACTTTACCGATTATATCCAAAAAGGTGGATTGAGATGCAAAAGAAAGCATTAGTTATCGATGACAACGCCAACAATTTAATGCTGGAAAAAGACCTTTTGGAGGTCGCCGGTTTTGAAGTATTTGAAGCTGAAAACGCTTCCACCGGGATTGCCATTGCCAGGAAAGAAAAACCGGATATAATAATTATGGATATGCGGCTTCCGGATATGCGCGGCTCCCAGGCAGCCAAAATATTACGTCAAGACAAAGAGACACGCGATATTCCCATTGTTTTTGTGACCGCCTCCGTAATGGCGGAAGGCAGAGAAGAGATAACCTCCATACCGAACAGCGGATTCATCGGCAAGCCGATAAATACGCGCACCTTTGTAATGGAAATCAGTCAATTTATTAAGGATAAAGAATGAAAGACAAACCAGTTATCTTAATTGTTGACGATCAGCCCCAAAACATTGAACTTCTCGAAGCATATCTTGTTCCGGATGGTTATGAAATTGTCAAGGCGGCAAACGGTGAAGAAGCGCTGGCAAAACTTTCCAGTAATCAAATCGATCTGGTCCTGCTGGATGTAATAATGCCCGGCATGGATGGTATTGAAGTTACCCGCAGAATCAGGCAAAATAATAGAATTCCGATAATCCTGGTTACCGCATCAAGGGAAACAGACGACCGGGTAAAGGGAATTGAAGCCGGTTGTGATGATTTTGTTTCAAAACCTTTTGATAAGAAGGAGCTTTTGGCCCGTGTCAGGTCATTGCTGAGGGAAAACTTTCGACATTTCGGAAATAGGCCGGAAACGATTATAAATTCACGGCCAAACACCCTCAGAAACAGCGAGTTGGAATTCCACGGCAAACCTCTTGCTAAGGGAATTGCCAGGGGAAAAGCCTACTTGCTGAAAAGAGTGGACATTCAGCAACTTCGGAATGACAAGCGCACCGTCGATCTCGTTTCATCCGAATTGGCAAGACTCGACTTGTCAATAAGCAGAAGTAACGATCAAATTTCCCGGATCATGAGCAGCAGCCGGCATGGCGCGCACGACCAGTCGTATTCGATATTCGAATCGATCCTTGGTCTTCTGAATGATCGGGGTTTAATTTCCTCCTTGAAGCAAACCATCGAACGCACCTCCTTGCATAGTGAATCCGTGCTCGCGGAGGAGATCGCCCGTTTGCGGGACAAGTCCCTCGTATCCTTCGACGCATTCACGGTAAAAAACCTGACTACCATGCAGGACTTGTATTACCGACTACTTTACAATATGCTACCATCCGACGAAAACCGTATTTCAGCGCTTTTGAAGATACCGGCGGGTTCGATACTTATCGCGGACCGATTGGCCCCGGTGGAAGTGGCCGTCGTTCCGATAGACAAAGTGGTCGGGATACTCGTCGAAGAGAGTACGCAATATTCGCATTCGTCAATACTCGCGCGGACGCTTGGGGTGCCGGTCGTTATAGATTTCCCGGGTATCGGTTCGCTTCTCGATGAATCTACCGATGTTTTGATCGACGGATATCACGGCCATGCATTCCTCAATCCTTCCGAAGCCACGTTCAAGGAATGTTACGACGCGGAAAACTGGCATAAAGCCGAGGCAAAGTCAATTTCCCTTTCGGGCGATGCATCGGCAATACGGTCCGCCGACGGTTTTGCGATGCACCTCTTGTGTAACGCCTCCAACCTTGCTGACGTGTTGCTTGCGCATAGTAGTGGGATCACGGAGATCGGCCTTTTCCGCAGCGAAATGCGGTATCTTGCAAACACGGTCTTGCCTTCCGACGAACAGGAGGCGGCTTACTACGCCGGGATATTCGGCGTGGAAGGCGTCGACGACGTGACGGTGCGCCTTCTTGACATGGGCGGCGACAAACTCCCCGTATATCTGCAAATAGCAAAGGAGACCGATCCTCAATTAGGGTGCCGCGGGATCCGTTTGCTGCTGTCGCGCCCCGACCTGATGAAAAAACAGGCCCGCGCCATTCTTACCTCGCGCGGCGCGTTCCGCATACGGCTGCTATTGCCGTTTGTCACGACAATAGAGGATGTTCTGCGGGCCCGTGAAATTCTTGAAGAAGTATTTATTGAAATGAAAATCAGCCGCGATGCCACGCGCATCGGAATCATGGTCGAAGTCCCCTCCGTCGCCTTGTCGCTGTCGCGGTTTTTGCCGAAAGTCGATTTCGTGTGTTTGGGAACGAATGATCTTATCCAGTATTTATTTGCCGTCAATAGAGACCAAGCCGATTTACAAAAGTATAACCGGTTCACTCACCCGGCCTTTTTAAAAATGCTCAAAGAAGTGATCGCCTCGTGCGGAAAACAGGGCAAGGAGCTTACGGTTTGCGGCGAGATGGCTTCCGATCCGGCGGGGTGTTGCCTGCTCGCGGCATTAGGCGCCACGAACCTTTCCATTCAACCCGACGCCGTGCATCAAGTGCGCGAAGCCCTTTCAAAACTTAACGTGGCCGCTTTGCGGGCCATTTTGCCGACGCTCTTTGATTTGGAAAGCGCCGATGAAGTTGAGCAAAAAATACGGTCGCTTGGCATCTGATGATTCGCGATCATTCGGCGCATGCTAAAAAGGCGAGGCATAAAGAGCCGGGCCACTTGATGTTTAAAAAGGGGCGATAGCAGCGGGCTTCATTCGGATTTCTTTATGGTTACTTTTGGAATTTTATTCGGTATCTAATACGAAATTGCAATCAGGTTGATCCTGGTTCGTTGCACCCTTCGAGAACCTCAGGGTGCAAATTACATTCATCTTGCGGGGACTGAAAAGAAGTTTGGGGGCATTGGAAAATGGCACGTCAATTGCGATTATTTAATGCATTGGTGCCGGAATATTAATCAACGCATTAATCAGGGGGAATCATGAAAAAAGCAATGTTCTTTGCGGTAATTTCCGCATTGTTGGTTGGAGGATGCGCATTAGGGTTTAATCGTCATGGGGATTTGGTCATTGTACCAACCCTTCCAACGACCATTGAAATTGAGGCAGACCAGCCATACTACCAAGACGGTTATTATTATTCTTATCGAAACGAAGTATGGTTTTACTCTTCATCACAGGGTGGGCCTTGGAATCGGTTGCCGCGGGACCACTATCCGCGGGAAGTTCGCTACAGGGGCCACGAAGAACACAGGGACCATGGCGACAACGATCACCATTGAAAAACCGGCGCCTGCTCCAACTATCAAGCTCCCTTGAATGAAGGCGAAAATTTAAAAAAGAACATTTTCAAGCGGAACAATCTGAAACTCTCAAATCGAATTCTTCTTACCAACGCCGAAATGCTCATCCAGTTCCATGGTATAGATTTCGGTGATGGAAACAAAGAACGCCATGATGACCGGCCCCATAATCACCCCAACCGGGCCGAACATGGCCAGTCCGCCGATAGTGGAAAAAAAGATCAGCAGATCGTGCATGCGCGCGCTTCGGCCGACAATCCAGGGCCGAAGGGTATTGTCTATCATGGAAACAACCCCCACGCTCAATACAAGAATCACAATTCCCTGCAACATATGCCCTGTCGCCATTTTAATGACGCCCGCCGGGATGAGAATGGTCCCCGCGCCAAGCATGGGAATTAGGGCGAGGGCGGTCATCACCACGCCCCACAGAAGCCATGTTTTCACTCCGAAAATTAAAAGGACGATCGCGCCGAGCAGGCCCTGGACAAAGGCAAAGACAAGCGTTCCCGCCACGGTGGCCCGCGATACCTGCAAAAAACGCGCGACAATCATGTCCTGGTATGACGTGCGAAGCGGAAGAAGCCTGCGGAATTTCTTTACAATCCGCTCGCCATCCATGAAGAGGTAGAACATTATAAACAAAGTCACGAACAGGCTGAGGATAATTTCAAGCGCCCCCAAGGACGTTTTGTTGACCATTTTGGCCATGGTTGCGCCTGCGGTTTTAAGGATGTCGAGCATTGCTCCCTGCCAATTGATGCCCAGCCCCGTGAGATGGACCAATATCGGGTTTCCCTCAAAACGCGCAATAAAACCTGAATTTTCTCCCCGCGCAATGGATTGCACCGTGGGTTCAACGGTCTGATAAAGGGCGAGCAACTGGTGGAGGACCAGATATCCAAGAAAGTAAACCGGCACTACAATCCCCAGCACGATGATAACACAGCATGACAAAGCGCCGATTCCGCGGTGTCCCCGGAAAAATTTGAGAAGTACCTTATAAAAAGGTGAAAACAAAGCGGCAAACGTACAAGCTAATAAAAATGGAGTGAGGAACATCTTGAGCATTGGGACCAAAATAAAAAGAACTGCTACCACCAGGACGAAGAGGACCACGCGATTCAATAGGTTGCGTTTTTTGCCATTGGCCGCTTCCAAATTTATTGAAATGACGGGTGTTGGCCCTGCTTGGGCATTGCTCGTTGACGGGTCATGGCCGGAAGCGAGATTTTCCGAAGATGTTTTCGAAGTCATTTGAATATTTCTAGCTGAATCGCCAAGGGTTTTCTTTCAATCGTCCTTTGCACGATCAAGAAGCAGTATTCATGCCAATCTATCTGGGTTTTGGAAAGGCGGACCTTTCGGACTCAATTTTCATTTGATTAAGCTGCACCTAAAATAGCATGAAATAGTTCCTGTTTTCAAGAAAAACCTTCTCACAAACAAGAAATACTTCTGAAAATTCACTTAGTGCATCACTTAGCGCATCACTATCGCTTCCGTTAAAGGCAATGGCATTACAATTGCTTTCTATAGGCAGCATATACCTAAGTTGGTGAAATGTGTGGAAATAGGAAAATTAAATGGACAAGCCTCCCACGGCTTTTTGGAGTTTCTCCCCGGCGGAGATGCTTCAAAAACTTGAAACGACTAAAGATGGGTTGACGGGAGATGAGGCCCTGCGGCGGCTCGCGCGCTATGGCGCCAATCTTCTCAAGCCTCCAAAGCGTTCGGACGTACTCACTCTTTTGCTCGGGCAATTCAAAAGCCCGATCATGCTTATACTTTTTTTCGCGACCGGGTTGTCGTTTTTTCTCCGCGATCCGGCTGACGCCATTATTATTCTGTCTATTGTCCTGATTAGCGGATTACTCGGGTTCTGGCAGGAGCGCGGCGCCTCGAACGCCGTGCGGAAGCTGCTTTCCATCGTTCGTATCAAGGCCGCGGTGGTGAGGGACGGTAAGACCGTTGAAATTCCCGTCGAGGAAATCGTGCCGGGCGACATCGTCGTCCTGCATGCGGGGGACATCGTTCCCGGCGACGGGTTGGTCGAGGAAAGCAAAGACCTGTTTGTTGACGAAGCCATGTTGACCGGCGAAACGTTCCCCGCGGAAAAAGCGGAGGCGGTCCTTCCGGCGGAAACGCCGCTCGGCCGCCGGACAAACGCGCTCTGGATGGGCACCCACGTGGTAAGCGGCGGAGCGCGCACGCTGATTGTTCGCACCGGTAAAGAAACCGAGTTCGGCAAGGTGTCGGAGCGGCTGAAACTCAGGCCGCAGGAAACGGAATTCGAGCGCGGCATCCGGTCATTCGGTTATTTCCTCATGGAAGTCACTATGCTGCTGGTGGTGGCCATTTTTGCCATAAATGTGTATCTGTCACGCCCCGTCCTGGAATCGATGCTTTTTTCCCTGGCTCTGGCCGTGGGGCTGACCCCGCAGCTTTTGCCGGCGATCATCAGCATCAACCTTTCCCATGGCGCAAAGCGCATGGCCCAGAAAAAAGTCATCGTCAAACGCCTCGCTTCGATCGAAAACTTCGGCAGCATGAACGTGATATGCTCCGATAAAACCGGCACATTGACCGAAGGGAAAGTTCGCGTCCAGTCGGCTTGCGACGTGGAAGGCGCGCCAAGCGATAAGGTCCTTCTTCACGCGTATCTTAACGCTTTTTATGAAAGCGGGTTTATCAATCCGATCGATGAAGCGGTCCGCACGCACCGCCCGTTTGATCTGGCCGGCTACGCAAAACAAGACGAAATCCCGTATGATTTTCTTCGAAAGCGCCTGAGTATTTTGGTTTCCCAAGGCGACGCCCATCTGATGGTGACCAAAGGGGCGTTAAGCAACGTTCTTGACGTTTGCTCATCGGCTGAAATGGGCGACGGGGTGGTCGTCGACATTGCCGCCGTGCGCGACAAAATCCAAAAGCACTTTGAGGAATTCAGCGGAAATGGTTTCCGGACGCTGGGGGTCGCTTATAAAAATTTGGGCATGGAGTCCCGCATCAATAAAAGCCACGAAGTTGGGATGACATTTTCAGGATTTTTAGTTCTGTTTGATCCGCCCAAAACCGGTCTTTTGGAAACGATCACCAAGCTGAAAAACCTCGGCGTGGCGCTCAAGGTCATTACGGGCGACAATCGGCTCGTTGCGGCTGCCGTCAGTAAATTAATCGGGTTGTCGGACGCAAAAATCCTCACGGGCGCCGATATCAATCAATTGAGCGACGCAGCGCTGCTCCAGCGCGCCGCGAATATGGATGTTTTCGCCGAAATTGAACCCAATCAAAAAGAGCGGATCATAATCGCCCTGCGAAAAGCCGGAAATGTCGTGGGATATATGGGCGACGGCATGAATGACGCCTCGGCAATCCATGCGGCCGACGTCGGCATATCGGTGGACAGCGCCGTGGACGTAGCCAAGGACGCGGCGGACATCGTTTTGCTTGATAAAGACCTGGGCGTATTATTGGATGGCGTGCGTGAAGGGCGGACGACCTTCGCCAACACACTCAAATACGTGTTTATGGCCACAAGCGCGAATTTCGGGACCATGTTCAGCATGGCCGGAGTGTCATTGTTTTTGCCGTTCCTTCCATTACTTCCCAAACAGATTTTACTCATGAACCTCATGACCGATTTTCCCGAAATGACGATTGCAACCGATAGCGTGGACGAGGAGATGGTGAATTATCCTCGGCGGTGGGACATTAAGGCGATTCGCAAGTTTATGATCACATTCGGATTGGTAAGTTCCGTGTTTGATTATATCACCTTCGGCGCGCTCCTCCTTGTCCTTCACGCTACGCAAGTCCAATTCAGGACAGGATGGTTTATTGAATCCGTAGTCTCGGCGTCATTGATCGTGCTTATCATTCGAAGCAGAAAGCCGTTCTTTAAAAGCCGGCCGGGGAAATATTTACTCCTGACAACGCTGTCGATTTTAACCGCCGCGTTGATTGTGCCGTTCACTCCGCTCGCGGCGCTCTTCGGTTTTAGCTCGCCGCCGGTTTCTTTTCTTCTGCTCATCGGGCTTATCGTTTTGTTTTACGTTTTCGCGGCGGAGGCGGTAAAAAAAGTTTTCTATAAGAAAGTGAAATTTTAAAACTTAAAAAGAGGAGGAGCTATGCAGCAGCGAATACATGACTTAACCGGCTATACGGTCCGGGCCACGGATGGTGAAGTTGGAAAAGTAAACGAGTTTTACTTTGATGATGCAACGTGGACCATCCGTTATATGGTCGTGAAGACGGGGAATTGGTTGTCCGGCCGCGTGGTATTGATCTCGTGCGCGGCTTTGGGTAAACCTGAATGGGAGTCGCGTGTTTTTCCGGTGAGCCTGACCTGCGACCAGGTACGCAACAGCCCGGACATCGATACCGAGCGGCCGGTCAATCGTCAACATGAGGCGCAATTGCATGAGTACTACCAATGGCCGCAGTACTGGGAAGGCGGCTATGGGGGTGTTTTTGGAATAACTCCATACCCGGTCTTTGAGAATTCAATGCTTAAAGAACCTTCGGGACCCGAGCGCCACGATGATCCGCATTTGCGAAGCACGAAGCATGTCACGGGCTATCATATTCATGCCATTGACGGCGAAATCGGGCATATAACTGATTTTATAATTGATGAGGAAAATTGGACGATCATCAACCTGATTGTTGATACCGGCAATTGGCTTTCTGGGAGAAAAGTCCTCATCCCGCCCGCATGGATCAAGAGCATCAATTGGGACGAGACCAGCGTGTATACGGACCGCCCGCGGGAAGCGGTGAAAAACAGTCCGGAGCTGGAAGCTTCCAAAACTTAATAAAAGAGGTATACCCATTATGGAATCCACTGTCGTCCAGTCCAAGGCTCCCCATGCAAAGCCGGAATTGAAACCGGATGAGAAGGATGCTTCGAAATCCGTTTCCATGCCGGAACCGCAGGTTAAATTAGGATCGTCGCCCGACGGCCCCGCTCAAGTTGAGGTCCGTAAAGGGCCGGTCCAACCTGAACCAAACAAGGGTGAAGAAAAAAAGATCCCACACAAGAAAAATTCAATTCAACGCGTCCTTTTACTGTGCGCGGCATCGCTTGTTTGTATTGTGGTAGCCGTGTTTTGCTACCGGTGGGCGTTTGTAAAGCCCCCGCCAAAATATGTTACGGCGACCATCGAACGCGGCGATGTGGAAAGTAACATTGTAGCCGCGGGAGTCCTGCAACCCTTAAGCTATGTTGACGTTGGCGCGCAAACTTCCGGCATGCTTAAATCGCTCAAGGTGGCAAGGGGCGATAAAGTGGTGAAAGGCCAATTGCTCGCCGAAATCGATCCCATTCTCGCGGCATCGGCCCTGGCATCGGCCCAGGCCGGACACCAGGACCTTACCGCGCAGCGCAGGGTCAAGCAGGCGCAACTCGCGCTTGCCAAGCTGGAAAAAGTCCGCAACGACAAACTGCTTAAAGCCGGCGTAGCCTCGGTCGACGACCGGGACATCACGAAATCCAATTACGACGCGGCCGTGTCGACGGTCAATTCGCTCGAAGCGCAGATCCTGGCGGCAACGTCGGCCGTTGACGCCGCGAAAGCGGATTTGGGCTATACGAATATTACTTCGCCGATTTCCGGCGAGGTCGTTTCCACCACTGTCCTTGAGGGTCAAACGATCAATGATAAAGCTTCCGCCCCGAATATTCTTCGCATCGCAAATCTCGACACCATGACCGTTTACGCTCAGGTTTCGGAAGCCGACATTGTAAACGCCAAAGTGGGCCAAGACGTATACTTTACCATTTTGGGCACACCACAGCGGCGTTGGACCGGGAAAGTCCGTCTCATTCTTCCTACCCCGGAGCTAATCAACAACGTTGTGTTTTATGACGTGCTGTTCGACGTTGCAAATCCGGACCGGGTGCTCCAGATCCAAATGACCGCCCAGGTTTTTATTGTATTGGCGCAGGCAAAAAACGTATTGCTTATTCCCGTGGCCGCAATCGGGAGCGCGACGTCAAACTCGGCGGCCATGGTGCGAGTGCTTAAAGTCAACGGGGATGTTGAGTCGCGGGCAATCAAGATCGGGGTCAAAAGCGAAATCGTGGCCGAAGTTACCGAAGGCCTTCAGGATAAAGAGCAAATTATCCTCAAAGAAATCAAATCCAAGAACAAAACCAAGAACGCGCTCAGCGGTCAAAAGGGGCCATAATGGCAACGGCGCTTCTTGAACTCACTAAAGTCGGGCGGACCTACAATTCGGGCGGCGCACCGCTCACGGTGCTCAAGGAAGTCAGCCTGGTAATACAAAGCGGCGAGTTCGTGGCGATCATGGGCGCCTCGGGTTCAGGTAAATCCACGCTCATGAACATAATCGGTTGTCTTGACAAACCAACTACCGGCGCTTATAGCGTCCGTGGAGTTGATACGGCAAGTCTAAGCGGCGACGCGCTTGCGGCGCTTCGGCGAGACACCTTCGGCTTCATTTTCCAACGATATAATTTGATGTCCGATCTTAACGCGATTGAAAATGCGGAAGTTCCGGCTGTTTACCGCGGTCTGCCAAAAAAGGAGCGTGCACTACACGCCGGGGACTTGCTCAAGGAGCTTGGACTCGGCGACCGGATGCTGCATTATCCTAGCCAACTCTCCGGTGGCCAGCAGCAGCGCGTGAGCATCGCCCGCGCGCTCATGAACGGCGGCCCCGTTATCCTTGCCGACGAACCCACGGGAGCGCTCGACAGCAAGGGCGGCAAAGAGGTCATGGCCATTTTGGAAAAACTGCACGGGCAAGGTCACACTATTATTTTAGTTACCCACGATAGCGCCATCGCCGCTTACGCGCACCGCCTCGTGCGCATTGCCGATGGGCAAATCACCTCCGACGAACCACAACAAAAAGGGGAGGCGCGTGATCAGGCCACAATCGGCGAAACGGAAATAATTGCCAAGCAGGGGATGGCGGTCATCGGCGAAGCTTTGAAAATGGCGCTCAGTTCACTGTTACACAATCGAATGCGCACCATGCTGACCATGCTGGGCATCATCATCGGCGTGGCCTCGGTGGTGGCGCTTATGGCCATCGGCAACGGCGCGAAGCAAGACGTTATCGAGCGCATCGAGGCCATGGGGACCGACTTGCTTACCATCATGCGAGGACCCCCCAACGTCCGCGCCTCGGCCGGCATGGTGACCAGTTTTCTTCCCGAAGACCTGCCTTCCATCGGCAATGTTCCGGGCGTTGCAATGGCGGTCCCGGAAACGAACCAATCCTCGCTGCTTCGTTTCGGCGGCCAGGACTTGACGGTCACGACGGTCGGGACCGGCGAAAACTTCCCGCTGGTGCATGATTGGCCCCCGGAGTCCGGCGTGTTCTTCTCCGCTGAACACGTGAAGCGTTATGCCCAGGTCGTGGTGCTTGGCCAGACCGTTGAAAAAAACCTGTTTCCCCAAAACGAGACCGCGCTGGGCAAGTATGTGCTTATCGGCAGCGCGCCGTTCATGGTCATCGGGGTATTAAGCGGCAAAGGGTTGACGCCGCGGGGAGATGATATGGACAATTCCGTTTGGCTGCCCTACACTACAGCCGGAGCGCGGATATTCGGGCAGCGCTTTTTCAATGATTTCGTCGTGAGAGTGAAACCGGAGGCGGACATGAGCATAGTGCAAACGGACCTCCATACCGTTATGATGAAACGTCACGGCAAGGAAGACTTCAACATCCGCAACATGGCAACGACTATTGAAACCGCCAATCAAACGCAGAACACGCTCACGTATTTGCTCGCCGCGATTGCCGTGATCTCGCTTGTGGTGGGCGGCATCGGCGTGATGAACATCATGCTGGTATCGGTCACCGAACGCACGCGTGAAATCGGTATTCGCATGGCAATTGGCGCTCGGGGCTTCGACGTATTGTTTCAATTTCTTACGGAGGCCGTGATGGTCTGTTTTATCGGCGGCCTCGTGGGCGTTGTTGTGGGCCTGGGAGGCGGTTTGGCTACTTCTGCAATCGCGGGCTGGCGCGTGATTTTCACGGTTGCTCCGGTGATCATCGCTTGCACATGCGCCGTCGTGACCGGCATCGTCTTCGGTTATTTACCGGCAAGGAAGGCGGCCCATCTCGATCCAATTGAGGCTTTGGCGCGGGATTAGTTAGAAATTGGCTTGGTTATTGCGTGAGTAGTAACATGTATTCAATTTAAACTTTAATAAAGGACAAATCATGGATACCATGGGAAAATGCGTGGCGTTGTCGTGTTTGGGCGTGACGGGGATTGTGGGATTATTGTTTCTTAAGGCCGCATGGCACCGGCGTCATGGAAATTTGTTTGCAAAAGCGGGAAAAGGTCTTGATGAAAAGCTAAAAGAATCGATTATGGCCCTCGACGAGGCGAAGGCCCGGGTCCAAAGTGCATTTGACCACATTCGGGACCTAAAGTCATAATGCATCCGGCGCATCAAACTCCTGTTCTGAAAAATGGATCACATTCTAAGGAAAAGGAAAAAATTGAAGATCCGGCTGAGCAAGCCGGGGCCCTTAACGACAAATATCTTAGGCTCATGGCCGAATTCGACAATTACAAACGCCGTAGCGGCCAGGAGCGGGATCGCCTCATCGAGGCCGCCGATGAACAGCTCATCAAGGAACTCATTGAAGTTCGGGAAAATTTTGAACGGGCTTTCGCGTCAAAGGACCAGGGCAATAAATTTGTCCTCGGAATGAAGCTGAACTATGCAAAACTAAACTCCATACTTCAAAAGCACGGCCTTGAGGCCTATGGCGAACGGGGGAGTAAATTTGATCCCGAAATTCATGAAGCGGTTTTGTGCGCGCCGAGCGAGTCAATGCCCGATTCCCATATAAGCGACGTGCTTGAACGGGGCTATACGGTAAAGGGGAAAATCGTCAAACACGCTAAAGTGGCGGTTTCAAGCGGAAAGCCCGAACACGATTAGGTACTGTAGGCGAATTATATATGCGTTTAGCGTAAATAATTACCCGTACAGAACCTTATCTACCTTGTGGGTCAACCGGATTAATTGTCAAGGATTTAAATCCGCATGCGGAAATTGCGCTTGGTAACGATCAATATCCACAAAGGATTTTCATGGGGCAACCGGAAGTTCATCCTGCACCGCCTTCGTGAAGCGATCCGCTCGGTTGACGCCGACATCGTCTTTTTACAGGAAGTGGTCGGTGAAAATTCCGCCCAGGCGGAAAAGCACATTAATTGGCCCGACCAGGCGCAACATGTATTTCTTGCCGATCCCCAATGGAAATATTTTGCCTATGGCAAGAACGCGTTTTATCCCGACGGCCATCATGGCAATGCGATCCTTTCCAAGTTTCCCCTGCTGCATTCCGAACAAATCGACACCTCGACCAACAGATTTGAACAGCGCGGTTTTCTTTACTGCGCTGTAATTATTCCGGACAGTCCGAAACCGTTGCATTGTCTCTGCATTCACCAGGGGATTTTTGCCGCTTCACGCCGCAAGCAGCTCCGCATTCAAGCCGATTACATAAGCCGACATATTCCTCCTGATGCGCCAATAATCATGGCCGGAGACTTTAATGACTGGCGCGGTCAGGATGTCGATGATTTTGCCTTGCTTTTAGACCTGAAAAATGCCGCCATGGATGCAAACGGTAAAAAAGCGCGCACATTTCCCGCACGCCTCCCATTTCTGCCCCTCGATCGAATTTACGTCAGGGGTTTGACGGCAAAGAGTTCCACGACGTTTTACAAGGGCGTCTGGAAAAAGCTTTCCGATCATGCGGCGCTGTTTATAGAAAGCGAATTGCCTTGACCCGCCCGTCGGCGGATAAGAACCTTAACCAAAAAATTATTATCTACGCGAAACGTGTAGATAAATTTTTGTAAGGTACTAATATGATGAAGGTCAACTGGATTTTATTACATATCCTGCCGATTATAGGGTTTTTCCTTGCCGTGACGCTTTTGGTCCACCAGGGCCGGAAGCGGCGTTCCCCTTCAAGCACAATGGCCTGGCTTCTCGCTATTTTACTGGTCCCCTATATCGGCGTACCGGCATACGTGATCTTCGGCGGCCGTAAAATCAGGCGCATGACGAAAGACAAGGCCGACCTGTCGCTTGGCGTCAAGGTCCCCGGAGAGCGGCCCGTTACGCAAGGTGTGGGAAGTATCTTCCCTCCGCGTAGCGGCAATGAAATAACGCTTCTTGCCACGGGAAAAAAGGCCTGCGAGGCGCTTGTCGATCTGATCGAACACGCACGGAAAAGCATCGATATCAGTACCTATATTCTGGGAAACGACGAAACCGGCGCCGCTGTCCTTGCGGCCCTGACTCGCAAGGCCGAACAGGGCGTTTACGTGCGGCTGCTTTTGGACGCACTCGGCTCCTTTCGCGTTTCAAAGCGGACCCTTGCCCCTTTTCTGGCCGCCGGCGGCCATTACGCTTTTTTCATGCCCATGATGCATATGCCCTTCCGGGGCCGCGCCAATTTGCGCAATCACCGCAAGATCATGATTGCCGATGGCGCGACCGCGATAATCGGCGGCATGAACATCGCGCAAGACTATATGGGCATGACCGCCAGTTCACAGCGTTGGCACGATCTGTCTTTTTTGGTCAAAGGGCCGGTGATCGGCGATCTGCACCATGTTTTCCATTCCGATTGGCAATTTGCCGCGAAACGGAAAACCGCGCACGAGGACGTTCCCGTTCCCGCCCTCACCGGCGCGACCGCCACGCTGGAGCTGGTACCGAGCGGGCCCGATGTAGCGGGCGATCCGCTTTACGAGAGTATCGTAACCGCGCTTTTCAAGGCCAAAAGCCGCGTGTGGATCGTCACTCCATATTTTATCCCCGATGAAATGCTGCTCAAAGCTATTTGCATCGCCGCCAAGCGCGGCGTGGATGTGCGCATCGTCGTGCCGCGGGTATCCAATCATCCGCTTGCCGATCTGGTGCGGCGGAGTTATCTCAGAGAGGCGCAGGAAAGCGGCGTAAAAATTTGTAACTTCACGCCCGGTATGATGCATGCCAAGGCGATTCTTGTGGATGGGGCGCTTGGCATCGTTGGTTCGATGAACATGGATATGCGCAGCTTTTTTCTGAACTACGAAGTCGCCCTGTTTATCTCTAATGAAAACATGGTACAAGAGCTGGATCGCTGGGTAACGGACTTACTTGGTCAATGCATTCCGGGCATAAAAAAAGCTAATATCGCCGTTGAATTTTTTGAAGGCGTTGCGCGCCTTCTGGCGCCGCTTCTGTGAGAAAGGCAAACAGACACCATATTACAATGGCATTATAATTGCTTTTAAATATAGACATCACTGTTTTTTACCTTTAAAAAGAAAGAGAGGTCCGCCATGTTTGACATTTTAAGAAAAGCCCTTCTTGCCGGCGTCGGGGTCACCTATTTGACCAAAGACAAAATCGAAGAGATCGGCAAAAAAATCGCGCAGGACGCCAAGGTAAGCGAGGCTGAAGGCAGGAAGTTCGTCGATGAGCTGGTCAAGAAATCGGTGGAGGCAAAAGGCTCGCTCGAAAAAACCGTCTCCGAAAAGATCGAAACGGCGTTACATGCTATGAACCTGCCGACCCGCAAAGACGTGGACGAACTCAAAAGCAAAATTGCCAAACTCGAAGCGCACCTCAAAAAATAGCGGAAACCATGAACGTCGGGCAACGAGTCACCCTCCGTATTTCACGGTATGGCGAGATCATATCCGTTTTCCTTAAATATGGGTTTGAGGACGTCATTGCGGGCCTGAACCTTCAAAAGTATGCGGCCTTTACCCGATGGCCGTTGCATCTCAAGCGCCATACCGTTTTTAAAGCGCCCCTTTCTCGATGGGAACGCGTTCGATTGGCCATAGAAGAACTCGGCCCGACCTTCATCAAATTCGGGCAATTCCTCAGCAACCGGCCCGATCTTGTCCCTTCCGAACTCATTGACGAATTGGTCAAACTGCAGGATTCGGTCAAGCCTTTTTCACTGACCGAAGCGCTAGACATCCTGGAACAGGCGCTCAAATGTCCGGTAGGCGATGTATTCGACGATTTCCCGGCCGAACCCATCGCCTCCGCGTCGGTCGCCCAGGTGTATCGGGCGCGGCTTAAAAACGGCGGCGACGCGGCGGTCAAGGTGCAGCGGCCGAATATCCGGCAGATCGTGGCCACCGACCTTGACATCATCAGACACCTTGCCGGGCTGATCGAGCGGCACAACAAAGACCTTGCGGCCCTGCACCTGTCCGAATTGGTGCGCGAATTCGGCCGGACCCTTAACAAGGAGCTTGACTTTTCGCTTGAAGCGGCGACCATGGAACGGTTCCGGGCCGATTTTAAGGACACGAAGGAATACTATGTTCCGGTTGTCCACGCGGAGCTGACTTCCGATTCGGTCCTGGTCACGGAATTCGTGGAGGGCATCAAGGTCAGCGACGTCGATTCGCTGAAAAAAGCCGGTCTGCTTCCTTCCGACATTGCAAGGGTCGGGGTGAATTTGGTCCTCAGACAGATTTTTACCAACGGTTTTTTTCACGCCGATCCGCATCCCGGCAATATTCTCGTCCTTGCGGACGGCCGCTTCTGTTTCCTGGATTATGGCGCGGTCGGCATCGTATCAGCGTCTCTGCGTCATCACCTTGGAGTCATCCTCTACGGCGTGATTTACAAAGACCCGCAGCGCATCATACGCACGCTGTCGCAGCTCGCTACCCAGCGTATCGTCAATATCGACCGTTTGGAATACGAAGTCACCGAAATCATCGAGCAATACTCGTCGGCGTCGCTCAGCGAGATTAAAGTTCGCGACCTGCTCGACCGCTTCGGCCGCATCACCGCCGAAAACCATCTTCGTTTCGTGCCGGGATTCTATCTTCTTTTCAAGGCGCTTATAACAATCGAAGGGGTGGGGCTTTTGCTCGATCCGGCCTTCAACCTCGCGCGCGAGGTCGAACCGTATGCACGCAGGCTCATGCGCGATAACCCGCGTCTCAAATATCTGCCTTTCGATGTTTATTTTACCTTGGCCGATATGGCTTCGCTGCTCAAAGACCTTCCCTTTGAGATAAAAGACCTCATGCGCATGGTCAAGGCCGGTGAAACACGCATTCAATTTGAACATCGCGGACTCGACGTGTTGGCGCTCAAACTTGACCATGCCGTCAATCGGATGGTTTTTGCGATAGTGCTGGCCGCGCTCATCGTCGGTTCGTCGGTGGTCATCCACTCCGGCATGCCGCCGTTGTTGTATGGCGTTCCGCTCATCGGGGTTTTGGGCTTCGCCGTTGCCGGGTTGCTCGCCTTATGGCTCCTCTTTTCGATGCTCGGAAATAAAAAACTCTAAACTTTATCTCATTAATATACAGCCAAGTCCCTGACCCATGGCCGGGAGCAAAAACGTTATTCCTGTCGCCAATTCCTGCGGTTAATAAGACTATTCCTGAAAATAAGAATTGCCGTCTGGAAATTGTCGCTTCAAAATCAAGGCCCGCGCGGTTCGAAAAACAATAAACTGGCTCGGTTCTTGCGTGATTAGACCTTAAGGGTCTTTTTTCTGACAAAAAGTTGTCAGAAAAACTTTTATTTTTTCCATATTGACCTCACCCTAACTCCCGGGGAATTTTATGCATCAATTATTGAAAGCAGTTTCAGTAGGCATGCTTGGTTTTTTGATAGGCGTGATGAGCGGTTGCGCGTCCTCCAGCCTCATCGACAAATGGCATGATACTACTTATCTAACCCCTCCTTTGAGTAAAATCCTTGTCATTGCGGTCAGAAAGGACGCGGCAAAACGGCGCGTCTGGGAGGATGCTTTTTCCGGGGAATTTGCTACATATGGTGTTGCGGCGACTTCATCGTATAGTTTGTTTCCCGGTGCGCCTCCTGACACGGACCAGGTCGCCACGGCAGTGTTGTCGAACGGCTTTGACGGTGTTTTGGTTATCCGGAAACTGCAAACGGAGATAAATGCGCACTATAAAAAAGGATATATGTCCATGGAACAGAACGGCCCTTACGGTCCTCAATATGTTCCTTACTGGAAAAGATACTGGAACGATTATCTCATAGTTGAGCATCCGGGATATTTGGACACGCAAATGGTTGCCGTTCGCGCAATCGATGTCGCCACCACCGGAAGCGGCGGTCATGTGATATGGAGCGCGACGAGCAGAACGTCCGATCCGGCTTCCGTAATCGATATACAAAAGGAAATTGCCGATCTTGTGATGTCCGAACTTGCCCGGGAAAAATTCATCGGTTCCAGGAAATGATTTCTACATGTATTCCCGGTAATCATGCCCTCATCCGTTCGTGATGGTGCGGTTGCGCCGTGATTTCTTCAAATAACAAGGGGAAACATAAATGCTGAAGCTTGTTTTAATCAGACATGGCGAAAGCGCGTGGAACAAGGAAAACCTTTTTACCGGATGGACGGATGTCGGTTTATCGGAAAAAGGATTGCAGGAGGCCTTACAAGCCGCCGAAACGCTTAAAAAAGGCGGTTATTCTTTCGATCTGGCGTTCACCTCCGTCCTGAAACGCGCCATCAAGACCCTCTGGATAGTGCTCGAGGAAATGGACCTGATGTGGATACCGGTGCGAAAAACATGGCGGCTCAACGAGCGCCATTATGGCGCATTGCAGGGGCTCAATAAAAAGGAAACCGTCGGGAAATACGGCGAGGCCCAGGTGGCGATCTGGCGCCGCAGCTACGACACGCCCCCGCCTATATTGACAAAGGACGATACCCGGTGGCCGGGTAACGATCCGCGCTACGCCGACGTCGCGCCCCGCGATATTCCCTTTACGGAATCGCTCAAGGACACGGTCGCCCGTTTTTTGCCGTACTGGGAGCGTGAGATCGCCCCGGAGTTGCTGAAAGGCAAAAACGTGATCATTGCCGCCCACGGCAACAGCCTTCGCGCGCTTGTCAAACATTTGGATGGCCTAGGCGAAGACCGCATCGTTTCGCTCAATATTCCCACGGGAATCCCTTTAGTCTACGAATTGGATGGAAATTTAAAGCCCTTGCGGCATTACTATCTCGGCGACCAGGAGGCGATCAAAAACGCCATAGAAGCGGTCGCTTCTCAAACAAAAAAATCTTGAGGATGCCCCGAAGTCAAATTATGGCCTGGTTATTGCACATTAATAGAGCGATATGACACCTAACATTTAATAAGCAAAGGACAAGTATCATGAAAAACAAAGTAGACAAATCAGACGCAGACATTAAAACCGACGTGCTTTCCGAGCTCAAATATGAGCCCAGCGTAAAGGCCACGGACATCGGCGTTTTGGTCAAAGAAGGAACGGTGACGCTTAACGGCGAAGTGCCCAGTTATTTTGAGAAATGGGACGCCATTCGCGCGGCCAAGCGGGTTGCCGGGGTAAGGGCGATCGCCGATGAAATCGACGTCAAACTGCCGGATTTTCTGCGCCATACGGACACTGACATCGCGGCAGCGGCGGCGCATCAGATCGGCTGGTCTTCATCGATTCCGGAGGCCGCCGTTAAGGTAACGGTCCGCGAAGGCTGGATAACCCTGGAAGGCGAAGTGGAGTGGCGGTATCAGAGAAACGCGGCCGAAAACCTTGTTCGGTACTTGAAGGGCGTCAAAGGGTTGTCTAATCTGATCTCCATCAAACCAAAATTGTCATCAACGGAGGTTGAAAAGGCCATCAGGTCGGCTTTCGAACGGAACGCGCTAGTGGACGCCAATAAGATCAAAGTGACGACTTCCGATAATAAGGTAACGCTTACCGGTAAAGTTCGGAACTACGCGGAACGCGACGAAGCTGAACGGGTCGCCTGGGCGGCGCCGGGCGTGTACTCGGTGGACAATAAACTCACCGAGGCGTGGTCGTTCGCGGAGTAGCGGGGCCTACTAACCCTTCTGTGGACTGATAAAAGTCATTATCGACATACATAATAAAAGTTACCATTAAAGGAGCTTCTTATGGGAAAGATCATTGGCATTGATTTAGGCACAACCTATTCCTGTGTCGCGATCATGGAAGGCGGAAAACCGGTGGTTATTCCGAACCCCGAAGGTGAGCGCACGACACCATCAATGGTGGCATTTACGAAAAGCGGGGAAATTCTGGTCGGTTCGATCGCCCGAAGGCAGGCAATTACGAATCCCGAAAACACCATCTATTCAGTAAAGCGATTCATGGGAAGGCGTCACAATGAAGTCGAGCAGGAAGAACGACGCGTTCCGTATAAAATAATCGGCGGTCCGAACGATTTGGTAAAGATCCAGGCCGGCGGCAAAGAATACACTCCGCCTGAAATTTCCGCGATGATCCTCCAATACCTTAAAAAGGCCGCGGAAGATTACGTGGGATCGGAAATTAAAGAAGCCGTAATTACGGTCCCCGCCTATTTCAACGATTCCCAGCGCCAGGCAACCAAAGACGCTGGCCGCATCGCCGGGCTCGACGTCAAGCGCATCATCAACGAACCCACGGCCGCCTCCCTTGCCTATGGTCTTGATAAAAAGAAAAATGAAACCATCGCGGTATACGACCTTGGCGGCGGGACCTTCGACATATCCATTTTAAATATCGGCGACGGCGTCTTTGAAGTCCGGTCGACCAATGGCGATACCCACCTCGGCGGCGATGATTTCGACCAGGCGCTCATCGACCATATCGCCGATGATTTCAAGAAACAAAACGGCATTGACCTGCGAAAAGACCGCATGGCCCTTCAACGTTTGAAGGAAGCCGCGGAAAAGGCGAAGCGCGAACTTTCATCGGCAATGCAGGCCAACATCAACCTTCCCTTCATAACCGCCGACGCAAACGGCCCCAAACACCTCGACCTGACGCTTTCGCGCGCCAAGTTCGAATCGCTCGTGTCCGATCTGATCGAGCGCACGTCCGGGCCCTGCTTAAAAGCGGTGGAAGACGCAAAAGTCAAGATGTCGGACATAAACGAGGTCATTTTGGTGGGCGGCATGACCCGCCCGCCTTCGATCCAGAAGAAAGTCGAGGACATTTTCGGGAAGGTCCCCAATAAAAGCGTCAACCCCGACGAGGTGGTTGCCGTGGGCGCGGCCATCCAGGGGGCGATTTTAAGCGGCGATGAAACGGTCAAGGACATTTTGCTGCTCGACGTAACGCCGCTGTCGCTCGGCATAGAGACCCTTGGCGGGGTCATGACCAAGCTCATCGACCGCAACACCACGATCCCCACGAAAAAAAGCCAGGTTTTTTCAACCGCCTCCGACAATCAATCGTCGGTGTCGGTCATGGTTTACCAAGGCGAGCGCGAAATGGCGGCGCATAACAGGCTGCTCGGCAAGTTCGACCTTGTGGGCATTCCGTCGGCGCCGCGCGGGGTCCCGCAAATCGAAGTGGGTTTCGATATCGACGCCAACGGCATCATCAAAGTCACGGCCAAGGACCTCGGCACCGGCAAGGAACAGCAGGTGCGCATCGAGTCGTCGAGCGGATTGACAGAATCAGAAGTCAAAAAAATGGTCAAGGACGCCGAGGCCAATGCCGCGCGCGACAAGGCCGAACGCGAAAAAATAGACGTCAAGAACCAGGCTGACCAACTCATTTACCAAACGGAAAAAACACTTGCGGAAACAGGCGACAAAATCTCCCAGGATGAGAAAGACAAAATCAAGGTCGCCATCAATGACGTGCGGGAGAAAATCAAAACGGAAAACATCGAGGGTATCAAGGCCGCAACCGAAACCCTTATGAAAGCTTCGCACAAAATGTCCGAAGAGCTTTACAAAAATGCGCAATCCGGCAGCCGCGCAGACGCACAGGGATCGGCGGGTCAGCATGAAGAGTCCCAGCAAACCGGACCGCGAGGCCGCGCCGCGGAAAATAGCGAGGGCAAAAAAAACGGACCGGTCGACGCCGATTACGAAGTAGTGGGAGACAAGTAATCATGGCGTAGGCGTTTAAAGAAAGTCTGTTTTTGGCGCGGTTCTTGCATGTTTTACAATGTGTGTAATACTATGTACTTTTGAAAGAGGTGTTTTATGAAAACAGTGGCAGGATTGTGGATAGATCACCGGAAGGCGATCATCGTGACGTTATCGGATAAAGGGCAGGAAACGAAAGAAATTCTTTCGAGTGTGGAAAAACAGCTCGGGCGCTCCGATGGGAAGCATTCAACCGCGCCCTTTGAGTCGCAGCTTGTGAAGCCTGACGACAAGCAGCAAAGAGGATTTACAAAAAGCCTCAAGGTTTTTTACGAAGAAGTGCTGGCAAACATCAAGGACGCGCAGTCGGTACTGATTTTCGGCCCGGCCGAGGCAAAAGGAGAGTTTCAAAAACTTATGGAACAAAATGATCTTCACGGCAGGGTGGTCGTCACTGAATCCGCCGATAAAATGACGGATGGTGAAATCGCGGCTCGCGTGAAGGCCCATTTTGCGGATAAAAAAATGTCGCATCCGGTCCATGCATAAAGACCTGCCTTGTCACAATCGTTTATGAAACACCAAATGAAAGTGCCAAACTGGATATACGTCATGGACGATCTGGCGCTTTTAGAAGGTCGCATGGCCCCGGTCTATCCATTAGGGATTAATGTGGTTCTGGCCCGTGTGGAAGGAATGATTTATGCCGTTTCAGGCGCCTGCGCGCACATGGCGTGTCCGCTCTTTACGGGGAAACTTTCAGGTTATACGATAGCCTGCCCATGCCACGACTGGCGATTTGATATTCGAACGGGAAAGTTTCTTGATGCGCCCGAACTCGGCGTCGCGGTTTTTCCGGTAAAATCCGAAGCCGGAAAAGTGTTTGTCAAAATTAGTTGAAAGGAAAAAGCCATGAAAAATGTCAGCATGTATACTCTCTCGACGTGCCCCTGGTGCTTTAAAACAAAGAAGTTTTTTACCGAGCGTAAAATTCCGTTTACCTATATCGACTACGATACCGCCGAAGAGGGCATGCAAAAAAAGATTCTGGAGGAAGTGGACGCTTATGGCGCGACAGGCTTTCCTTATGTCAATATAGACGGTGTAATTATCGTGGGCTACCAACCGCAGCGTTATTTGAGCGCCCTGGGGATATAGGAGGAATTGCATGAACGGCAAATCAAGGAAAATGGCTTTGTATTATTTCTTCGAAAAAGTCGTTCGGCCATTGGGATTCAAGTTTACGCCCGACGCGGAACTGGTGGATTTTTTGCTCGAGCAGGAAATGGTCCTGGAAGGCAAGCACGGGATTCCCTTTTGTCCTTGCCAGCCGCAACGGCACGATCGAGCGCGCGACATGCGGATCGTCTGCCCCTGTATTCCTTTCCACCGGAAGCATTTCGACGCCATCAAACGCTGTTGGTGCGGATTGTTCGTCCATGAGGACGTGCTCGATCCCGACACGCTTCCCCAACTATCGCCAAAGGAGGCGGGCATTGAGTGAAAAGTTTGTTCGTGCGATCAGCGCCGACGAAATCGCTCCCGGCGGAATGAAATCCGTGGAAATTGATGGAAAAGAAATAGTCGTTTGCAACAGCGGCGGAACGTTCCATGCCGTGCAACGAAGGTGCGGCCACATGAACGCGCCGCTTGAAATGGGAACGCTTGACGGAAAGTATCTCACGTGTCCCATGCACTGCGCCCAGTTCGACGTCGAAAACGGCCAGGCGATATCGGGGCCGGTTCCGCCCGATTTCGGCGGCGAAATCCCGCCGCCGGTATTCGGCGAGTACCTTCAAAATGTCGGGATGCTCATGACGCATGTCCGCACGGAATCCATCCGCACGTATGTGACAAAACTTGAAGGCGGCTGGGTTCTGGTCGCGCTGTAATGTGCACCTAAAGAATGATCGAAAACAGGACGATTACCAAGGAAACGCTAAAAAATGACCTGAAAGGAAATTGTTATGAAGAGTCGTGAAATTCAACTGAAATCTAGACCAACCGGGTTTCCAACTTTGAATAATTTTACAACGGCGTGGACTGAATTGGAGCCATTGAAAGACCACGAGGCGCTGGTCCGTAACCTTTTTATGTCGGTTGATCCCTATATGCGTGGGCGAATGAACGACGGGAAATCCTATGTGCCGCCCTTTGAAATAGGAAAGCCATTGAGCGGCAGCGCCGTAGGCGAAGTCGTGGAGTCGCGCGCCGGAGAATTCAAGCCGGGCGACATGGTTTTATCCAACTTCGGTTGGCGGGAATATGTTGTCGCTTCAATAAAAGATTTACGCCTTGTGGACCCTGCGATCCGGCCGCTCTCGGTGTATCTTGGAGCACTCGGCATGACGGGCATGACCGCCTGGGCGGGGTTGAATTTAGTGGAAGTCAAAAGCGGTGAAATCGTTTTCATTTCGGGGGCGGCCGGAGCTGTGGGCAATGTTGCCGGGCAACTGGCTAAACTACGCGGCTGCCGCGTCATCGGATCGGCCGGATCAAAGGAAAAGGTGCGGTTTTTAAAGGAAGAATGCGGATTCGACGGGGCCTTTAATTACAAAACCGGACCGACGCTCGAACAATTGAATGCCGAAGCGCCGGAGGGAATCGACGTCTATTTTGACAATGTGGGGGGCGAAACGCTTGAAGCGGCGCTCTCGGCTTTGCGCGTGCATGGCAGGATCGTCGCCTGCGGGAGCATTTCGGGCTACAATGAAGAAAAGCCCAAGCCTGGTCCGAATAATCTGTTTAACATGATCGGCAAACGGTTGACCATGAAAGGCATGATCGTGGGCGATTGGATGGACCGGCGGGATGAATTTGCAAAAGAAGTCGGCGGATATTTTCGATCGGGCAACCTTAAAAACCACGAAACCGTCGTGGAAGGCATTGACAAAGCGGTTGATGCGTTTCTCGGTCTTTTCCAAGGGCGCAATTTCGGCAAGATGATCGTGAAACTGGCTTGATTTAAATGGTTCTTGGCAATAAGATAAAGGACATTTGGACAACGCTCCGTCGTGCAAGGAAAACCTTCTCACGAATCGACGGAAATGAATGGGCCGGGGCGTTCGCATTCAACGCATTTTTTTCACTTTTTCCTTTAATCGTCCTTTCAGTCACCATTGCCTCGGCATTTATCGACCGTACCCATGCCGGAGCGGAGGTCATTGCTTACGTTGAAACCTTTGTCCCGATTAGCGGAGACATGCAAAGTTACATTTTTAACACGGTCGCCGAAGTAGTCAAAGCGCCGGGAAAAACGGGCCTTATCGCCTTTCTGATGCTTATTTGGGCAGCCATGCAATTTTTCTCGTCGCTGATCTGCGCCACCAACCGGGCCTGGGGCAATATGGTGAACAGCTTGTGGCGTTTGCCGCTTAAAAGCCTGGCTTTTCTTGTGGTCATGGTTTGCACGGTGCTTATAGGCATCGTGGCGCCGGCATTCGTGAAAATAGCCGAAGCCCGGCTTCTTCCGGTAAATGTTTTCAGTTCCGGGATCTACGCTTTGGGAAGCTATTTGATTCCCTCGACCGTGGTGTTCCTTAGCCTGAGCTTGTTTTACAAACTGGCCCCACGCCGCCGCACGCATTTTTCCGAAGTCTGGCCTGCCGCCCTGGGCGCAACGGCCATATTGAAGGCAGCCGAAAGTTTGTTCGTGATATACGTAAAAAATTTTGCCGGCTTAAATGCGGGCTATGGAGCATTCGGCGGGATCATGGCGCTTTTACTGTGGATTTACTATTCAGGATACATATTCATCTGGGCGCATTCCCGTTTTGTGGCCATTTTATTTGAAAAAGATGTTGACGGGGCATTTTTTTTGTAGTATATTACCGATAGCAATAATATAGCTATCGGAAAGGAGATCGTATGTCCGATGA
>Ga0182017_10000783_pt1 | contig 25080 bp, 23 predicted proteins | sample 712E3DmetaG_FD_120492 | JGI IMG/M metagenome (GOLD analysis project Ga0182017, IMG submission 120492) | Permafrost microbial communities from Stordalen Mire, Sweden - 712E3D metaG | ecosystem: Environmental > Terrestrial > Soil > Wetlands > Permafrost | place: Sweden: Stordalen | collected... | reverse complement strand
GGCGGAAACCGAAGCAGCCGTGCCGTCTCCGCGCACACCTGCTCCGCCGCCTCCTCGCCGCCGGGGGTGCAGACGTTCGCAATCTTGTTGTTGACCAGGATCGCGCCTAGCGCCGGCAGCGCGAGGCGCCGGCGGCCGATCAGCACCGGGGCGCCCGGAAAGGCGTTGCGCGTGAACACCGCCGCGAAGTCCGGCGTCGGCCGGTCGAGCGCGATGAGCGTGAGCGTCATTTCGGCCGGTTTCGTCACCTCGGCCGGGGTGAAGCCAAACTTCGCCGTGCCGGTGCGGAAACCGGCCGGCAGCCTGGCCTGGGTCGCCAGCCAGGCGCGGTGCACGGTGCGGGAGGAGAAGATCTGCGCGGAACTGGACACGCCACGAGATGTGGGGCGGATGGACGCCGGAGTGAAGCGGAAATTGCAGCGACGGGATCGCGGCACCGCGGTTTTCCGAAGAATTGGATGGAAATCTCCCCGGCAATGGGTGTATGCACTCCGCACTTTCCCGCACTTGTGAGCGCTCTCCTGTCTCTCGTCTCCGCGCCGGCCACCACCGGCGGTTCCGGCGATTCTCCCTCCGGCGGCGCCGGATATTGAACCGCCATGGATCTCGCCGAAATCACTGCCAAGGCCCGCGTTTTGCTCGAAGCCCTGCCGTACGTGCAGGATTTCCACGGCTCGATTTTCGTCGTGAAATACGGCGGCAGTTTCATGGACGACCCCGATCCCGCCGTGCGCACGCGCGTGGCCTACGACATCGCGTTCTTCGCCGCGGTCGGCATCAACGTCGTGGTCGTGCACGGCGGCGGCAAGGCCATCACGCGCGCGATGGAAACCTCGGGCCTGAGCCCGGTTTTTGTCAACGGCCTGCGCGTCACCGACGAGGCGACGATGGCCGTGGTCAAGAAGACGCTGGACGAGGTGGTTAACCGGGACGTGTGTGACGCCCTCGCCATGGCCAAGGCGCGGCCCAAGGGCCTGCCGGGCGACACCGTGCTTGTCTGCCAGAAGCTGGTGGCCGATGACGACGGCAACCCGGTCGATCTCGGCTACGTCGGCGAGGTCACGGAGGTGAAGGTGAAGCTGGTCAAGAAGGAGATCGCCGACGGGTTTGTCCCGGTAATCTCGCCGGTGGCCGAGGGCTACGACGGCCGGCCCTACAACGTGAACGCCGACGTCGTGGCCGGCCGCGTCGCGAGCGCGCTGCGCGCCCGCCGGTTGGTTTACATGAGCGACGTGCCCGGCCTGCTGTCGAATCCGGAGGATCCGAGCACGCTGATCTCGACCCTGCGCATCAGCCAGGTCGATGAGCTCAAGAAGAAGGGCGTCATCGACAAGGGCATGCGCCCGAAGGTGGCCAGCGCCGTGCGGGCGCTGCAAGAGGGCGTGCAACGCGTGCATTTCGTCGACGGCCGCCTCGCCCACAGCCTGCTGCTGGAGATCTTCACCGACCGAGGGATCGGCACCGAGATCGTCAGCGGTTAGCCGCGCGTCGTCCCTCGTCCTCCGCGCGGCTGACCCAGATGGCTACGCCATCTGGCCGAAAAGCCCGCCGGAGCGACGCATCAGGCACCAAACGATCGCCCGCGGGACCGATCCGCAATCGGAACTCGTAAATCAAAAATCCCAACTCCCATGACCCCGACCATCACACGCACCAGCACGGCTGAAGTTTACGACGCGTACGTAGTGAAAAACTACGCCCGCCCCGCCCTTACGCTCGTGCGCGGTCGCGGCTGCACGGTGTGGGACGACCAGGGCCGGGCGTATCTCGATTTCACCTCGGGCATCGCCGTGAGCGCGCTGGGCCACTGCCATCCCGTCTGGGTGGAGGCGGTGCAGCGCCAAGCCGGCGAGCTGATCCATGTGAGCAATCTGTTCCGCAATCCCCAGCAAGGGGAGCTGGCGCGGCAGCTGGTGCAGCGGGCCGGCCCGGGCCGCGTGTTCTTCTGCAACAGCGGGGCCGAGGCCAACGAGGCGTTGCTCAAGCTGGCCCGCCTGCACGGCGTAAAGAAGGCCGGTGGTGTCGAGGGCCGGTGCTACAAGATCATCTGCGCCCAAAAGGCGTTTCACGGCCGCACCTTCGGCGGCATGAGCGCGACGCCCCAGGAGAAGATCCAGAAGGGCTTTGCGCCCCTCGTGCCCGGCTTCGCCTTCGGTGAGCTGAACAACCTGCCGAGTTTCGCCAATCTGATCGACGACCAGACCTGCGCGATCTTCGTCGAGACCATCCAGGGCGAGAGTGGCATCCATCCATGCACCGACGAGTTTCTCGTGGGCCTGCGCTACCTGTGCGACCAACACGGGCTGCTGCTGATGATCGATGAGGTCCAGTGCGGCATCGGACGCACCGGCCGGTTCTTCGCCTACGAGCAGGCGGGGATCCTGCCCGACGCCGTCGGCATGGCCAAGGGCCTGGGCGGCGGATTCCCGATCGGGGCGGTCTGGATCCGGGAAAACGCGGCGGAGTATTTCCAGCCTGGCTCGCACGGCACGACCTTTGGCGGCACGCCGCTGGCTTGTGCGGCGGCGCTGGCGGTGCTGCACGTGCTGGAGCAGGAGAGGCTGCTGGAAAACGTTGCGGCCAACAGCGGCCCGTGGCTGCAGGCGCTGCAGCAGCTGGCGGGCGAGTTTCCTCAGCATCTTCTGGGGGTGCGCGGCCGGGGCTTCCTGGTCGGCTTGCAGATGGCCGGCGACCCGGTGCCCTTCCAGACGGCGCTGCGTGAGGGCGGCCTGCTCGCGCCCACCGCCAGCGGCAATGTCATCCGCCTGCTGCCCCCGCTCGTCGCCACCCGCGCCGAGCTCGACCGCTCGTTGGAAATCCTCCGCGGAGTGTTCACGGCCAAAGCCTGATCGAGGCGCCGACGGTTGAAGCAGGGCGCTTGGTCGCGGTATACCAAGGTCTTACCTTGAATTGACGGATGTGACGCCGGCCGGGGTTTGACTGGCTGGGCCCCGGCTTGCTTGCCGTTGACCCAAATTTTGCTGGCGGCGCCCGCGTTACTCTCCTAAAAACGACCTTTTTCCCCCATGAAGCACTTCCTCAAGGAGACCGACTTCACACCCAAGGAAGTGGCCGGGATCTTCGCCCTGGCCCGTGAGCTCAAGCGCAAGCGCGGACGCAACCAGCCCGTGCTGGCCGGGCAGACTTGGGCGCTCATCTTCTCCAAGGCGAGCACCCGCACGCGGGTTTCCTTCGAGGTCGGCATTCACGAACTCGGCGGACACGCCCTGTTCCTGAACCAGAACGACCTTCACCTCGGGCGCAGCGAGTCGGTCGCGGACACCGCCCGCGTGCTGTCGCGGTACGTGCACGGCCTGGTCGTGCGCACGTTTGCCCAGCAAGATGTGGAGGATCTGGCGCAGTACGGCAGCATCCCCGTGATCAACGGCCTGACCGATCTGCTCCATCCCTGCCAGGTGTACACGGATGCCTTCAGCGCGGCCGAACGCTGGGCCGGGCCGCGCGGTGACCTGCTGGCTTCCTTGCGCGGCCGGAAAATCGCCTTTTTGGGCGACACCCGTTTCAACATGGCGACCTCGTGGGTCGTCGGCGCCGCCCTGTTCGGCATGAAGATCGCGCTGGCCGGCCCCTCCCGCTATGCTCCGGGCGCAGCAGTCAACGCGCTGCTCGACGCCGCCGGCCTGCCCAGGACCTACCATTTTACGACCGATCCCTACGAGGCGGTGGCGGACGCGGATATCGTCTATACCGACGTCTGGGCGAGCATGGGACATGAACGGGAGGTCAGGCAGCGCCTGCGTCAGATGCGGGCGTATGCGGTGACCGCCAAGCTGTTCGCCGCGGCGAAGCCGGACGCACTGTTCATGCATTGCCTGCCGGCCCATCCAGGCGAGGAAGTTGAACAAGCCGTGATGGATCATCCTCGGTCCATCGTCTTCGACCAGGCGGAGAACCGCCTGCACGTGCAGAAGGCGATCCTGGCGACGGTCGCTCGGCCTGCGCGGAAACGCTGAGCTGGGGCGCCGCCGCTGCTGCTCCTGTCCTACCAATCGCTCTGATAGTCCGGACTTTCGCGTGGAGGGACCGGCTCCGTCCGGTCCGGTTTCTGCGAGTCACGGCTGGCATCACCCCGGAGCCGGCGGTCACTTCTCCAGTATATACATGAACCGGTTGCTGGCCTTCACAAACATGCCGGTGGTCAGGTCGCCATCATCGATTTTGGCGTCGATCTCCGCCAGTTGCGAGTCATCAGCGGTCGGCGAACTCACGGAGATCGCTGCCCTGTATCCGTTGATGTTGTTATCCCAATTCCACCGGCCGCCCACCGGAGTCGTGGCCTGCCAGGCGCCTGCTCGAAAATCGCTGGCCATGCCAGTGGGCACGACGCCGGCTCCGGCGTTTGGCGGCCAAGCGCCGTTTTGCAGGGCATAGGTTTCGAACGCCTGGGAAAACGCGCGAAGATCATTCAAAAATCGGTTGTTCTGTGCGGCGCGCTGCATGTGCATGAACGCCGGGATCGCGAGGGCCGCCAGAATGCCGATGATCACCACGACCACCATGATTTCCACCAGGGTAAAACCGCCGGCGGGGCGGCGGAGCGTTGCGTGGGGCAGGGTGAGCTTCACGGGGGTACTACCGCTAGGGGTAATGGGGGAATCGGTTCGGGCCGAACCGACTGGTGGTACGCCAAGAGGGAATGTACTGCAAATCACCTGCAGTCAATAAACGATGAAACCTGTTCGTGGGCGAAGCGGGTGACGAAGCAACGCACCGGACCAGATCGCCATCCTCCTGCGCCAAGGCCGCTACGAAGGACGGGCTGCCCGGCGGAATGTTTTTGTTTTGCGCGCCCAACCCTTTGGCCAAAACTCGCCCCACCATGAAAATCGTCCTCGCATACTCGGGCGGGCTCGATACCTCGGTCATTCTCAAATGGCTGAAGGAGACCTACAACGCGGAGATCATCACCTTTTCCGCGGACATCGGCCAGGAGGAGGAACTGAAGGGTCTCCCCGCCAAGGCCCGCCGCACGGGCGCCTCGCGGCACCATACCCTCGACTTGGTTGAGGAATTCGCGCGCGACTTCATCTATCCGATGGTGCGCGCCAATGCCATCTATGAAGGCCAGTATTACCTCGGAACCTCGATCGCGCGTCCCTTGATCGCCAAGGCGCAGCTCGCCATTGCGAAGCAGGAGAAGGCGGACACGGTCGCCCATGGCGCCACCGGCAAGGGCAACGATCAGTGCCGCTTCGAGTTTACCTACATGGCGCTGGCGCCCCAACTCGCCATCATCGCGCCGTGGAAGCTCGACGCCTTCCGGGAGAAATTCCCCGGCCGCGCGGAGATGATCGCGTACTGCCGGAAACACCGGATTCCCGTCGAAGCCTCGCTCCGGAAGCCGTACTCGATGGACCGGAACCTCCTCCATATCTCCTACGAGGCCGGTATTCTCGAGGATCCCTGGTTCGACCCAACCACCAAGGCAAACAAGGGCATGTTTAAACTCACGGTCGCCCCCGAGGACGCCCCTGACAAACCGGAGTACGTCGAACTCGACTTCGCCCATGGCGACTGCGTGGCGGTGAACGGCCGGAAGCTGACCCCCGCCGGCGTGCTCCGGGCGCTCAACAAGCTCGGGCGCAAACACGGGATCGGCCGCGTAGACCTGGTCGAGAACCGCTTCGTGGGCATGAAGTCGCGCGGCGTGTACGAGACGCCCGGCGGCACCATCCTCGTGCACGCGCATCGGCAGATCGAATCGCTCACCCTGGACCGCGAGGTGATGCACCTGCGCGACTCGCTCATCCCGAAATACGCCGAGCTGGTCTATTACGGTTTCTGGTTTGCGCCGGAACGCGAATGCCTGCAGGCCTTCGTCGACTGCAGCCAGCGCTTCGTCACTGGCACCGTCCGGCTCAAGCTATACAAGGGCAACGTCATCACCTGCGGGCGGAAATCGAAATACTCGCTCTACGATCCGCACGTCGCCTCCATGGAGGGCGTCCAGAGCACCTACAACCAGAACGACGCCACCGGTTTCATCCGGCTCAACGGCCTGCGGTTGCGCGCCCGCCTCGCCGCCCAGGGCGGTCCCAAGACCTGACGCCACCCCCACGGCGCGCGAGCCGGAATCATCCATGGAGACGCGATGCCCTGTCGCGTGCTCCCATCAAAAACGCGACGAGGGCGTAGCGTCTCCAAAACACAGCCTGCGCAACCGCCACGCCACTGAGTCAAACCCAGCCGTCCGTCCTCCCGTCCCGCCGCCTCCCGCCATGAAACTGAACCAGATTGCCGCCCAGCTTTACACCGTCCGCGACTTTTGCCGCACCGGTCCGGACCTGGCCGTGACCGCCCGGAAGGTCCGCGCCCTCGGGTACCAGGCCGTGCAACTGAGCGGCCTCGGCCCGATCCCGGAGGACGAGATCGTGCGCATCATGGCGGGGGAGGGCTTGGTGATCTGCGCCACCCATGCGCCGTCCACCGTCATTCTGGACGAACCGGAACGGGCCATCGACACGCTCCGGAAATTGGGCTGCAGTCTCACGGCCTATGCTTGGCCGGAGGGAATTGATTTCGGCGACGCGGGCGTCCTCCGGCGGTTCGCGCGGCGGCTCGATGCCTCCGGCGCGAAGTTCCGCGAAGCCGGGCTGACCCTGGGCTACCATAATCACGACCTCGAGTTCATCCCGTTCGAGGGCGCCCCCTTCCTCGAATACCTTTTCGCGCACACCGACCCACGGAACCTTGTGAGCGAACTCGATACCTACTGGGTCCACTACGGCGGCGGCGACTGCGTGGAGTGGTGCCGGCGGCTCCGCGGGCGCCTCCCATTCATCCATCTGAAGGACTACCGGATGACGGTGCAAAGGCAGCCCGCGTTTGCCGAGATCGGCCAGGGCACACTGCCGTTCCGCCGCATCATCGCGGAGGCCGAACAGTCGGGCTGCCGTTGGTTTATTGTTGAACAGGACACGTGTCCGAATGATCCTTTCACCTCGCTCGGCATCAGCCTCGAGTACCTTCAGACCCATCTCGTCTTCTGACCCCGCCCGCCCCGCCATGGCCTCCGCCCGCCCGTTCCTCCCCGACGATTTCCTCCTCACCACGAAGTGGGCCCGCACCCTCTATTTCGAGCACGCGGCGCCCCAGCCGATCTTCGACTACCACTGCCACCTGCCGCCCGACGAGATCGCGGCCAACCGCCGGTTCGACAACCTCTACCAGATCTGGCTGGGCGGCGACCATTACAAGTGGCGGGCGATGCGCTCCAATGGCGTGCCGGAGGACCTGATCACCGGCCGGGTCACCTCGGACTACGAGAAGTTTCTGGCCTACGCGCGGACCGTCCCCTGCACGCTGCGCAACCCGCTGTACCACTGGTCCCACCTCGAGCTGCGCCGGTATTTCGGCATCAACGACATCATCAACGAGGAGACCGCGCCGAAAATCTGGACGCAGGCGAACAAGAAACTGGCCACCCCCGAGCTGTCCGTCCACGGCATCCTGACCAAGTTCAAGGTCGCGGTCGTCTGCACGACCGATGATCCGGTCGACAGCCTGGAGCACCATCAGGCCATTGCGAAAAGCGGCCTGACCACCCGGGTCTATCCGACCTTCCGGCCGGACAAGTCGATGGGGGTGAACAGCCCGGCGGCCTTCAACGCGTGGACCGACAAGCTCGCCGCGCGCGCCAACGTCGACATCAAGGATCTCGCTTCCTTCCTCGATGCCCTCAAGCAGCGCCACGATTTCTTCCATTCGCTGGGGGCGCGCGTCTCCGACCACGGCATGGAAAACATCCCCGACGCCGGGTGCACCGAAGCGGAGGCCGCGACGATCTTTGCCCAGGCCCGCCAGGGTGTCGCCGCCAGCCCGGCCCAGACGACCCAGTTCACCTGGTTCATGATGCTCTTCTTCGGCCGGCTCGACGCCGCGCGGGGCTGGACCAAGCAGCTCCACCTCGGCGCTATCCGCAACAACAACGCCCGCCTGCTCAAGCGCCTCGGTGCCGACGCGGGGGTCGACTCGATCGGCGACTTCCCGCAGGCGCGCGGCCTGGCGCGCTACCTCGACCGCCTCGACGCCGAGGGCAGCCTGCCCAAGACGGTCCTCTACAACGTCAATCCCGCCGACAACTACGTTTTCGCCACGATGATCGGCAACGTGCAGGACGATCTGGTGCCCGGCAAAATCCAGTTTGGCTCCGGCTGGTGGTTCCTCGATCAGAAGGAGGGCATGGAATGGCAGATCAACGCGCTCTCCAACCTGGGCCTGCTCAGCCGCTTTGTCGGCATGCTCACCGATTCGCGCAGTTTCCTCAGCTACGTGCGGCACGAGTACTTCCGCCGCGTCCTCTGCGCGATGCTCGGCGCCGACATCGAGGCCGGCCTCATCCCGGCCGACCGGCAGCTGGTCGGCGCGATGGTGGAAAACATCTGCTACCAAAACGCCGCGCGCCACTTCGGCCTCGAAGCGGGCCAATTCGGGGCCAAGCCGGCGGCGTCCAAGAAGTCCGCCGCCCCCGCCCCAAAGGCGAAGCCCCGGCGGCGCCGCTGAGCCGGGTTCATGCCGACGAACCCTGTTTCGCTCGTGATGCTGTGCACAAACTGGTGCGGGTTGTAGGAGCCTGCTTGCAGGCGATCCGCTCTATGAAATCGCCTGCAAGCAGGCTCCTACAATTGCCTGGGTCCGGCTGAGCGGCCCCGGTGGCGGGGCTGGTCCGGACGGCGCCACCCTCCACGCGTCTTCCCGCGCGCCGGCTATTCGACCGTGCCGCCCTTGGCGAGGGCGGCGAGGAACGCCTCGGGCCCACCGGGCCGGTAACCGACCTGCTCAAACAACTTGGTCTCACTGGCGTCGAGCAGAATCAGGGTCGGAAAACCGCCCACGTTGTATTTTCCCTTCAGCGACTGGTTCTGCTGCTTGACCGCGTCGGGCATGGGCCGTTGACGCGGGAAATCCAGTTTCACCAGGACCAGGTTCTTGTTCGCGTACGCGACAAAGGCAGGCTGGGCAAAAACGTCGGTATCGATCTTTTTGCACCAGCCGCACCAGTCCGAGCCGGTGAAATCGAGCAACAGGTTCTTGTGCTCGCGCTTGGCCTGCGCGAGCGCCGCGGCATAGTCCTCGGTCCATTCGGCCGCCCGGGCGGCGACGGCGAATGTCAGGCTGCAGACAAGGAGGGCGAAGCGAAGTGATCTTTTCATGGGAGTGGACGCTAATCTAGCACATCGGCGGCGCTGATCAACGACATCGGCCGATGAGGCCGGACCTCAGAACAACGATTTGTAGGCGACGCCGACGGCTGTGATCGGTCCCTGATCGCTGAGACCATCGGCCGCCCGGTCGACCTTGCGCAGCGTGCTCTGCGCGTCGAGGAAGAGCGAGTCGTCACTCATTAACCTGCCCAGCGTGCCCTGCCCGGAGTTCAGCTTGTCGGAGACCTCGCGCAGGTTCTTGACCGCGACCCTGATCTGGCCGGCCGTCTGATCGTCATAGAGCAGCGTGCCGAGCGTGCCCTTGCCCGATCGCACCTGGTCCGTGAACGCCTGAGCGCTGGCGATGACGGCCCGCGCATCGGTGACGGCGTGCTTGATCTCGTCGACCGAGGCCAGCAGCTGGTCGTGCAGCTGGGTGTCGTTGATCAGATGCCCGATCGTACCCTCGCCGTGGCGGATCTTGGCCGTGATATCCTGCAGGTTGGCCACCGTCTCGGTGAGCTTCGGTCCGTTTTCCGCCACCAGCCTGTCGATCTTGGTGAACAGGCTGCCACTTTCGCCGCCGCCGAGGCTTTTGCCGATTTCGGTCACCACCTGTTCCAGGTGTTCGCCGAGCGAACCCAGCTTCGCGATGACCTCGTTCATGTCGGTCGTATTCCGGGTCTTGATTTCGGAACCGGGCGGGAGCTTGGCGGCGGTGGGGGAGCCCACGGTCACCTCGAGATGATTGGTGCCGAGGAGGCTGGATTGCGCCACCATCGCCACGGCGTCGGTGGCAATCTGGCTGAGCGAATCGATGGTCAGCACGGCTTCGGCCTGACGGTCGACCAGGCGGACTTGGGCGACCGAGCCAATTCGCACACCGGCCATCAGCACGTCGTCCCCTTTCTGGAGTCCTTTGAGGTTGTCGAAACGGGCGACGAGCGCGTAGCCCTTTTCCCTGAAAATGCGGCCGCCCGAGAGCGATTGCGCCGTGACCCAGAGCAGGGCGAGGCCGAGCAGGAAGAACAGCCCGACCCGGATGGCTTGCATGCGGTTATTCATGGTCTTTCTCCAGTTGTTTGAATCGTGGATTCTTGAGATCGATGATCGGATTGAGGAAGTTGGCGATGGTGGGGTCCGTGGTGTGCTTGAAGTCGTCCGGCACACCCACGGCGCGGATGCGGCCGTCCATGATGAGGGCGACCCGGTCGGCGATGCTGAGCGCGAGGGAGCGGTCGTGGGTGACCACGAGGCTGGTAATGGCGCTCTGTTCGCGCAGCGTGCCGATAATCTCGGTGATGGTGGCGCTGAGGATGGGATCGAGCTCGGCGGTCGGTTCGTCGTAGAGCAGGAGTTGCGGTTCCATCACGAGGGCGCGGGCGATCGCGACACGCTTCTTCATCCCGCCGGACAGTTCCGAGGGCATGCGGTCTCCCGTCTTGTCGAGCGAAAGGATGGAAAGGGCGTGCATCACGCGGTCGCGGATGTGCGCCTCATTGCCGAGGCGGTGCTCACGCGGGTAGAGCGCGAGATTGTCGTACACCGAAAGCGAGTTGAACAGCGCTCCCGCCTGGAAGACGAAGGCGAGGTGGATCTTGGTGCGCGTCTCCGGGTCGGCGGCGTCCAGCTGGCCGATCCGCACTTCGCCGCTGGTGGGCGTTTCGAGACCGACGATGTGTTTGAGAATGACCGTCTTGCCCGAACCGCTCGGACCCATGATGCAGAAGATCTCCCCGGGGCGCACCTCGAAACTGACGTCGTGCAGCACCGTGACGGGGCCAAACTTCTTGGTCAGGTGGGAGACCGTGATGCCGACCGCCCGGGCGGAGACGGGGGTGGCGCTTGAGGCGGAAGTCATGGTGGTCCTAGATCAGGATGTCGTTGATGAAGAAATCGAGCACGAGGATAAAGATGAGCGACGTGACGATGGCTTTGGTGAGGGAGGCGCCGATTTCCCGGGGGCCGCCGCGGGTGTTGAGGCCGATGTGGCAGCAGATCGTGATCACGACGATACCGAACACCTCGGCCTTGATCAGGCTGTCCACGATGTCCTTCATGTGCATGAAGCGCTCGAGGACCGAGAAGTAGGATTGGGAGCTCACGGAGATCGACGCCGTGTACTGGCACACGAGCGCTCCGCCAAACCAACCGCAGAGATTGGCAATCATGGTCAGCACCGGCATCATCACGAGGATGGCGGCGAGCCGGGGCAGCACGAGGATCCGCTCGGGCGGGATGTCCATGGTAACCAGGGCATCGATCTCTTGGTACACTTTCATCGAGGCCAGTTCCGCGGTGATGGCCGAGCCCACCCGGCCGGCGACGAGAATGGCGACCATGACGGGACCCAGTTCGCGGGCCATGGAGAGGCCCACGAGCGCGCCGATGAACTGCTTGCCGCCGAAATCCTCCAGACTGTAGCCACTCTGCTGGGCCAGCGCGCTGCCGATGAAGAAGCACAGGATGGTGACGATCGGCATGGTTTTGTAGCCGATCTGGTAGCACTGTTCGATGAAGCGCGGGAACTGCCGTGGCAGCGTGTTGGCGTAGCGGGCCGAGCGCGCCACCAGCAGCACGGTTTCTCCGATGCCTTCGATGATTCCGAGGATTTGTTTCATGGTGAGCCGGCGCGAGGAGCCAGGTTAACCGGTTTGGGTGAAAAATCGAAAAGGAACAACCTCCAGCCGGCGGCGCCCTGACGGCGCAGGCCGATCAATCCGCCGCCCAACGCGATCCGCCGGTCCCCGGCGCGGTTCACCACCCCGAGCAGCGGGCCGACGTGAAATTCACGGCTCGACTGCTCGTGGTGCCAGGTCACCGCGTTCCACAGCAGCGACCACCGCACATCATCGGGCGCGCGCCGGTCGAACCGGTACAGCGCGAAAAGCGGCGTGTAGGCGAGCCGCACCTGCTCGTTATCCTGGAAGAACACCTCCAGCGGGCTGAGGAACTGGAACTGGTGGTGCCCCGCGCCATTGTCCCAGTAGCTGAAGAGCGGCCAGAGGTGGGTTTTCTCCGCGGGCGCCAGCGCGGGATGGGTGGCGCTGCGCTGCCGCAGCGACCAGTAGAGAAAATAGGCCACCTGCGTTTTGGTCTGGGTCAGGCCGGCGTCGGTCCACCGCTCCTGCCGGAACAGCGGCCAAAGCACCCAGCGCTTGTCGGCGCCTTTGCGCAGGGAGTGGGTGTAGAGCGGCGCCCAGCGGTTGACCATGCGCTGGTCGCCCCGGCCCTGCACCAGCAAGGGCCAGAACCAGTGCTGTTCGTCGTAGCGGTCCGGGGCGCGCCGGTGGAGGTAGCCGAAAAACGGCCACAGCCACGTCTCGCTACGCGAGTCGGGGGTCCATTCGCGGGCGTAAAAGGGCAGCACACCGAGCTGCTCGTCCGGCTGGGGCGCGTCCAGGTGGGCCCGGTTCCGGTAGACAAACGGCCAGAGCCAATACCTTTCGCTCGACTCGCCGGCCTTCTCCCGCCAGCCGAACAGCGGCCACAGCGCAAAACCATGCGTGCCCGCGCCCTCGATAACCTTGATGAACGGCCAGGGCGTGGCCGTCGTTTTCACGCCGTGCTCCTCGAACCGGCCATACAGCGGAAACAGGATCCATGACAGCCGTTCGTAACCCAGCCGGTTCAACACGGTGCCGTAGATTGGGAACAGGGCGTGATAGGTGGTGGCCGGATTGCCGGTCTGGCGGGAGAAATAGATCGGCCAGATATCGAAGTGGCGTTCGCCGGGCGCCACCCGATCCTTCGGACCAAAGAAGTTGACCAGGTCGATGAGGCTCCATTGGACGTCCGGCCCGTATTCCCTTCGCATCACCAGCGGGTACAGGAAGTCCTGCTCGACGACATGCTCGGTCGGGTCCTTGCGGAAGATGTAAAAAGGCCGCACGCCGCCGGCGCTGCGGCCATCCGCCGTCCACCAGCCGAATCCGAATGGACCGCCTTGGGACACCGCTACCTCGCTGGGCGCCGACGCTTCGGTCGGCGTTTGCTTCACGGCCAAGGGCCAGAAATTGCTCTCCTCCGCCCTAGCCGGGACAAAAAGAAGTCCCGTCAGGCCAAGAAAGGCGATGAGCTGGAGCGAGCGCATGAACTGAAGCGTGAGCAAGAGGGACCACGACGGTTTGAAGCGGAGCAAGCGGCCGGAAAGCAACCACCTGATCCAGCGGGTTTAAGGTTGTCACAATACCGACATCTGCGTTACGTGCAATTTCTATGTTACTACCCGCATCCATCGGCAAAGTTCCCTCGGGGCGCGCGAACCGCCGCCGGGTGCGTGGCGCGGCGGTGATAACAGAACGGGGATCGTCATGCGCGTAAGCGGCGGCCAGGCTCGCGGGATTCCGCTCACGGTGCCCAAAGGCGCCGCGGTGCGCCCCGCCACGGACGGCATGAGGCAGGCGGTGTTCTCCAGCCTCGGAGCCCGCGTGACAGGCACCCGGTTCTGGGACCTCTTTGCCGGCAGCGGCGCGTATGGACTGGAGGCGTTGAGCCGCGGCGCCGGCGCCGGCGTGTTCGTGGAGAAGAACGCCCGGGCCGCGGAATGCCTGCGCTTGAATTTGGCCGCGGTGAATCGTTGCCTCGGCGAACGGCCGGTGGACGTCGAGGTGCTGTCTTGCGATGCGCTGACGTGGACCCCACCGGGTGGGGTTGCCGCCGCGGACCTCGTGTTCATCGATCCTCCTTACGAACTCGTTCCGCGGGCGGCGCCGGTGCTGTTTGCACGGCTGGCTGCGGCGCTCGCTGCCAAGCCCGAGGCGCTGATCGTCTTCGAGATGCCCGGCGACATGACGTTATCGCCGCCCGGCTGGACGTGCCTGAAACGGCTCGGCCGCGGGGCTCATCAGCCGACCGCGGTGTTCTTCCGCCGCGGATGATGCGGACGAGAGGCGCCGAGCGGCCCGCTATTTCCGATTGCCGGCGGCGTCTCGGAATCAGCCCGGAGGTTTCACACTCGGAGATGCGAATTTCACGCCCTGTCGGGCCGACTTCGTCGGGGCTAGGGTCTGCGGGTCCCTGACTTGGCCCTGAGTTGGGCGTTTTCCGCGCCGAGCGCGGCGTTGGTGTCCTGCGTCTGGCGGAGAACTTCGCGCAGCCGGGCGTTTTCGGCCTCGCGGGTCTGCAGCGCGGCCCGGAGGGCGGCGACTTCCTGGTTGGCCTTGTCCACGGCAGCCTGGGCCTCCTTGAGACGGTTGGCATCCACTCCGTTCTGGGCGTTCTGCTCCTTGAGCTTGTCGTTCTCCTGGGACACCAGCGTGTAACTGCGCAGAGCCATATCCAATTTGTCTTGGGTCTGAACCAGCTCGCTCTTGAGCGCGGCAACATCGCTGGACGCCGGGGCATTGTCGTCGGCCGGGGAGGACGCGGCGAATAGAAGGAAAGCGGCGGCGATTCCAACGGCGCGCCAGCGGATCAACGATGCAGGATTCATGGTTCTGCACCAATCATGTCGGAATCGGCGGCGTGCGCAACGCCGCTTTATGCCACCCGCCGGCCCGGGTGCATCTGCCGATTGGCGGTGGATCGAAAGTGGCACGGGTCTCCCGACCCGTGACTGGAGACCATGGGTCAGGAGACCCATGCCACGAAACTGGGGACCGTGCCAGATGCCCATGCCACCTCGGATGACCGATAACTCGGCAACGCCACCGGCCGGTCTCGGCGTCAGTCACATGGCGCCGAAGCGGGCCCGCACCAAGGTCACCGCCGCCACCATCGCCGTCTCGGCGCGCAGAACGCGCGTCCCGAGGTGGACCAGGGTGAAACCGCTTCCCCGCAGCACGGCCCGTTCCGCCGCCGACCAGCCGCGCTCCGGTCCGATCGCCAGCACAACCGGCCGCCGCACCCCGGCCACGATGTCATTTAATAGATGACATCGTCCCAAGGCGGTGCCCGCTTCGTAGTTGTCCAGCGCCAGGCGCGTCGCGTCGCCGGGCAGCCCGCCGATGACGTCCAGCAGCGACCGGCCGTGCGTGACCTCGGGGAGGCGCGTGTCGAACGCCTGGGCGGCGCCGGCCAGCAAGTGACGCCGCCATTCGCCCGACGACCAGAGCGCGCTCTGGGCATAGCTGGACTCACCTTTCCCCGTCGTGACAAAATGGAGGGCGGCCACGCCCAGCGACGTGGCTTCGCGCAGAATGTCGCGGGCGGTCTGCGGCCGCGGCAATCCGACCACGAGCGTGATCGGATCGAGCGGTGGCGGTTCCGCGCCCCAGGCGAACGTCAGTGTGAGCGCCTCCGGGCCGATGGCAGTCAGCGTGCCCTTGCCCCGCGGCCCGTTGACGAGACCCGCGTCGAAAGTGTCTCCCTCGCGCCGGTGCAGCACGCGCAACAGGTGCGCGGCGCGGGGATCGTCGAGCGGCAGCGGACGGGTGGTTTCAGGGGACTCGAAGAGAATGAGGTTCATCGACAGGGCGGCGATCGGTGCGGCGCCTTGCGTACGCGGGCCGGCGGGCGGCGTCAAAACCGAAAGCCGTGCCAGTCGCCGGCGGGCGCATCTGCCGATTGGCGGTGGATCGAAAGTGGCACGGGTCTTCCGACCCGTGACTGGAGACCATGGGTCAGGAGACCCATGCCACGGAACTGGGGACCGTGCCAGATGCCCATACCACCTCGGATAACGGACAACTCGGAGATGTGCCCGTTGCCAGCAGCCTTTACCCGCGCCGTGCGGCGGATAAGGTTGGGGCAGATTCCGACCGCCATGACACCGCTCGCTTTCAAGGACATCACCGACCGCCTGGGTCGCTGGCCGTTTCCGGCGCGGCTGGACGGCGTAGTCGGCATCGCGACGGGCGGCGTGGTGCCGGCGGCGCTCGTGGCACGGCAGCTCGGGCTGGAGCTGAAGGTGATGGCGCTGAATTACCGCGACGACGCCAATGAGCCCCGCTTCCCCGAGCCGAAGCTGCTGTCCGCCGTGCCCGATCTCGGCGCCTGGCGGCGCATCCTGCTGGTCGACGATGTCTGGGTTTCAGGCCGGAGCTGGCACACCGCGCGCGCCGCGCTGCCGCCGGACATCGAGGTGCTGCCGTTCGTGCTCAAGGGCCAGGTGGACTGGGCGCTCATCCGCGACGTCGACGGCTGCGTACAATGGCCCTGGCGGGTGTATACCTGAGCGGGGAATCACGCGGCGAGAATGCGCTCGATCTCGGCCAGTTCGTCGGCGCTGAAGGCCAGGTGCTCGAGGGTGTCCAGGTTTTCGTCGATCTGGCTCATCTTGCTGGCGCCGATCAGGGCCGAGGTGACAGCCGGCTGGCGCAGCACCCAAGCCAGGGCCATCTGCGCCAGCGTCTGGTCACGGGCCTGCGCAAGCGCGTCGAGCTGGCGGGTCCGCGCGAGCAGTTCCGGCGTGATGTGCTCGGGCTTGAGAAAACGTGGGTCGCGGGCCGCGCGCGCGTCGGCCGGGATGCCGGCGAAGTAGCGGTTGGTCAGCACGCCCTTGGCGAGCGGGGAAAACACGATCGCGCCGATGCCCTCGCGCAACAGCAGGTCGAAGAGGCCCTGCTCGGGCGTGCGTTCCAGCATGCTGTAGCGGGGCTGGTGGATCAGGCAGGGTGTTCCCATCTCGCGGAGGAGCTGGGCGGCGCGGGCGGTCTGGATTGGTGGGTAGTTGGAGAGCCCGACATAAAGCGCCTTGCCGGTCCGCACCGCGTGGGCCAGCGCGCCGCACGTTTCCTCCAGCGGGGTGGCAGGATCGAAGCGATGGCTGTAGAAGATGTCGACATAGTCGAGCCGGAGACGGCGCAGGCTCTGGTCGAGGCTGGCCAGCAGGTATTTCCGCGAGCCCAAGTCCCCGTAGGGGCCGGGCCACATGTCGTAGCCCGCCTTGGTGGAGATGACGAGTTCGTCGCGGTAATCGACGAGATCCGCGCGGAGCACCCGACCGAAGGTGGTCTCGGCCGAACCCGGAGGAGGGCCGTAGTTGTTGGCGAGGTCAAAATGCGTGATCCCGCGGTCGAACGCCCGCAGGATCAGCGCGCGGCTGTTCGCGGGATCCTCGGCTTCGCCGAAATTGTGCCAGAGGCCCAACGAGAGCAGCGGCAGCTTGAGGCCGCTGCGGCCGCAGGCCCGGTAGAGTTCCGGACGATCGTAACGGGAGGGAGCGGGCTGATGGGACATGATGGCCACGATGGACGGCGAAGCCGCCGGAGTCCCGCCGGAAATGGCCCGGGCGGCTTCTACGCCAGCACCTGCGCGGCTTCGCGCATCAGCCGGCCGATGGGCAGACGGTTCGGGCAGACGCGCTCGGCGGAGGCGTAATCGAGATGCGGCAACTGGGTCCGGATGTCGACCGGCAGCTCGGCGAACAGCGCCCGGGCATCCACCTCCGGGTAGTGGTGGTGATACATCAGGTGGCGCATCACGTCGCGCACCGGAATGGCGGTGGCGAGGGCCGATTCGCAGAGGTGCCGGCAGCCCGAGCAATAACCGGCGCAGGTGGCGGCGGCATAGCGCTCGAGGGTGGCGCGGTCGGCGAGATCGAGCTTCACTCGGTCCAGCGCGGCCGCAATGTTCTCCTGGCAGTACCGCATGTTCGGCATCTGCACACAGGCGCAGGCGATCTGCGGGTGTTCCATCACCACCTTGAGCTTCGCCTGGCCGGGCGTGAATTCCTTCGCGGTCAAGGGCGCGAGGAGGGCGGCCTGTTCGGGCGTTTCGCGTCCGCTGCGGCTGGCCATAGTCTTCATGGCGGTGAGCCCGATGCCCGCCTTTTCACAGGCGTCGAGCGCGGCCTGCATCTCGGGCCGGTGCATCTCGCGGTAATTGAACGTGAGCATGATCCCATCGATCCAGCCGAGCTTCGCGGCGCCCTGGAGACAGTCCGGCATGTTGCTGTGGGTGCTGAAGCCAAAGAACTTGATCTTGCCGTCCTTCTTGGCCTTCTCGGCAAACGCTTTGATCTCGGGCTGGTCGACTTGGCTGATGGAGTCGGCGCCGTGGACGAAGAAGAGGTCCACGTGGTCGGTCTTGAGCCGACGCAGGGATCCCTCGAGCGACCCGGCGAGGTTGCCGCGTCCCTTGGTGACCAGGAAGATCTCCTTGCGGGCCTCGGGGTTCTTTTCGAAGAACATGCCGATCCCGGTCTCGCTGCCCATGCGTTCGTACCCGGCGGCGGTATCCCAGTAGGTCACGCCGTGGTCAAACGTCCGGCGGAGGATGACCTGATTGTCGATGATGTCGAACATGCAGCCGAGGCCGAGGGCCGACACGTCGACCCCGGTGCGGCCGAATTTCTTCCGGGCCACCGTGGGGATGGGGGTATCGGTTGCAGCAGCCAGGATCCGGGAGGGCAACAGCATGGCCCCGAGGCCGACGGCACCGGAGGCCTGCAGGAAACGACGTCGTGAAACTGGGAGATCGGCGGGATTCATTTTTCGATGGGTCGCAGGTTGGGTTACGAGTTAGTCTTCAAAAGCACGGAATGACTGGCGCTGCGCGTCTCGTTGTCGGCGGTGATGCGGATGGCACGCCGGCCGTTGACCGGGCACTCGTGCTCGCAGACGCCGCAGCCGATGCACCGGGCCGGGTCGACGACGGGTCGCTGCAGCCGCACCTGCACTTCAACGACCGCGCCTTCGACCGGAGGTTCCTCCCAAGCGCTGCGGGCGTCGACCGTCAGGTGGTCAACGGTGTTGGCGACAATCGGGCGACTGCGCTCCTCGCCGGCTAGGCGGCAGAGGTAATCGCCGGTGGCGAAGCGGCCGGGGGTCAGCGCCGGCCCGGCGAGCCGCAACGTGGCCCCGTCAGCCGCCGCCACCTTTAGCGCGCCATCGCGCACCGTCTCGTAGACCTCGCTGACGAAGATCGCCTTCGGGGTGACCGGGCAGTTCTCCTCGCAAACAATACAGGGCCGCTGCATGGCCCATGGCAGGCAGCGGCCGCGGTCGACAAAGGCCAGGCCGATGCGCACCGGACCCTTGTCCTCGAAGTCCCCCGCGCCGTGCTTCTCGTCCAGCGAAAGTGGGCGGATGGCTCCCGTCGGGCAGGCGTGGCCGCAGGCAATGCAGTTGAGCTGGCAGCCGCTCGTGCCGATGCGGTCGTTGAGCACCGGGGTCCACAGCGCCTCCCAGCCGTGCTCGAGTCCGGCCGGCTGCAGGACGTTGGTTGGGCAGACGCGGATGCACGCGTCGCACTTGAGGCAGCGGGCCAGGAATTCCTCCTCCGCGGCCGAGCCGGGCGGCCGGATGAGATCCGCGGACCAGTTGGAGCCGGTGGCGCCGCCGAGGTGCGCCAGCGGCGCGGCGGCCAGGCCGGCGGCGGCGGCGGCGACAAATCCGCGGCGGGTGACACCGTGCCCGGTCACCTCGCCGCCCGCGGAGGGACGCGGCAGGTAGCTGAGCGGCTTCGCCGTGGGGCAGTTGTCGAGGCAGTTCATGCACATCAGGCACTCGCTGATGCGGATCGGCCCCATCGGCGTGCAGGCGCCTTCACAGTCCACGTCGCAGAGTGAACATTCGTTGCACTTCGCCCCGGTCTTGCCGATACTCCAGAGCGTGCCGCGGCCGAGCACGCCGAGCAGGGCTCCGGTCGGGCAGACAAACCGGCAGAAGAAGCGGGGGATGGCCAGATTGAGCAGCAGGAAGGCGATGAACACCACGCCGACCAGTCCGGCGCCGGCGTAGAGGCGTCCGGCCGGCAGCCACCGCTCGAACCCCTGGAACGCCACTGGCAGCATCGCGAGATTGAAGGAGCGGTAAATCAGCGGAATCGGATCGAGCAGGCCGGTCTGGAGCGACGCCAGGGTCGTCGTCTCTGGCGAAAGCGTCGCCGCCATTCCCGCCCAAACGGCGAGCAAGGCGATGCTGGCCAACAGCCGGTGACGGAAGCCGGTGACCACTTTGCGCAAGGTCAGCCAGAGCAGCGCGAGGACGGCGACAGCGGCGGCCGCCAGCGCAATCGCGGGCGCCTCCCGGCTCGCTCGCGCCAGATTCAGGATCAAGTTGCCGGCGGCCGCAGCGAGCAGGACAATAAGGACGTAGTATTTGACGACCTGGGCGGGACGGTAGGCGTTGTTCTCCATCCGGGCCTTCAGGAGGCCGCCGCGCCGGGCCAGCCAGCCGACAAACTGGTGCAGGGCGCCGAACGGGCAGACAAACCCGCAGAACACGCGGCCCAACAGGATGGTGACGGCGATGATTACGAGCCCCCAGACCAACCCGGGATGCAGCGAGTGCGTCGTCAGCACGGTGCCGACGGCCACCAGGGGATCGAGTTGCAGGAACCACGCGACCGGCCAGCCGCGCCACTGGCCCCACGAGGTGCCCACGGTCGCCACCAGACAGAGCCAGACGAACAGGGCGAAAAAGCAGCCCTGCACAAGACGTCTGGCGGTGGTGATCTTCATGACGTCAGACTGCGACCCGCTCGGGATGCAGCGATTCAAAGTCGGCGGTGCCGAGCCCGCGTTCGGCCGCCCGGCCGATGTAGGGCAGGTCGCGCCAGGTCCGGTCGAGCAGCGTGGCGCCGAGGGCGTCGGCGGCGACCGGGTCGGTGCTGACCACCAGGGTGTTCGTCGCCTTGAGGTCGGCCAGCGAACCACCGGTGGGACCATTGGTCATCATGCTGGTGGTGCCGTCAAGCACCACGAAGGTCGGTTTCACCATCATCGCCAGTTCCACCACGATGCCGTTGATGTCCTGGTGGAACTGGTTCCGGCGCCCGCCAAGGAGGCCGTACCAGTTCTTCATCGTCATCGAGGCGCCGGCCCGGTTGTGGCTTTTGACCGGTGCGATGCCGACCAGCTTGGTCACGCCATGGAACGGCCCGCTCAATACCGGCCAGTTGCGGATCAGCTGGCCGCCGGGCAGCGTGCCGGGCACGAAGTCGGCGGCATGCGGCACGGTCAACTTGGCGCCGGCTGCGCGCACCGCCGGGGCCAGTCCGCAGAGATTGAAGCAGCTCTCCGGATCGTTGATCGGGTTGTCCGTCACCACCACGAAGGCGGCGCCGGCCGCGAGACAAAGGCGGGCGAGCTCCGCCACCAGCTCCGGATTGGACGTGGCGCCGAGGATGGCGGGCGTGGCGAACGCGGCGTTGACCTTGAGCAGCACGCCGTCGCCGCGCCGAATGAACCGCCCGAGACCGCCCATCGCCTCCAGGCCGCGTCGCAACATGGCCGGACGATCCTGCCCGGTGACGATGCTCATGCCCCGGCCGCCGTCCCGGGCGGAAAAATCCGGGAGCAAAGCCGCGGAGGCTGAACGGTTGAAGTCGCCCGGCGGGTGCCGGTTCCAGAGCCACGCTCCCAAGCCGCCCGTGGCCGCCAGAGCGGCGCTGGCCTGAAGCCCGCGCCGAAGGAACTCACGCCGCGAGGGCGGCGGAGCGGCGGATGGCGACGGTGATGGCGGGTGGACGGGGGTCATGGCGGGCTGGGCGGAAGCCGTTGATGAAGGCGCACCAGCCAGCGCTCCGCGGCTTCGCGGCTGGGCGCCTGGTGCACGCCGGCGAGGAAAGGACCCGAGGCGAACACACCGTCAAACGCGCCGCCGGAGTCGATTACCACCGCACCGGCGGGTGCGGCGGGCGGCGGCAGTTCCCGGCCGCCGCAATCCGTGACGAAGAAGCTCTGCAGTGCCGTGGCGAGCCGGCTGGCCTCCGCGGGGGCGGCGCGGCGCGCAACGAACAGCGTGACTTCACCCTCGCCCTCCCGGTAGCGGGCGACGAACACATCCTTCAGCTGGTCGAAGCCGAACACATCGGCGCTGAGCAACGTGACGCTGCCGGCGACCAGGCCCTCCGGCGGAAAGAGCGCCGCGTCGCGGCTGACATCGGCGTGATCCTCGACCGCGGTGGTGGCCACGAAGGCCTGCGCGAGCGCGCTGGCGGCCATCATCGTCGCCGCCTGGTCGTCAGCGGCGACCAGTTCAAGATAATACCGGCCGTGCACGACACAGAGGACGTTGCCCGCGCGGTAGGCGTAGTCGCCGAGCGCAACGTCCGCCGACCCGGGTCGCTTCTGCGAACTGTGCACCGAGAAGGCGTTCGCGGGAGCGCCCATGTCGTAGACGAAGAACTCCATCCAGGCTGTGGGGTTGGCCGCGAGGCTGACCCGCTGGCAGCGCATCGCCACGAAACCCGCGGAGAGATAAAGCTCGGCCTTGCCATCGATCTTGTCGGAGAGGGTGGCCGCCGTAAACGTTTCGACGGCGCTCATCGGGCGCAGGCCGGCGGGCCAGGACGCAAGCAGATCGGGGGCGGCCGTGGCCGGCGCCGTCCCGGTCTTGCCCGCGGACTGCGCGGCGGCCGCGGCGACGGTCACGGCGGGATTGAAGTGGCGTTGCGCGACGAGCATCCACGCCAGGACGGCAGCGAACAATGCCAGCACGCCCAGGGAAACCGCGGTTTCAACTGCGCTCGGCCTCCGGGCGTTGGGAATGGCAGGCATGGGTTTTCGAACGGAGCATGCTCGGACAATCGACGAGGGCTGTCCAGCCGGGGGTGATCGTTTCGGGGTGTTTTCCCTAGCCTGGATGTTTCAAGGTGCGGCAGGGCCGCAACCAAAGGTCACGAGCTGGATCTTTTTCACCACGGATATCGCGGATGACACGGATGGGATTGGGTTGGTCCGGACAATAATGCTTCCCTTCCGTTCCATCCGAGTAATCCGTGGTCAAGTGGTCAGGGGAAAACAACGAGAATCATCGCGCGACGCGACGAAGTGAACAGATAACAAAATGGAGGAGCGCCGCTTGCCAATTTCACGTGATTTTCGGCTGGCCTCCGCCGGTGGCCCATGTACGCGTTCGACTTGCGGCTTGCCCGCGGGCGGGCACGCTCGCCGCCGTGAGAATCGGATTCCTAGGCGGACGCTTCGATCCCGTGCACGCCGGACACCTGGGCGCGGCACGCGCCGCCTGGGAGCGGCATGGGCTGGACCGGGTCATCTTCGTGCCGGCGGCGCACGTTCCCCGCAAGCCGGACGACTGGGTGGCGTCGGCGGGTGACCGGCTGGCGATGTTGCGGCTCGCCATCGATTCGCAGCCGCAATTCGAGGTTTCCGATTACGAACTGCGCAAGGGCGGGCTCAGCTACACGGTCGAGACCCTGCGATATTTCCGGGAGAGCCTGCCCGGGGGCGAGCTCTTCTGGATCGTCGGTGGCGACCAGTTGGCGCGGCTGCATGAATGGAAGGACGCACCGGAACTTGCCGGTCTGGCGGAGTTCATTGTCATCGCGCGGCCCGGCCATCCGTTGCATCCGGCGGGGGACATCCCGGGTCTGAGGTTGCATCGTTGCGACTGTCCGCCCATCGCGATCAGTTCCACCGATGTGCGGGATTGTGTGCGGCGCGGCCAGCCGCTCACCGGACTGGTGCCGGAGTCCGTGGCAGAGTACATCGCCGCGCACGGACTCTACCGGAAATGAAGACTTGGGCGCGACCTCGATCGCCCTCCCGGTTCGTGCACGAGCTGTGGGACGATGGCCGGACTGAAGCCAGTACCTCGGTTGACCTCCACCCCGCAAAATGGGGAGCAACCCGGGCGCAAAATGGATGTCAACTATTAGTTGACATGTTATTCGGGCAACCTCGGTTTACCACCCGCGGCGCCGTGTTCGCCGTCGAGATCAGCGTGCGCTGACGACGATCGGGCGCACGGAGCGGCCGTCGGCCACCGTGTCGCCGGGATAGAGGACGACGCGGTCGCCTTCCCGCAGGCCGCCGAGGACCTCGGTCTCGCGGCCATTCGTGCGACCGACCTGGACCGGGCGGAGCCGCGCGGTGCGCCCGTCCAACACAAAAGCCTGCCAGTCGCGGCCGCGCTGGAAGAGCGCGCCGACGGGTGCCTGCAGCACCTGGCGGCCCTCCCAGAGCACGACGCGGGCCTCGACGCGGTAATTGTCGCCCAGCGTGGGCCGCTGCCCGACCGGATCGACGAAATCGGCGATGACGTAGACCCGCTGCTCCTCGACGCCGAGCGCGGAGATCTTGGTGAAAGCCGACGGCTCGACGAGGCGCACGCGCGCCTCGAGCGGCGTGGGGCCGCCCCATTGTTCGAGCAGCACCCGGGCGCCGGGCCGCACCGCGACACCGTCGCGCGAGAGCAGCTCGACCCAGACCTCGAGATCAGTCTGGTCGCCGACTTCCATCAGAGGAAAACCAGCCGACACGACCCGCGCACTTTCCTGGTAGACGCGAAGGATCCGGCCGCTGACCGGCGAAGTGATCTCAAGCGCCTGGGTGTCGCCGGAGCCGCCGGACTGGAAGCGCAGCAGCAGCGTCCGCGCCTGGGCGAGCTCGTACTCGGCCACCTGCAACGCGAACTCGGCGGCCCGCGCCTCCTCCGCGGAGGTGCGTCCGCGCAGCGTGGCGGCGTCAAACTCCTGGGCCGAGAGGGCCTGCTGCTCGCGCAGCTGGCGGGCGCGGCCGAGTTCGGTCTGCGCCAGTTCGGCGGCGGCACGGGCGCGCTCTTTTTGGGCGGTGGCCATGTCGCGGGCCGACTCGGCGCCCTTGATCCGAGCCTCGGCCTGGGCCCGGCTGCGCGCGTCGAGCAGGTCGGCGCCGCTGGTTTCGAGCACCGCCAGCACGGTCTTTCCGGCCTCGACTGGCGCGCCCGCCTTCCAGTCGATCCGCCGCAGCTGCCCGGCGACGGGCGCGGAGACGACGTAGCGGTGCTTGACGTGGGTGCGGCCTTCGTCGTCGGCCGTCACCACCAGATCGCCGCGGGTGACGGTGGCGAGTTCGACCGGGATCGGCCGCGGCCAGAATCCCATGACGACGAGAACCACCAGCACGCCTCCGCCGATCCAGGGCAGGCGGCGCGACCAGGGGCGGGCGCCGGGTCCGTGCTTCGGCGGGGGGATGCCGGGGGCGGCGGGCGGAGCGGGCGGTGGGTTCATGGCGTCGAGAATCCGGGCGGGAAGCGCGAATGGGCGGGCTGGCTCCTACATGGCCGGGTGGTGGCGGTGAGGCAAG
>Ga0182017_10000782_pt1 | contig 25081 bp, 19 predicted proteins | sample 712E3DmetaG_FD_120492 | JGI IMG/M metagenome (GOLD analysis project Ga0182017, IMG submission 120492) | Permafrost microbial communities from Stordalen Mire, Sweden - 712E3D metaG | ecosystem: Environmental > Terrestrial > Soil > Wetlands > Permafrost | place: Sweden: Stordalen | collected... | reverse complement strand
GCCCGTGAACCAGTCGACGGTCTCGCCGCTGCCGACCGTGGCCGAGAGCACGGACGGCTGACTCGTGCAGGTCGTTGGGGGCGTGGCCAGCGGGCTGGTCGGCGTCGCGGGCCGCGGATTCACGGCGACCGTCACGCTGGTGCAGGCCGAGATCCCGCAGGAATTCTCCCAACGCGCATAGTAGGTGGTCGTCGCCGTCGGCGACGCGATGACCAACGGGTTGCCGGTCCCGATGCTGGTTCCGCCGCAACTGTCATTGAACCACCGCAGCGTCGTGCCGGAGCCACCGGTCGCGGACAAGCTGATAGTGCCGGCGTCGCCGGTGCAGAGGCTATTGGGGTCCGAGGCGGCCGAGGTCGGCGCCGTTGCTGCAAGGGGCGGCTCGAAATCGTCAGGGATGCCGTTGGTGTTGCAGTCGGGCGGCACGGCGTATTTCAGGTTGCCGTTGGTCTGGTCGTAGTAGCCGATGACGGGCAGGTTGTTGACGGCCCGGAGGCTGGTGTACAAGCCCACGGTGTCCGGGGGAGGGGGGCCGTCCACGCGCGTCGTGTTCCAGGCCGCGAAGACCTGATTGGGGTCCGCCCAATAGGCCAACGAGAGACCGCCGATGTTGGGGTCGCTATCGTAATAGCTGATCATGGGGGCACCGGTGGGGTGCTCGAGCAGGCTGGGGTAGCGCCCCACGGGCACGGCGGGCGAGCCCTGGGCAGCGGTCGACTTTAACCAGCCGAAGTTGAGACTCGTGCCTGTGTGCCGCGCGAAGGCCAGGTCGCCGTGGCTGCTGTCGAAGAAGGCGATGGCCGCCTGACCGGCGATGACCGCGAGGCTGGTGTCGTTACACTGGTAGACGGTATCGACGACCTTGCGGTGCCAGGCGCCGTCGTTCCAGGCGAACGTCAGGTGGCTGCCGGCACCGCAGTAGCTGATTGCCGGCCAGATCTGGCTCGGGTTGTTTGGATTAGGAATGAAGGCGAGGCTGGTGAAGCCTTGGACGGCGTTGGGATCGACGGTGGTCGTCGTCCACACGCCGGCGCTCTTCGTGGCGTACTTGAGCCCGGAATTGCCCTGGTCCAGGTAGCTGATCGCGGGGTTGCCGTTCGGGTCGTTCGGGTCGAGCACGGCCAGCGAGTTGTACGCACCGCAAAGTTGGCCGCTGTCCACGGACTCGGGAACGGGCCAGACCACGCCGGTGCGGCGCACGTACTTGAGAGCCCCTGCGCCGTTCGTGGCATAGAAGCTGATGGCGGGCTCTCCGCCCACGATCGCCAAGCTGTTGTACACATTGGCGGTGCCGACGGGGATGCCGACGGCCGTGGCCACGATGGTGACGGCCCAGGTCCCGTTCGGGTCGCGCTGGGCGTACAACAGATTGCGACTCGCGGCGTCGAAGTAGCTGATGGCCGGCTGGCCCGAAGGCAGCACCGCCATACTCGCGTACTGGCCTACGTCAGCGCCCAGCAGACCGGCGTCGACGACCGTGGTTTGCGGCCAGTTGGCGACCGACAGCGGCGTGATGGCCGCTGCCAGCACCAGACCCAGTCCGACGATACTCATACGACTTGTGCTTCGCATACTCGGAACCTCCTTCCGCGTCCCGCGGTCAAAAAACGACGATGGCCACACATATATCGACGACTCTGCGGTCCGTCGCCGCACGTCCCAGTCGTGGGACGGTGCGACGACGAATCGCTGAGCCGTTCGCGACACTCCAGGCGTGTATCTCCATGCCTCTCGCACGCACCCCAACAGCGGCCATCACAAGCGGAGTCGCGCCCGTCGCGTTCAACGCGACGCCAGCGCTCGCGGCTGGCGCGGCCGTGAGTCACTATCCCGCACGGGGGCGGTGATCCGGCCCGCAGACGAAATGGACCCTCCACGAGTCCGACCACTGGCTTCTTCGTCGGTCATTATAGCCCCACGTTTACGGGCAAGGCAACACGAAATGCTCTCGTTCGTGCACATTGCGCACTATCGGACGTGGGCCACAGTGTTTCGCGGCGCGTGCGCTGCGTGCAGGCGGCGAGCGTGCGTGTGCGGCGTGGGCCGGCACGGAGCGTCGCGGAGCTGGGGCGGAGCGCCCCAGATTCGCCCTCGTCCGAGAATCCGGCAAGTGGCCGAGCGCTCCCCCGCCATCGCTCTACCCGCCAGGTTCCTTGCGGCGGCGCGTCTTGCGGGCGCGGCGCCGGGGTGGTCCGCCGGCCAGCGTTTCGGCAGCGACCGGCTCGTCCGGCTCGAGCTCACGCGCGACGGGCGCGGCGCGGACGCCGGGGAAACGGCGCGCCAGCGCCAGGCGGTGCGCCGTCACATAATGCTGGCTCAGGTGGCTCCAGTCGAAGTACTCCGCGTGTGCCTCGACCTTGTTGCGCAGCGAAATGCGTTCGCGGCGGGACATGCGGGTCAGAGCGTACAACCAGTCGACGACCTGCGCGACCGTGGCCTCGAAGCTCACGCCGCGCCGCCGGGCGACGAACATCCCGTCGGCGTTATGGTCCGGAAAATGGTGGCTGACGAAGTCTCCGAAGCCGCTCAGGTCGCTGGTGATGGCGGGAATGCCGCTGACCACGCATTCGAGCGGCGTATAGCCCCAGGGCTCGTAGTAAGAGGGGAAGACGCCGATGTGGCAGCCGCGTACGAACTGGTCGTACTCCATGGCCAGGAGCGGGCTGGTGACGGTCATGAACTCGGGGTGGAAGACGACCTTGACGCGGTCCGCCTCGAGATTCCACAAGCCGCGGTGCCGGAGGTGCCGGAGCACGGGGTCGCCCGCGTCATCGAGGAGATCGTGGGTGACAATGGTCGGCGGGGGGCTGGAGCGCCAAGCGTGGGCCATCCGCTTGAGCCGCACTGCCGCGGACTCGGTCAGCAGGTCGTCGAGCGTGGGCAGGCCGCCGGTGGCGATGGCGTGGAACAGGCGGGTGCCCATTTCCTCCTTGACGTCCTCGCAGGCGTCGTGCAGTTCGTTGAACATGGCCTGGCGGTTCAGCGTGTCGATGTTCAGCGCCCGGTAGGCGGCGCGGGTGATAATGAAGGCGACGACCGTGGTGGTCGTGCGGTCGGCCTTCATGCGCTGGTTGAGCTCGTGCAGGGCCTCGATGAAGACGTCGAGCCCCTTATTGCGGTACTCGTAGCGCCCCGCGGTGAAGACGTAGAGCGTGTGATCCAGGTCGAACGTATAGCTGGGGAAAAAGTGGCCCATCACGAACTCGTGGATGCGCTGCTTGGCCGCGCGGTGCAGCACCTGAAACTCGTGCGGGGCCGCGAACCTCTCGACGTTCAGCCCGTTCGGCAAGAGCACGTCCGGCCGGCGTCCGAGGAACTGCTCGGCCTCCAGCGCGGTGAGCCCGGAGACGGTGGTAAACACGTCCGCGGCCTGGGTCGCGGCGCCCTCGAGCGCGTGGCGGTGGGCGTAGCCGTGCTCGACCGCGGCGCGGCCGGCCGAGATGTTGCCCAGATGGTCATAAATGTTGGCGTTTGCGGCGCACAGGTTGCGGCCGGCCAGCGTCGCATGGGTCGTGAAGACCGTCGCGACCGGGGCTTGACGATGCCGCAGCACGGGCACGGCCACGGCCCCCTGCCACTCGTGGAAGTGGCCCAGGATGAGGCGCGGCCGGATGCGCCGTTGGACCGCGAGCAGGAAGTCGGCGACCGTGAAGCCGAAGGCCACGATGTCGTCGTACTCCGTGTCGCCGTCGGGCGAGCTGACGCCGTTGTCCTTCCAGAGGAAGTACTTCATCCGAGCGGCGTGGCTGCGCACTGAGTCGAGGTCCAGCAGGAGCACCTGGGGGCGCCCGGTTACAAGCCAGCGGCCGGCGTGGAAGCGCACGCCCTTCGCGTGCAGGTCGTGCAGGGCCTCCTGAAGCGGGCCGGACGGCGCCTGCGGCTCAAACTCGATGCGCGCGGACGCCTCGCGGTATGGCCCGATGAGCCAGTATGCGTCGCCCCAGCGTCGCACCATGGCCGGGGCCTTGCTGCGCAGCACGGTGTAGATGCCGCCCGCCTGGGCACACGCTTCCCAGGAGACCTCGAAGAGCAGGGGCGTCTCAGCGTCGCCGGAGCCCGCCGGAGACACGGCGGGCAGCGCGGGGGGGTCCGGTTGAGCGGATTGGGTCGGCATACGCGTAGAGTGCGTCCTCGACGCGCCGCGTGCAAGCCGTAGTGCGAAGTTGAACTTCGCACTACCACTCGCCCTTGCCTCAGTGCAGCCCCGCCCACAGCCGCCGCAGAAGCTCCCACGGCACGCGGATCGCGGCGAGCCCGCCGGCGAAAATCAGGACCGTGAACAGGAACGCGTGCTGGGTCAGCAGCCACGCGCAAATCCGCGGCAACGGCTGCAGCCGGAGGCAGGCGCGGCGGATCGCGGGCAGCCGGCCGCTCGGCCGCGCGTCGAGCCGCTTCATCCAGTCCGCCCAGTAGTGGTTGATCGCGACGAACAGCCCCATCACCAACCCCCACGCGGCCCCTTTGAACATCATCGGGTGCCACGCGCCGCAGAGCGCGAACGTGATGCACATGTTCCGGACCATGCCCCCCCGCCGGCTGCCGCCCAACGGGATGTACACGTAGTCGCGCAGGATGAACGAGAGGCTGATGTGCCAGCGGTGCCAGAAGTCGCGCAGGCTCGTCGCCAACCACGGCATTCTGAAGTTCTCGATCTGCCGGTATCCGAGCAGGCGGGCGATGCCGGCGCTGACGTCGCAGTACCCGCTGAACTCCAGGTAGAGCCAGAAGATGTGCAGGAACACGCCGCCGTAGAGCAGCCACGTGCTCGCGATCTGCTCGGGATGCCGGTAATAGACGTTCGAATGACCGATGCCGAGCTGGAACCAGAGGATCGGCAGGAAGTAGAGCGTGGCGATGACACTTTTCGTCACGCCCCACGCGATCCGGGCCGCCGCGGGCGGGACGTTCGACCAGCCCCGCCGCGCGCCGCTCGTATCCAGCTCATCCTGGAACGTCGCGAAGCGCTCGAGCGGCCCCTGGATCAGCGCCGGCGCGTAGCACACATACGCGAGGAAGTTGAGCAGCGTGCGGCGTGCGGACGGGATCGTGTCCCGGCGGAGCTCCGAGAAGTAGTGCCACATGCGTACCAACAGGTACGCCGTACCGATGTTGTGCGCGTTGTAGAACAGGGCGCCGAAGAGCGGTACGGTGCCGTTCGTGGCGCGCGTGCGAAACGCCGAGAAGCTCGGGTCCCACGCCAGCCGGCGGGCGCCCAGCGGAAAGACCCACGGCACGTAGGTCGCCAGCCATTCGTTCCAGTGCTCGGGCAGCGGCACATGCTGTAGGAGTTGCGTGCCGATGTAGGTCAACAGGACGGCCGCGAGCGCGACGCGCGCCGCCCGCCCGCCCGTCGTGCCGTCGCGTGCGTGCGCGCCGGCATACCATTCACCCAGCCGGTACAGCGCGACGCAGATCAGGAGCCAGAAGGCGGCATAGAGCGCCCCGAAGACGAACGCGAGAAACACCAGCCCCGTCGCGACGATGCCCACGCGGAGCCGTTGCCGCGGCAGCAGGAGCAGAATCGCCACCAGCGGCAGGAACCAGACGACCACGAAGCGGTCGTCGAGGATCTGCCCGAACCAGAAGCCGCGCCAGGCGTGCCACGGCGTCTGCCGTAGCGGGTCACAGAGATACTGCCATGCTGTCGAGAGCGTGTCGCTCATGCCTGCTCTGCCGGTTGCCGACGCTGCCAGCCGTTACTTCGTCGCGCGCCGATACTCGGCGGCGGGGCCCAGCTCGTACTCCTCCTCGCCGCGGTCATCGTCGTACGCCTGGATCGAGCCCGTCGGCCGGTAGTCCTGCTGGACGAGCACGCGTGGGTAGCTGCCGTCCGGCGGCAGGCGCCGCAGCAACTCGGTGTGCACCCCCGGGCCAAACAGCGACGAAGCCGCGATGAGCGCAGCGTCCGCCTCGCCGCGCGCCACCCACCCGGCCAGGATCGACTCGGCGGGCGGCGGAACGAAGCTGCTCCCGGGGTGATAGGTCCAGGTTGCCGGCTGTCGTCCCCTGATCGCGACGGTCCGCACCACGTCCCCCTCTGCCGTTCGGCGCTGCTCCGTGATGCGCACGGGCAGCGTCTCGTACTCGAACTCCCATTGCCACTCGTAGGTCTGCGCGTGGCCGTCGATTCGCCAGCGGATCGCATCCTCGTGCTGCGCGCGCCGGTGGACTTCCAGCCCCTCGTACCCGTTTTCGGGATTGCCGCCGCGCGCCTCGCGCATCATCGCGACCGTCTCTCGGCCGGACAGGAGCTCGTGGAAGTCTGTTTCAGCACTCTTGCGCCCCCAGCGCGGCAGCGCGCCGCGCTGCGTGAGCGCCTCGGCCAGTCTCTGGCCGGCCTGTTCCGCGGCACTCAGATCGGGGAGCGTCTCGAGCGGTAGAATCTGCACGGCCCCGGCGATGCGCTCGGCAACCTCGTCCGCCAGCGCCGCGTTCCGCGGGCCCGCGTAAACGAACATGATGACGGCGGTGGCGGGCTGGCTCACCACCCAGGCGGATATCGGCGTCTCGTCCGCCACGCCGAAACGCGGATGCCGAAGGCTCGTGACCGTGGCGCCGTCCGGGCGCCGGCTCTCCTGCACCTGGACGTCGGCATCCCACAGCAGCCATTCTTCCGCCGCCACGTCGGCCAGCAGGTCGGCGGGCGTGCGGCCGGTGGCCAGCCAAGTCCGGAAGATTCCGAGCGACCAGGCGGGCACGTTGTCTACGGACCCGGCGATGTACACGCCAGGCACTTCCGCGAAGGGCGCGCCGACGACCGTCCAGGCCTCATCCAGCGCGAATTGGAGCCCGGCGTTGCTCAGATAGGCCGCGGGCTGTCGATCGAGGGTCGCGTCGTCGACGCGGAGGGTGCGGCACACGTCGTCCAGGATTTCCTCGTCCGCCGGCCGCAGCTCCAGGAGCGTTTCGTAGATCACCTGAATGACCTGCCCGCGCGGCAGGCAAGTGATCCGCACCAGGCGCTCGAGGCGCACGACGCGATTGCGGCCGATCGCCCGCGGTTCGATCCGCTGCACCTGGACGGCGTTATACGGCCCAATCCGCGCCGGCGAAACGCCGCGCACGTTCTCCCAACCCTGCATGCGTAGCAGCCGGTCGAGCGGCTGAAACGCGGGCAGGCGGAGGTACTTGATCTCAATCCGCCGCTCGAACTCGAACAGCTTGCGCCGTTCTCCCTCCTTCGTCGGCGATAGGAAGACCTGCGGGTTCTCGCGCGCCGGGCGCCAGCCGACGGGCAACCGGATGTGGAGCGGCGTGTTCGGCACGGCCAACTCGGGCCCGAGCGCCCGCGCACTACGCACCTGAAACCAAGCCAGGCCCAACGCGGCCACGAGCAGCGCGGCGCTGAGCGTCAGCATCAGCGTTCGCCGGCCCGGCCGCGCGCCGGTGTACAGTTCCGCGACCATAGGCGGGCATGATATGCGGGGCCGCGCACGCATTCGAGGTTTCGACACGGAAAAGCGCGACCACGCTCGGCGTTCGTCAGGCACAGAGGCCTGACGCTACCGCCGGCGCGTCCATTCCGCGCCGGCATAGCGCGCGCGGCGTGCGGCGACGTCCGCGAGCTGATCCGCGGTCCAGGCGGTCGGTTGACCCTCCAGGGCCAGGGTGGCCGCGAGCCGGACGATGAACGCGTCCACCCACGCGGCGACCAATTCGGGCGCGGGGTCGCCAAGGTCCGCGCCGGGGTGCGAGGCAAACCGGTGTCCCAGGAGCAGCGAGCCGTGCTGTAGGACGGAACCGGGCGTGCGGCGCTGGGCGCTGCCGAGCAGCTTCTGGCCGCCCACGGTCAGGTCGGTCCGCCCCGGATTCTGAAAGCAGAAAAACGGGCCGGTGCGCGGCGTCGGCAGCGGGAGGTAGTGGGGAGCGGATTCGATCGACGGCGCGGCGCGCGGCGCCGCGAGCCGCCAGCACTCGTGGACAAGCTGGTACAACGCAAGCGGGGTCTGCGTGGCGACGGGCACGCTGTTGTCGAGCACCAGAGAGTACGTGACTTCGCGGTCGTGCAAAATCGCGCCGCCGCCGGTTATGCGCCGGACGACCGGCAGGTCGCGGAGGTCCGCGGGCAGGCCGGCGACGTCCGCGTAGCGCTGGAAATAGCCGAGGCTGATGGTGGGCGGCGTCCAGGCGTAGAGTCGCAGAACGGCGGGCCGCAGCGGCGCGGAGTGCAGCAGATGCTCGTCGCGGGCCATGTTCGTCGGCCCGTCGAGGGCGGGGTCGCGCAGGATGTGCAGGACGCGGTTCACGCCGTGCGCGCCGTCGAGTTCAGGGCGTCGATCGGGTCGAGGCGAGCCGCCGCGCGGGCGGGGTACAGGCCGAAGACGACGCCGACCAGGGCGGAGACGCCGAAGCTCAGGAGTACGCCCCAGAGCGGGATGATGGTCGGCCAGTGCACGAGCGTGGTCAGCAGCCACGCCATGCCTATTCCCAACGCGATGCCGATCAGTCCGCCGAGGACGCTGAGCATCAGGGTCTGCACGAGGAACTGCGCGGTGATGTGATAGCGCTTGGCCCCGAGGGCGCGGCGGATGCCGATCTCGCGCGTCCGCTCGGTAACTGAGGCGAGCATGATGTTCATGATGCCGATGCCGCCGACCAGCAGGGAGATGCCGGCGATGCTGCCGAGGACAATCTGGCGGTCGCGCTTGACCCGTTCGGCCTCTTGCAGCAGCGACAGCGGGACGGTGATCGTGAAGTCCTGGTCCTGGCGCTCGTGCTGCATGGCGCGCTCGACCATCTGCGACACGGGGAGGACCTGCTCCTCCGCCACGATGTGCAGGTATACGTCGCTGAGCTGCACCTGTTTGACGTCGCGCGAGATGCCGGAGCGGGACACCTTGATGTTGCCGTAGCGCAGGTCGGCCGTGGAGAGCGGGATGTAGATGTCGCGGTTGATGTCGCGGGCGGCTTGCCCCTGTGCCGGGTTGCCGGCAACCAATACGGAATTCAGCACGCCGACGACGGTATATGGCACCGGGCCGCTGGACGGGCTTTGGACGCTGAGGGTCTGTCCGAGGGGCTCGTCATTGGGGAACAGCTCGCGCGCCACGGCCGCGCCGATCACGCAGACCTTGTCCTGCCGCACTTCGTCCAGTTCCGCCAGCGGCCGGCCGCGCGCGACCTGCACGTGCACGACGGCGAAGAAGTTGTGCGTCGTGCCCAGCACGACGCCGTGGAACCGCCGGGCACCGTGCACGACCGTGTCCGCGACGTCGCGCATGCGGACGATGTCCGTGACGCCCGGCAGCACGGCCAGACGCTCGGCATCGATCCGGGTGAGCCCGTACTTCTTGATGGTCTGCTCTTGCTTGCCGACCTGTTGCGGCTTGGGCGGCTCGACGCTCCGCAGGATGATGTTCTGGCTGCCGAGGAGGCGGATCTGAGCGAGCGTCTCGGCCGAGGCCCCTTCGCCGATGCTCAACATGCAGATCACCGCCGCCACGCCGAAGATGACCCCCAGGGCGGTCAGCAGCGAGCGGAGCTTGTGGGCACGGAGGTCCCGCAGCCCCAGCATGAGCAGCTCACGCGAGAACAGGGTGCGCAGGAGCATCATTGCGAGTTGGGGGCATCGGGCCGCCGCTGCGGGGGCAGCTCGATGGGTCCGAAACGTTCCTCATGGGCATGGATGGCCTGCTGCAGCGCCAGCATCAGGCGTTTGGCGTTGGCGGGCAGCATCATCACGCGGTGGGAGACCTTGAGCGACGGCTGGGGGACGTTGGGCAGCGGCGAGTTGGCGCCCACGTAGAGGACCAACTCATCCTGCGAGCCGGCGAGGGCGAAGAAGTTCGCGTAGACCGTGTCCATGCCGGTGGTGTCCAGGCGGACCTGTTGCGGTTGTGGTTGTGGCCCCATGGGTTGCGCGTCCTCCTCGCCGAAGATCATCATTCTGCGCCCCTAACGTATAACGACTACGCATAGTGTACGCGGGTCGCGGCGGCCCGGAAAGGTGCTGGACGGCCGTTGTCGTGAGCGCTCTATGGGGGCCAGAAATGGCGGGCTGTCCGCGAAGTGCCTAGAATGCGGGTGAACAGGGCCCGCGACGAGATTCGTCGCGCAGTATGGGAGACACATCATGGTCAGAAGGGTCAGCGTGCCGGATGCCCACCGGCGTTTCGAGGCCGGGCAGGCTCTGCTCGTCTGTGCGTACGAGGACGAGCAGAAGTGGCGGGACGCGGGCATCACAGGCTCGCTCAGCTACGCCCAGTTCCTCACGCAGGTGCCGAAGCTGCCGAAATCGCAGGAGATCATCTTCTATTGCGGCTGACCAGCCGAAGCATCGGCTGCCGGTCGGGCAGAGCAGTATCAGAAGCAGGGTTACGAGAACGTCGCGGCCCTGGAAGGCGGAACCAAGGCTTGGCACGAATTCGTCGAGCACGCGGGCATCCGCCTGTAGGCGGCCCGTAGCGCGATGAGTGTTGGCCGAGCGCGGGGGTCGAGTAGGGACTCTGCGCGCTCCACGGGCGCAAGACGGGCAGCGCGAGCTACTTCATTAGCAGGTCGCGCAGCCACTGGACCGTCGTCTGGCGCCCCAGCTCGCCGATGGCGTGCGTGAGCGGGATGTCCTTGGGGCAGACCTTGAAGCAATTCTGGGCGTTGCCGCAGCCGGCGATGCCGCCGGGGTCCATGAGGGCGTGCAGGCGGTCGGCCTTGAAGAAGCCGCCTGTGGGGTGGGAGTTGTGCAACGCGACCTGGCCGAATAGCGCGGGGCCGATGAAGTCGGAGTGGTCGTGGTACTGGGGGCAGGCTTCCATGCAGCAGCCGCAGGTCATGCAGCGCGAGTAGACGTAGCGGAGGGCTTGGTCGGCCGGGGAGATGCGCGGGGCGGGCTCGTGGACGTCCTGCGAGCCGTCGAGGGGGACCCAGGCTTTGACGCGGATGAGCGCGTCGAACATCTTCTGCCGATCGACCGCCAGATCGCGGATGATGGGGAATTTGGTGAGCGGTTCGAGGACGATGGGCTGCTCGAGGTCGTCGACGAGGGCGGCGCAGGCCTGGCGCGGGACGCCGTTGACCAACATCGAGCACGCGCCGCAGACCTCCTCCATGCAGTTGCTCTCCCAGGCGACGGGGGCGACGCGCTGGCCGCGGGTGTTGACGGGGTGCTCGCGCAGGTACAGCAGCGCCGAGATCACGTTGTGTTGCGGCGCGTAGGGCATCTTGAACTCTTCCCAGTAGGGCTGGGAGTTCGGGCCGTCCTGACGCTTGATCTTGAAATGGATGACTTTGTCCATCGTTGCGCTTCCTTTGGACTTACCGGTAATCCCGCGGCTTCGTCGGGGGCATCACGGACGAGTCGACAGGCCAGTATTCGACCTGCGGGCCGGCGGGGGTGTGGGTCGCGATCGAGTGCTTGAGCCAGCGCTCGTTGTTCGCCTTCCACTTCTCGGTATACGCCTCGTACTCGGGGTCGCCGGCGAACTTGCCCTCGGGCTGCTTCAGCTCGAACTCCGCCTTGTAGTGCGAGCCGCGGCATTCGTCGCGCAGCCGGGCGCACTTGGTCATCACCTCGCCGAGCACGATCATGTCCTGGACCTGGCGGGCCCAGGGCAGGGACTGGTTCGACCAGTTTCCCTTGTCGTCCAGCGAGATCTTCCGGCCCCGCTCCTTTAGCTCGGCGATGCCGGCGAGGGCTTTGTCCAGCCCCGCGTTGTCGCGCTCCACGAAGACGTACTGCTGCATCAGCTCGCCGAGCTGGTGGTGCAGCGTGGATGCGTTCTCGCCGCCGGTGCGGGCGAGCAGCGCCTGGTTGATCTCGGCCTGCCGCTGGCGTTCGGCGTCGTACACGCTATCGGGGACCTTGTCGCAGCCCGACTTGAGGTTCTTGAGATACGCCGCAGCCGCGTCGCCCGCGACGCGTCCGCTGAACGAGGCGCTGAGGAGCGAGTTGGCGCCGAGACGATTGGCCCCGTGGTACGCGAAGTCGCATTCGCCGCAGGCGTAGAGGCCGGGGACGGACGTGGCGTGGTTCTTGGGGCTGATGCGGGCCATACCGCCGGTCTGGCCGTCCTTGTCGAAGCCGACCCAGAGCCCGCCCATGGTGTAGTGCATGGAGGGGAAGACCTCCATGGGGTTGGTGTAGGGATCGACGCCGGCGAAGGTCTGGTACATGTCGAGGATACCGCCGAGGCGTGCCTCCAGGAACTCGCGCGACTTGTGCGTCAGGTCGAGATAGACGATGTCCTGGCCGCGGACGCCAAGGCCCATGTGGCGGGTGACGCGGACGATCGCGCGGGAGGCGACGTCGCGCGGCGAGGTGTTGCCGTACGCGGGATACCACTCTTCGAGGAAGTAGAAGCGCTCGTTCTCGGGGATGTCGCGGCCGAGACGCGTGTCGCCGGCTTTGCGGGGCACCCAGATGCGTCCGCCCTCGCCGCGGCAGGCTTCGGACATCAGCCGCAGCTTGTCGTGGCCCTTCATGGCGGTGGGGTGGAACTGGGCAAACTCGCCGTTGGCGAACTTGGCGCCCTGCTGGTAGGCCCGGGCGGCCGCCGCCCCGGTGCAGTTGGTGGACATCGTCGAGCGGCCCCAGATGAGGCCGGCGCCGCCGGTGGCGAGGAGCACGACGTCGGCACGGAAGGTTTCGACCTTCATGTTGCGGACGTTGAGCGCCGCGACGCCACGACAGACACCCTGGTCGTCGAGCACGAGGGAGAGGAACTCCCAGAACTCCAGTTTTCGCACGCGGCCGCCGCCCTCGTGGGCGCGGACCTGCTCGTCGATGCCGTAGAGGAGCTGGGCGCCGGTGGTCGCGCCGGCGAAGCACGTCCGCCTGTTCTTCACGCCGCCGAAGAGGCGCTGGTCCATGATGCCTTCGGGCGTGCGGCTGAAGGTGACGCCCATGCGGTCGTAGGTGTGGACGAGGCCGGGGGCGTCCTGGCACATGGTCTTGATCGGGGGCTGGTCGCCGAGGTAGTCGCCGCCCTTGATCGTGTCGGTGATGTGCTGCTCGATGGAGTCGTGCTGGCCCTTGATGTCGAGGACGGCGTTGATGCCGCCCTGGGCGCAGCACGAATGCGAGCGCTTCACCTGGAACATCGAGAACAGGTCGACGGAGTGGCCGGCCTCGGCCAGGCGAAGCGTCGCCCACAGGCCGCCGAGCCCGCCGCCGACTACGACAACACGTTGCTTGGCCATAGCTGGTTTCTTTCGGCCCCGTTGACTCGATACCAGTTCACTCACGGGCCGCGGACGGGGTTTCGTGCCGCGCCATGTACGGCGTGCTGATCCGCTGCTCGCTTCCGCGGGCGGCTTCGGCGGCCCCGTGCGCTGGGCGCGTCATGGTCGTCAGCGCGTAGAGCGAGACGAAGCCCCAAAGCATGAGGACGATGCACAGGACGCCCGCGACGAGCGAGAGCTTCTTCCGTGACTCGACGCCGACGGTGATGCCCCAGGTGATGCAGAACGTCACGATGCCGTTGCAGAAGTGAAACGCCGCGGCGGAGACGCCGATGACGTACATACAAATCCACAGCCACGCGGGCAGCCACAGGTGGAGGAAGCCCTTCTGGGTAAACGCGAAGAAATACGGGTGGGCGGAGGCGTATTCCGGCACGCCGAACCAGTAGGCGAAGCGGAAATGCAGGAGGTGGATCGCGACAAAGACGAGGGTGATCCACGCCGTGATCCGCTGGAGCGTGTACCGCCAGTTGTCCATGTACGGGTACTGACGGACGTTGAGCTTGCCCTGCCAGGCGATCGCGATGCCGAGGATGCCGTGGAACGCGAGCGGCAGGAAGATGAACAGGAACTCGATCACCGGCAGCCAGGGCAGATCGTGGATCTGCTGGACGTGGGTGTCGTAGCGTTCCGCCCCGAGGAAGGCGGTTGAGTTCGTCAGGAGGTGGAAGAGCAGGAAGAAGCCGATCGGCACGATGCCGCTGAGCGAGTGCAGCCGCCGCAATTGGAATTGGTAGCGGTCCAGTAAGCCGGGCGTGGTGTCGGTCACGTTTACCCTTTCGAGCCCCGCGTGATGCGTTCTGTACGCGGACGCTGGTCAGAGCGGAGATTATAAAGTCCCCGCGCCGTCAGTGGTAGAACCGTCCGTCCAGCAGCCGGGTCTCCGTCTCGCGCATGTCCATGAGCGACCACTGGGCCGCCGCGCAGGCGATTTGCACGCAAACCAGCACCGCCAGCAAGAAGACTCCGCCCCGCGTTGTGCCGCGCAGGGGCGCGATCTGGAGAGACAGGCCCAACAGGAGCAGCGGGGCGAATGGGATCCACAACCGTGGGGTCTCGCTGTTCGTGAACGCGACCGTTGCGAGCAGAACGATGGTCGTGAGCAGCACCAGGCTGCGGCCGAAGCGCGCGCCCGCGTCCAGTGGGTCGGACGGCGCCGGTCGCCGGGCGAACGCCCAGCCCACCGCGGTCCACAAGGCGGGGCCCGCGAACAGCAGAAACAGCGGCAGGCCGAGAAGCTGCCAGACCAGCGGCATGGCGTTGGGGCCCCGAGTGACCTCGGCCTGCGAATGGGCCACGGCGCGGAACGTGGCGATCAGGTCCAAGCCGCACAGCAGGTATAGGGCCACACCCGTCACGACGACTGACACGCTGGCCGGCACGACGGCGCGGAGAATGACGCGCCGGAGCTCAGTCCATGAACCGAACGTGGCGAGCAGCGTGCTGACCAGCGTGATCCCGCCGATCCAGACGTGCACCAGGCTGACCAGGCAGGCCAGCACGAAGGTGGTGCCTGCGAGGACCGCGGCCCAGGCGTAGCCGCGCCGCCAAGCCAGCAGCCAGAAGAGCAGCGGCATGCCGACGGAGAGCAGTTGCGCGGGGTCTTTGCCGGGCGTCAGCAGCAGCGTGGCCGGCGTGAAGACGCTGCACAGCACGAAGGCGACGGCGGTTGCGGGCGGCAAGAGCAGGCGGGCGGCCAGGTAGAGCGGGGCGGCGGCCAGCGCCCACAGCGCAGTGAGCACGCCGAAGAATACCAGCCCGCGCGCCGTAGTAGAGCGCACTTGATCGAACGCGGCGTCGGGAGACATCGCCGCGCGCAACGGGCGCGTGAGGAACTCCTCGAGTCCGGGCCAGCGCTGCAACAAGCCATCGAGCGCGATCGCCAGCAGCGTCGCGCCAGGCGGGTTGCTGACCACTCGCGTCCCGCGCATCTGCTCCGGCGGCGTACGGGCCCGTGCCGGGAAGTCGGCCAGGTATGCCCGAACGCTCTGCACCCGCCCAGCCTCCTCGACGAACGCGCCGTCCTGCGAGGGCGAATGCGCGTTGAAGACGTACTGATTGTAATGGTCTGGCGGGGCGAAGTACGACCAGGCGGCCAGAGCCACGACGCCCAGGACGACCGCGGCGAATCCGCCACGCCGCCCGGCGACCGAGCTAGCCGCCACGAGCCACGTGCCGCCGCCCAGGAGCAGGCCGATGAGCACCGCGAGACACGCAGGGCCGATGCGACGATCGACGAGAGGCGAATACGGGTAGACAAACCGCCCGGGACAGCCCAGCGGCACGTCCCACCGATACAACAGAACCGCGATCGTCAGGGGCACGACCGCGCCCAGGACGAGCACATGCCACGGGTGCCGCAACGCGACTGGCATTGGCGTGTCGGGCAGGCGCGGCTCAGACGGCTTGGATCTCACGGCGTGCCGTCCGCTGGGGCCAAAGCACGGATCGCGCCCATGATTTGCTCGGTGGCGCGCTGCGGTGCGTCTTTGTCGCGCTCCAGCCCGCGGAGAGCGGACAGGTCCACCGGCGGCCCGTAGCGCACGCGGGCGTGGTGCCGGCGGAAAAGCGTTGACAGCGGATTGTCCACGAAGCGCGTGCCGGAGATGTGGCAGGGAATCACCGTCGCTCCGCTGTGGAGAGCGAGCCAGCCGACGCCGGCCTTCGCTTCGGGCGCACCCGCCGCGGGTGCGACGTAGCCGCCCTCCGGGAAGATGCCGAGGCAGTCGCCGGCGCTGAGCCGCGCGAGGGCATCGGCGATCGACGACTTGCCGGGATTCTCTCTCGCGACCGGGATCGAGCCGCCGAGCCGGATGAACCACCCGGCCACGGGGCTGCGATAGTACCGCCGCTCGACGATGAAGTTCACGAGGCGATGCGTGCAGGTGCCCAGGATCACGAGCGGGTCCACGCCGGACGCGTGGTTGGCCGCTACGATGACCGGGCCGGTTTGCGGCACGGTGCACGTGCCGGCGCGTCGCGCGCGGCACCAGAAGGCGGCGTAGAATCGCACGAGCTGCCAGAAAAACCAGACGAGCGCGGGCATTGGGCTCCCGCGGCGGTAGACGCGCCACGCGAGGACCGCTGTTACAGCGAGCCCGAGGCCGGTCGCCGCCAGCAGCCACGAAATGTAGCTGTCGAGGTGCTCGATGTGCGGCAGGCCCAGCAGCCCGGTGGTCGCGACGATCGCGGCCATGGTCCACATGTCGGAAACGCCGAAGATGCGGCCGCGCCGCGAGTCCGGGACGAAGCGCTGCAGCGAGGCCATGATCGTGACGAGGATGGCGGCGCCGGCGCCGCCCATGCCGAAAAGGCACGCGCCCGTGAGGATCGGACCGATGCGGAGCGCGATCGCGCCCGCGAGCGCGAGAATCCACAGCGCCGCCGCGAGCAGGCCGATGAGCAGCGCCAGCGGAATCGGGATCGTCGCGCCCAGGATCGTCATCACCGTGGCGCCGCAGGCGAGCCCGATGCCCAGCGCACCGCGGTAGGACCCGGACGCCGTGTAGTTCTCGCCGAAGTAGATCTGGGCGATAGCGGGGATAACGGAGATGACGACGCCGGCGGCGGCCCAGTAGACGGTGGCGAGCAGCAGCAGTTGCAGCACGCGGACGTGGGTGTTGACGTAGTGAAAGCCGCTACGCACCGGCGCCCAGATACCTTCGAGCGGCGGATGGGGCACGGCCCGCGTGCGCGACATGGCGAGGCTGCCGACGCAGACGGCGCTGAGCAGGTACGTGAGTGCGTTGAGATGGTAGTTCCACTGTTTGCCCAGGTGCTGCACGAGGATACCGCCGACGACCGCGCTGAGGATCGCGCCGATGGTGCCGAGGGCGCTGATCATCGCGTTGGCGCGCACGAGCTGGTCGTCGCGGATGAGCGTCGGCAGGATCGCCTGGCGCGCGGGCGAAAAGAATGCCGCCAGCACCCCCACGACGCTCAGGGGAAACACGATGGAGTAATCGCCGTAGTCGGCCGGCAGCCAACTGGCCAGCAGCGCGACGATGAACGCCAGGTTGAACACGAGCAACACGCGGGTCAAGTCGGCGGCGACCATGGTGCGCTTGCGGCTGGCGCGGTCCGACCACCAGCCGGCGACCGGACCGAGCACGACAAACGGCAGGAAGAAGCCGAACGTGATGAGGGCTTGTACGCGGACGAGGTCGCCGCGGCCGAATGCGTTGCGCTCCTTGAGCAGGGCCTGCTCGCTGAGGTGGTCGCCGAAGGCCGCGATCCCGTACGCCAGCCACAACAGCACGAAATTGCGGTTGTGGACGAGCCAGTTCGGGAGCTGGAGTGGTGGTCGTGCCGGTGTCGTCATACGTCCTTCGGGCCCGCGCGGGCAGCCTGATGTTGTCGAGACTGTACGCAGCCCCCCGCCCGTCGTAAAGGTCGGGCTGCCGCCGCGCGGCGGCGCTGGCGTACAATGCGGTGCAGGACCCTGCGTCCAGTTGCGGAGGCGGCCGATGACGCGTTTGCGACCGTGGCGACGTTCGGCGTGGTGGGTTGCGGCGAGCGCCGCGGCGCTGGCCTTGACGGCGTGTGAGGGCGGCGCTCGCTCGGGAGGCGAGCGCGGACCGAGCTTCGGTACTGGACCGACCGGCGCGCCCGCGCCGGAATCGCGGCCGGCGCCGCCGGTTGCGACGCAGCCGGCTATCGCGCCGCCGAGCTCGCAACCCGCGAGCCAGCCTGCGACGGCCAGCGCACCCGCCGAGCCGGAGCTGCCGGAGTACCTGACGATCGTCCAGAAGCAGCGCACGGACGCGACAGCGGATGCGCAGGTCCTGACGATGGAACGTCAGCGACTGGTGCTCGAGACGCGCAACGTGCAGCGTCTGCGCATCGACCGCGACAAGCTGCCGCTGGACCGGCGGCGGAGCGTAGCGCTGGTGCTCGACGGACAGCCGGTGGAGTGGCTCGCCAAGTCGCCGGTGACGGAGTTCGAGCGTTCGGCGAACGGCGTGTGGATTCCGGTCCCGCCGCGAAAGCCCGGTAGCCCCTGATCATGCCGGAGGAGACGCATCCATACGTGTCGCGGGCCGGCGTGAAGCTGGCCGCCGCCTTGCAGGCGTTCGGTCTGGACGTGACCGGCTGGACGTGCACCGATTTCGGCAGCCACGTGGGCGGGTTCGTCGATTGTCTTTTGCAGCATGGGGCCGCGCGGGTGTACGCGGTCGAGCCCGGTTACGGCGTGCTCGATTACCGGCTGCGGAAGGACGCGCGCGTCGTGGTGTGCGAGCGGACGAACGCGCTGGGCTACGTCAGCCCCGAGCCGTGCGACCTGGTCACGATCGACGTGGGCTGGACGCAGCAGCGGTTGGTCCTGCCGGCAGCCCGGCGTTGTCTGAAGGAGGGCGCGGGGCGGGTCATTACGCTCGTCAAGCCGCAGTACGAGGCGCCGCAGGAATGGCTGCGGGGGGGCGTCGTCGCGCCGGAGCGCCTCGCGGAAGTGCTGGCGGACTGCCGGTGGGATGTCGAGCAACTCGGCTGGCAGGTGGCGGGCGAGATCGAAAGCCCCATCCGCGGGCACGGGGGGAACGTGGAGTACCTGTGGTCGCTCGCCGCGCCGGGGGCGGGTGAGAAGGTGATAAAGTGATAACGTGATAAAGGTCGCGGGCGCGGCTTGGTCGCGCCCTTATCACCTTGCCACGTTATCACCTTATCACGCGTCGTGTATGCTGTACCGCCGTGGCAGAAAACGGCAGTGACAGCGCGGTCCGGCGATTGCTGGTCGTCATTCCGAACTGGGTCGGCGACGTCGTGTTGGCGACGCCGGTGCTGGCGGCGCTGCGCGCGCACTTTCACGCCGCGCGGATCACATACCTGGCGCGGCGGTACGTCGGCGAGATCGTCGAGGGCGGCGGCTGGCACGACGAGATCGTCTACTGGCCGGACGGGCACGGCTTGGGCCGCGAATGGCGGACACTCGGGCTGATCTGCCGCCTCCGCGCCGCGCGCTTCGATCTGGCGCTCGTGCTGACCAACTCCTTCCGCTCGGCCCTGGTGACCTGGCGCGCCGGCGTTCAGCGGCGCGTCGGCTACGCGCGTGAGGCTCGCGGTTGGATGCTCACCGACCGGTTGCGGCCGCTCAAGCGCGACGGCGAATTCGTGCCGGCGCCGGTGCTGCCGTACTACATTCGCATCGCGGAGCACGTCGGGTGCACGGTCGCCGACCGCAAGCTCCGGCTCGGTGTTACGGCGGAGCAGGAGCAGGCGGGGCGCGACTTGATGCGGCACTACGGTCTGGACGACGGGCAGCCCTACGCGCTGGTCAATCCCGGAGCGGCATTCGGGGCGGCCAAATGCTGGCTGCCGGAGCGCTTTGCCGCGATGTGCGATCGGCTGCACGACGAGTTGGGTTTTCGCGCGGTGCTGGTGGGCAACGCGCGGACGGAGGGGCCGCTCATGCAGCACATCGCCGGGTTGGCGCGGACCAAGGCGGTCTGTTGCCACGACCCGAGCACGACGCTGGGCTCGCTGAAGGTGCTGGCGCGCGGGGCGGCGCTGCTGGTTTGCAACGACACGGGCCCGCGGCATTACGGCAACGCGTTCAACATCCCCACCGTCACGATCTTCGGCCCGACCCACCAGGCCTGGACCGACACGGAGTATGATGGCGAGATCAAGCTGCAGATGCCCGTCGAATGCGGGCCGTGCCAACTGAAGACGTGCCCACTCGACCTGCGCTGCATGACCGGGCTGACGATTGACAGGGTCATGGAGGCGGTGTGGGAGGTCTTGCGGCGGCACGGCGTCCGTGCGAGAGTCCCGCGGGCAGAATCGGCCCACACGGTGGCGTGAGCGCATCCGAATGTTCCATACCGAGCACATGCGGACTGACCCGGCGTACCGCGAACGGCTGCAGACCTGCGGCCTGGACACCGTCGGCCGCGTGCTCACGCGGACCGATGGCCGCATCGTGGCCTGGAGCCGGAGCACCGATACGCTTTTCGTCCCCGGCGCCGCGGAGACGCCAGGTTTTTACGTCAAGCGCTATTACTTTTCACGCTGGAACAGCCGCCTGCGGGGCACCTTTCGCGGCACGTTCTTCGGGATGCACCGCGGCCAGGCGGAGTACGCCGCGCTCAACACGATGCGCGAGCTGGGGATTCCGGCCGTCCGGGCGGTCGCGTACGGCGAACGGCGGGCCGCGCATTTTCTGAGCGCGTGCTTCCTGATTACTGAGGAGGTGCCCGGCGCACAGAATCTTACGGCATTCGCGTTGCAGACCGCCGACGGCCGTTTGCGACTGACGCCGGTCCAGCGCCACCTGCTCATTCGCGCGCTGGCCACGCAGCTTGCGGCGCTGCACGCCGCCGGTCTCTCGCACGGGAACCTGTTCTGGCGGAATCTGCTGGTACGCGACGGTCCCGATAGCCGGCCGGAGTTCTTCTTCGTCGATGCCCATCCGCTGCACGCCTGGGAGCGGCTCGGGGCCGGCGTGAACTGGTGGTGGCGCGAGTTGGCGCAGGTCGCCGTGTCGGCCTTGCCGTTCACGACACGGGCCGAGCGCGTGCGATTCGTGCGTCATTACTGCGAATGCGCCCGCCTGTCGCCGGCGCTTAAGACGCACATGCGGCAGATCGAGCAGCTCGCGCAGGAGTGGCGCCGGCATGAGGAGCGCCGCATCCGCATGACCCGGCTGTTTGCCGAATGGAACTGGCAACTGGCCGACGAGGAGCGCCGGCGGTCGGCGGCCTCCGCGGGCGGGATGGCGGAGTCGGCGACGTGACGCGGGGCGAGATCAGCGACGCGGAGTGGCGCGCGCGACTGGAAAGCGCCGGGCTGGGGGATCCCGTCGTTTTGTTGCAAGGGCCGCCGGGCGGGCACTGTGCGGGGCGCTGGGAGATTCTGAGCAAGCCCGGGCTGGGCGGCCGGGAACGCTGGCGCTGGCAGCTCGACGGCACGGGCGACGGCGTCCTCTACGTGAAGCGCTATCTGCACACGACGCTGGCGCAGCAAGTCGACCGCGTGCGGCGGCAAACCGTTCGGCATAGCCGGGCGTGGTGGGAATACCGTCTGTCGCAGGAGCTGGCGCGGCGCTGCATCCCCGCCGTGCGGGCGATCGGCTTTGCGGAACGGATGCGCGGCGCGTACGAAGTGTGCAGCGCGGTGCTGTTCGAGCGTGCATCCGGCGACGCGTTCGACCGCGTTTGGCCGGGCATTCGCGATGGTCGCGCCCCGCTGGCCTGCGGCCGGCCGCGGCACAAGTTGACACGGGCGCTAGGTGGCTTCGTTTCCGCGTTCCACCAGACCGGTCTGTGTCATCGCGACCTGTACCTGTGTCACATCTTTGCGGACCTCGACCCGGCGGGGCAGCGCCCGCCGCGATTCACGCTGATCGACCTGGCCCGCCTGCACCGGCCCCGTTGGCGCCGGCTGCGCTGGATCATCAAGGACCTGTCGCAGCTCGACTGCTCGGCGCAGCAGATCGGGGCGACGCGGACCGACCGGCTGCGTTTTCTCACTGCGTATCTGGGGCTGGAACTCAATTCGCCGCGGGTGCGCTACTACGCGCGCCGGATCGTCCACAAGAGCCGGCAAATTCTCGACCGCATCGCGCGCCGGAGCGGCGGGTCATGAGAGTCGCGATTGTCCAGGAGCACATCGCGGTGGCGCGGGGCGGGGCGGAGACCTCGACTTTCGAAATGGCGCGGCGTCTGGGCGAGCTGGGGCTGGAGGTGTCGATCGTTCATCGGCTGGCGACGTCGGCGCCGCCGAGCGACCCGCTGGTGCGCTTTCTGCCGGTGCCGGTGCGCGCAGTGACGCGCGCGGGCCAGACGTTCCAGTTCGTGCAGGGCGCCCAACGGCTCTGCCGCGAGCAACGGTTCGACATCGTGCACGCGGTGACGCCGTGCTTGTGCGCAAATGTCTATCAGCCCCGCGGCGGAACCTATGCCGAGACGATCTCACGCAGCACGGCGATGTGCGGGCCGTGGCTGCGGGCCGTGAAGCGCATCGGCCGGCGGTTCAACGTGCGGCAGCAGTTTCTGCGCCGGATGGAGGAGACGCTGCTGCGGAAGTACGGCGGTTGCGTATTCGTGGCGGCGCTTTCGGAGTACGTGCGGCGGCAGGTGCTTTCGTTGGCTGCGTCACAGTTTCCGGCAGAGCGGGTGCGCGTGGTTTTCAACGGCGTGGAGGCTGGAGCGGTGCGGGGCGAGGAGCGGCCGGGGCTGCGGAGCGAGCTCGGGCTGGAAGACGCGCGGCGGGTCGTGCTCTTTGTCGCGCACAACTTCAAGCTCAAGGGGCTGCGGGAGTTGCTGCGCGCGACCGCGGCGGGACGGTCGGATTGGGTCGTGGTTGTCGCGGGGCGCGGCGATTCGCGCCCGTACGAGCGGTTGGCGCACCGCCTCGGCGTCGCACAGCGTGTGCGCTTCGCCGGCACGAGCACGCCGGTGGCGTCATGGTACGCGACGGCAGATGTGCTGGCGCATCCGACGTGGTACGACCCGTGCAGCCGGGTGGTGTTGGAGGCGTTGTCGCTAGGGCTGCCGGTGGTGACGACCCGCTATAACGGCGCGGCGGAGATCATGGAGCCGGGCCGCCACGGCGTCGTCCTGGACGAGCCCGATGACATTTCCGGCCTGGCGGGCGGGATCGAGACCTGCTTGCAGCACGCCGTGCGGACGGCTTGCCAGGCGGACGCCCCCCGGATGTCAGCACAACTCTCGATGGCCCGGCATGCGCGGGAACTGAAGGCACTCTACGAGGGCGTGCTGGCAGCGCGCTGACAAGCGATCAACGCCAGCCCACGTGTCACCGGGCCAGCAACTTCTCCAGGCTCAACTCCAACACCGCGACCGGATGCTTGAGGCCGTAGGCTTCCAGGACCTCGGGGTGGATTTCGCCCATCGTGCCGATTGGCTTGCCGTTGCCACTGAACAGTGCGGCGGCGCGTTTCGGGATGTAGCTCGGGCTTTCCGTTGCCTTGACGGCGTATTTCGCCCCCATCTCATGTACGAACGCGTCGGCGACGGCGCGGATGTCCGCGTAGCCGACGTGCGTGCCGATCAGTGCCGCCGCGATGTGCCGCTCCTCGCGGGCACCCGTCTCGGCTTCGGGATCGACGAAGCAGCAATCGCCGACCTCGAAGAGGTACTGCGGCAGGTCGTACTGTTTGTTGATCGCGAGCGTCTCGAGCAGCCCCGGCAACAGCGAGACGCGGCAGATCGTCTGCTCGGTGCTGATCGGGTTGTCGATCCGCACGGCCCGCGGGTCGGGCGGGATTCGCCATTTGACGAACGCTGCCGGCTCGCTGGTCAGCACGAGCGTCATGACCTGGTGGAAGCCGAGGCCAGTCAGCACGCGGCGGGCGATCCCGGACTGCTCCTCGATCGGCCGCGCGGAGCCGACGGTGAAGGTCGGCACGAGTTCCGGCTTGATGTTGTCGTAGCCGTACGCGATCGCGGCGTCCTCGATGAGGTCGACCGGGTGCATGACGTCGTTGCGATACGCCGGCACGAGGACCCTGAGCGTGTCGGCATGCTCGGCCTCCTCGACGCCGTAGCCCATCGACTCGAGCAGCTCGGCCAACTCAGCGGCGTTGAGCGGCACGCCGATGGTGTCGGAGGCCTGCTGAACGCCCAGTTGCATTTCGGTGGGCGTGAGGTCGGGGGTGATGCGGACCTGCGGGGCCGGCTTCGGGCCGGGCGGGCCGGACGCTTCGATGAGCACGCACTCGATGTCGATCGCGGGCAGGATTTCCTTGAGGCTCGTGACGACGACGTTGAGCGCCCGTTCGACCGTCCGCTGCGCGAGCCCGGTTACGTCGATGAAGAAGTTGCGCGTCTGCATTGTGACGCGCGTCGACTCGCTGTTGATGATCGGCGGCATCGACAGCACCGTGCCGGCGCCGTCGCGCAGCAGGGGGTACTTTTTCAGCGGCTTGAGCAGGTGGGCGTACGCCTGCCCCGTCTTGTGCTTCTCCAGAATCTCCCGCGGCGTGAGGTTGCTGGCGGGGTCCTGCGGCGGAAAGCCCAGCGGCACGAACTTCAGCGAATCCGGATCGACGGCGTCGTAGTGAAAGACGTCGCCCTTCAGCGTGTCGAGGTCGTAGACGCCGATCGACGCGAGCTTGCGGTCGCGGCCGAGCGCCCAGTGCAGATCCTCTTGGAGGTTCATGACCATCTTGATGGTGGCGTTGTCGAGGTGGACGTTGCGCACGACAGCGCAGGCGATGTACGGCCGCAGGCTGTCCTCGTGCGCGAGCTGCGGATCGACCTGCACGCGGAGCCGGGCCGCGGAAAGCACGTATTCCGTCAGGCCGGTCTGAATGCCGAGGTAGCCGCGGATGTAGCGGGCCATGCCGCCGGCATCGAAGATGTCCGGGCGGACGGCGAGCATGTTGAGGCGCAGGGCTTTGCTGGGGCCGAGGTCGCTGAGGCTGGCGGGCGTCGCGCGGAAATCGGCGCCGCAGTGGGAGCAATGCAGCGGCGCGCCCTGGGCCTCGGTGCGGTCGTAGATCTTGCCGCAGACCTTGCAGACGAACTGCTGCGCGTCGGCGACGCCTTCGACCTCGCAACCGAGCTTCGGCAGGATCCCAACCAGATCCTCCAGACTCAGCTCGCCGCCACCGCCGTGGGCGCGGATGCACGTGAGCAACGAATCTACGGGCATGTCGACAATCGGCACGTGTCACCTCGTCGCCCCCGTCTGCACGGCCTGGCGGCGCCGGCGCGGGGAAGCACTATTGTGCCGGTTTGAGGGGCCGGACGGAAGGGCGTGACGACCCAGGAAGGGGCGCGGGCGCGCAGCGGGGGCGCGGAAGGCGGCCAGAACCGGCTATTCCGGCGACTGGCGCGCCTTGGGTTCGGAATCAGAATGTGTTTTGGTGTCCCCGGTCCTCAGGGTGGGCGGCGTTGTGCAGGCGACGACGACGTGTCACCAGGCAATGGCCAATCGTCGG
>Ga0182017_10000781_pt1 | contig 25089 bp, 13 predicted proteins | sample 712E3DmetaG_FD_120492 | JGI IMG/M metagenome (GOLD analysis project Ga0182017, IMG submission 120492) | Permafrost microbial communities from Stordalen Mire, Sweden - 712E3D metaG | ecosystem: Environmental > Terrestrial > Soil > Wetlands > Permafrost | place: Sweden: Stordalen | collected... | reverse complement strand
TCCTTCTCCTTCTGCTAATGCGGCTACTACCTTCAGACTCTGATGGATCTGTGCAGCCGAATCACCTGCATGCATGCTTTTTCCTTGTTCGTCTATAGAAGCAGTTCCCGATACAAGAATCAGTTTGCTGGATGAATCTTCTACGATCATCGCACGTGAAAATGCAGAACCGTAACGGAACGGCGAGCGCTGTTTGGTGCCACTGATAGCACGCACGATAGTTGCACTTTGATCTGATCGATGGATAGCGAACACATCCATTGTTGCGGGACGGCCTGAAGGATTATTCCCCTCGATTCCTGTGCTTGCTGGAAGGTAAATTTGTTCTGCTTGTACTTTTGAATCTCCAAGAAAACCATAATCCACATAACATCGATTCCTCACCGTATTGAATTCGCCGTACCAATCTAATATATCAGACAAGTAAATCCATGTTCGCACTACATCTTGATAGGTAGCTCCTGCAGTACGGAGGAGATTTTCTGCTTGATGGAACATCGTTTCGGTCTGTGATGTCCTGCTTGCATGATTTGACGTGTCTCCACCATTGACACTGTGGAGCATGAAGAATGTTGCACCATTAAGATTCCATGCGCGCCCTTTAGGAATTCCTTGATCCAGGATCGTCCGAATCTGAATCTCTGGTGTAGAATGGATAGCTCTCATCTGCATCCCGGCAAAATGAGCTCCTGAACATGACTTCCCTTCGATATACGTAATAGGTGTATTTGTCTCTATTGCATACTTTTGAAAAGTTCGAGCGCGTATCTCTGTTAGCTGCATTTGAAATTCAATGTCTCCAAAGCATCGTTCCTGAACAATTTGATAGGAAGACACTGATAATAGTTGGGCAATTCTATCATATATTTGCTCGACCGACTGACTCGGATCGGCGTCGTGTTCAGTTATCGAAGCGGTGAGAAATAATTGATTCTGTGCAGTTGTAATAAAAATCTTGTGAGTGGGATATGTTTCAATCATACGGTTAATCATCAATTCCATGGTTTAACGTTTTCCCTTTGTGTGAGGAGAAGGACTCTGAGTTCCTAGGGAAGGTTTTATGTTCATTGAGTTCATATATTGGATTACTGTTGTATCTAATTGTGCGGCTTTTGCAGTGGTGTAAGCGGCGTTCGCCAGAGCTTGTGGGCTCACTCTCACGGGTTCTTTTATAAATTCCGGGACATTATATATTTCTAGAAAAGAGTCATAAAACAAGGGATCTTTCTGCGGCATGATAAACGGCTTGGATGTATTTCCCATTGAATCAATATGACTCAAATACAAGCGAGTAAATTGGCCGTCTTCTCTTTTACTCGAGAACACAATCCATCGGCTGTTACTTGACCAGGAATGATACCCTTCGGCTCTCTCACTGTTCAATGCCATCTTCTCTCGTCGACCATTTGTCAGATCGAGTAAATACATGTCAGCACTGGAATGAAAAATTGGAAACGATCCGTATTGAGATGCTGTGAAGATAAGAAATCGGCCGTCTGGCGATATCTTGGGTTCGGTAATACTCAATCCAAATTCTTTCGAAGAGATAACTGTTTCGAGTTCTCCCCACGTTCCGTTTTGATAATTGTACGAGATACGCATGAGGTCATACTTGATTTTATCATACAATAACGTGTCTTCACCTGTCTGGGATTTTACATAAAATTCATCAACTTTTGGAGCGCTGCAAAAATAGAGATACTGGCCATCCGGAGCCCATGCAGGCCAGACTTCAACTCGTTCCTTACTCGATAATTGTGGAACAGTAGTCACAGTATTCGTTCGAACATCATAGAGAATAATATCTAATGCCCGGTCGAGCTCGTCACGGGTTTCGCCTTCTGTGTGGAAAAATTGCAACGGCGGACCCACCGAAAATGCAATGAGGTTGCCTGATGGATGCCATGCGACATATCCGCCAGGGGATTTGTTAAATTTGGTTCGTGTGTCGATCTTTTTTATTTCGTTGTTGATTGTCAACAGCATAAATGTTCCAGGATCGTAGCGCATATGCATAAGCCAGCGGTCTGTCCCATTCTGCCAGAAATTATGACAATTCATACAATTCTTGTATGTTGTCAGTTGGTTGAACATGATTGGCTTTTCATCGAAGTCTTCAAGGCTGCGCTGAAAAATACCCATCTTTCCCCATTGATTGAATAACGGCCCGAATTTTCGATACGCTACATAACTGTCAGAGTTCTCATAAGCAATTTGATTGACGAGAGAATCGAAACGTGACCATTGACCGGCTTTATTCTTCATAAAAACATTCACAATCAATTGCTGTCCGCGATTGTCGGCGAGTAAGTGTTTCCAAGATTCCATAGGTATCTGGATACTGCCCGAACCACTTCGAATCCGGATCGGATCACCCTGTGTGGAATGAATGAGAACGATAAACTCTTCACCCGCTTCTTGAATAAAAAAATTCAATGGAGTAATATTAGGAGGAACAACGATTCCGGCATAATCTGGGTGAATGCTGGGATGCCTGCCGAGTGATTGGATGTCTGCCGCTTTTTCCGGCGACGAACAACCCCCGCAAAGAACGAAAAGCAGTATAAAGAAAATCCATAAAACGGCTATCTTGATGTTATCGTGTATATGCATAATGACTTTCAGGTTGCGATGGAGCAGGTTTGACGAACATCAGATAAAACCAATACGTGTCACTACATTGTTTCTGTAATTCCTCCTTTGCAAGATTTATGTTATCTTTATTTTTCATAAACGTTTGTTGGTATTGCACAAAACGATCATACGTATTCCGTTGAACCGTACTGTATAAAAGGTTCACATCGAAATTTGGAGTCTGCGCTGCAATAACTAATAATGCTTCCTGAACATGGATTGGCAGTTGCGAATATCCAAATGCTGAGAACTCCGGAATATGGCGCACAAGTTCCTGTAGATTAGCAGTGAGCAGGTGATACGCAATCATGTATTCGAACGCCATTTTATTCTTTGGATTCCGATGCAATAACAGTTCTAATTGAAAAAGAGAAGGATTCCCTGTAAGAACTATATTCTCTATCGGCATATCAGATTGGATGGTATTGAGCTCTGGATCGTGTGCGAGTTCGGAGGGATGTTCGTTCAGTCTTAAAAGATTTTCAGCGGTTGTTCCCTGAAAAGGAACTTTTTTAAGATTCAGGAAATACTTTTTGGCAGCTTCATTATCACCCTTCAGCATATAAACCAAACCGAGCCGTTTTAAAAGGCCGGGAGTGTAACCCTTCTGTTCAAAAGCTTCGTGAGCCCAGTGCTGCGATTCGGTTACCAATCCCAACATCCAATAGAGGTTACTTGTTTGCTCGGAACAGGCTGAACATAAGTCAAAGTTCATTAAAAGTCCGACGGTCCCAAGTGATTGGGGAAAAGCAAACATTTTATCGAGAAGGATCCCTGATTTATATAATGATAAATTTGTTTGAAAAACGAATAATCCGTTTATCGTCGGCCAATCAGCAACAGATTCCAGCACTGGCATCCATCGGCCCTCTTTTACATCTCGATTTATTTGTAAAAGAATGCGTGCTGTTTTGTTATAAGATTCCTGTCTCAGCAGAATTGTTCCACCGACTAAAAGCAGCGTCCCGGCAGCATATTTCCATATAAATGCGAACCCAGCCGCTTTTCTAAGAGTTTCCCTGATCAAGCGAACCTTCATAAGCAACATGATGAAGAGCGCCAACAGGAAAAATGCCGGGAGGATGTATGTATTGATCCAAACATTAGTAACACTTTCATACATCAGGTTATGGAAATATGCTTCTTTGATGGGAACAAGAAAAATAGTTGCGGATGCTGCATAGGGTAAAAAAGGAAGTATAATTAATTGCACGAGACCGTTTGCAAACTTCTTGCTGAACAACAGATCATACACTCCGCAAAGAATCGTAAACACCAGGAAGGCACCGCCTGTAACCCAAAACAGCAAAACAGAGACAATAAAACCAATTGCGGCACGGGTTGCTTGATTCTTGGGAGCCCAACGAATGAACAGATTCAGGACCGATAGATTTATAATCAATGCTAAAGTAATGCTCAGGGGAGAATAATACTGGCTGTGGAGAACAAGCAATATACAAACTGGAATCAGATGGATAGTATGGATCGAGCGGCTTTCAGTTTGTATCTCTAACCATTTTCTTGTTAAGTGAGCGATAAACCAAAAACAAAATGTCAAGAATAATGCAATTAGAAAATCGGAAAACCAGAATTGCATGAACAGCGCCGCGATCCAATCAGTTATACCGCCGGGGATTTTCAAGAAGCTACTGAAAAAGTTTGCATCTAGTAAAAAAACGGGTGGCAGCGCTTCAAGAATTAATATGGGACGGATATACAGAAGCATGAAGAAAAAACATGCCACAAGAACAAGGCATTCTTGAATCCAGACATATTTTTTATCGGAACTGCGTATTGTGTTAAACAGCGTCATGCTTTTTCTCGAACGAATAAATACAATTTATTTAAAAAAGTACCCAATAACAAACTCATAAATGCGGGGATGAAGAAACCCCGGTGCACGAATAATTTAACAGCACAAAAGGAGTGTTTTTTCCTCTGTTCATAGTACAAAACGTGTACCATGTCATTTCAAGATTTCAGCTTTGGAAATCGATTTAGACGAACCTTCGTTCGTGGATGAATTGGTTTGAAAAAAGGGGGACCAGACATCATTGGAGTATTCCCATTATTATGTAAGTGCGAATGTTGGTTTGAATTTTCGATATGCGAGGTAACTATTACGTGGTTCTTGCCCGATAGTATTCTTACATGAATCAGATGTTCACCGATTGCACAATGTACTTATGCCATGAGTATTTGGGAATCTGTGTATATAGACTCTGATGCTCTTGATTCTCAAACAATGAGTTTAAAAAGGAGAAACCAGATAAATAAAAGATAACCGATCTCTCATCTTGACATTGCCATCGTTTTGCTATAATTTCGATTATATCGTTGAGTGAAAAACTCAATATCTGTTTTCAGTCTATCGCAAAATAAGAAGTGAACAGCAACGCTACATACAGTATAGTATGAAATGAAATGATGAAGAAACTCATAAGTCGCGTGAAAGATGGATGGCTCCTCTTTGCTCGAACACTGGGCCGAGTAAATACAATTATTTTACTGACACTCGTCTATGTGGTGATCATTGGACCCATGGCGCTTTTAGTAAAAATTCTTAGGAAAGACTTATTACAAAAGAAAAAGAATGCCACGCTAACGTCATATTGGCGCGAACGTGCTTCGAACGAACCAACTATCGAACGTCATAAATATCAATTCTAATATTCATAGATGAATATACTCGGCATTTCCTGTTTTTATCATGATTCGGCAGCTGCTCTTATGAAAGATGGTCAGCTTGTTGCTGCTGCCCATGAGGAACGGTTTACACGGAAAAAACATGACCAAGATTTTCCCGTCCATGCAATTCGTTATTGCCTTCAAGAGGGAGGCATTCAGGCGAAGGACCTTGATTTTATTGGGTTCTACGATAAACCGCTTGTCAAATTCGAACGGTTACTGACAACGTACATCGCAACATTTCCGAAAAGTCTCCCATCATTTCTTAAAGCGATGCCGATTTGGTTAAAAGAAAAATTGTGGATACCTCAAAAGATCAGAGAAGAACTTGGCGAGCAGGCAAAAGTCTTGTTTATTGATCATCACTTATCGCATGCAGCAAGTGCTTTTTTTGTTTCTCCTTTTTCAGAATCAGCCATCCTCACTGCCGATGGAGTCGGCGAATGGGAAACGACCACTATGGGCATGGGAATTGACAATACGCTGACGTTACAGCAGAGTATTCATTTTCCTCATTCACTCGGACTTCTCTATTCTGCATTTACATACTATCTTGGATTTCGTGTTAATAGTGCTGAATATAAAGTCATGGGATTAGCACCTTATGGAAAACCGATATATGCTGACCTCATTCTTGATAAACTTGTTTCGGTAAAAGAGGATGGAAGTTTTTGGATGAATATGAAGTACTTTGGCTATGACTATGGTTTGACGATGACCAATGAGCACTTCAACGGCCTATTCGGAGCTCCGCCGCGTGCACCGGAGTCAACACTTACACAGTTCCATAAAGACATGGCTGCTTCTCTTCAATTTGTTACAGATAAGATCATGCTTCAGATGACGACTGCGCTGCACAAGAAAACAGCCAGTGACAATTTATGTCTTGCCGGCGGAGTCGCGCTTAATTGTGTCTCCAACAGCAAAATTCTTGCTTCATCAGGTTTTAAGAACATTTTTATTCAACCTGCGGCTGGAGATGCCGGTGGATCTGTCGGCGCGGCGTTTTATATCCACAATATGCTTTTGAAAAACAAACGTTCTTATACCTGGAGCCATAACTTCCTTGGACCAGAATATTCTGACGAGAATATTGAGCAGACCTTAAAACAATTAGGAATCGATTGTGAACGGTATGCCAAGGACATGCTCTTGGAAAAAACAGCTCGGTATATTGCTGATCAACAGGTGGTAGGATGGTTTCAAGGTCGGATGGAATTTGGACCTCGATCGTTAGGTGCACGGAGTATTTTGGCCGATGCCCGGAATCCGGAAAATTATTCGCGCGTAAATCTTAAAATAAAATTTCGTGAAAGCTTCCGCCCGTTTGCACCGACAGTGCTTTTAGAACGGATGAAAGAGTATTTCGAATTTGATCAACCAAGTCCATATATGCTGTTTGTCGCACAAGTCAGATCTGATCGGAGAACCATTCCAGCGGTGACGCATGTTGACGGCTCTGCACGTCTTCAGACCATCGCACGTGAGGATCATCCAATGTTTTACGATCTGATCATTGCATTTGAGAAGTTAACCGGATGTCCGGTAATCATTAACACCTCTTTTAATGTGAGAGGTGAACCAATTGTCTGTACTCCGCTTGATGCTATTAAATGTTTCTTTAGAACAGATATGGATTACCTTATTTTAGGAAGTTTTATATTGGATAAACAAAAGATGAAAGCATCAGGATATCAGATGCAGGTCGGCGATGCAATTGATCTTGACTAGTATCTGTTTACAGGAAGGGAAGAGGAATGTCTAAAATTCTGAAAAGGATCAAATCTGTCATTGCACTGTTGGGTGAATTCTGGATGTTTATGCTGATACAGAAGAAATGGTGGCTTGGACCTCTCGTATTCGTTTTAGTACTTATGGGTATACTTATAATTTTAACCGAAGGGTCAGCATTGGCACCATTTATTTATGCATTGTTCTAAATAAAATGCTTTTCGAGTCACGTTCTTAAACTGATAAATAAAAAGTGAGATATTGCTGAAATCCATTCAACAAAAATGAGCGATAAAACTTACGTCTTCATCGTGTGAGCACAACTATCAATTAATGCCCTCATAGAGAAGGATATCCATTATAATTCCTTTTATTCTATTCGCGGGATGAAAAAAGCAGGTTGTACGACTTTTTACCATTCGCTACCGATGGGTCTTTTGTTCCAGCTACTTATAATTCTTGTTCGATCTGGAATCCACTATATTTTTTGTCGCATTGGGACACTATGGTGTAATTAAGACACAATTAACAGCAGAGCCAGTCTTTTTTATCGCCACTTCTGCCTCCAGCAATATTGCTACGGTTGATAAGGAGTCACTTTTTGATCAAGTCACTTGACAAATATGTTGATTTTCTTTAGGTTTAAATAGTTGGTTGATACAACAAACTAATATACGATACTAGTACCTTTAAATTGTTGAAAATGAAAGCATTTTTATAAAGACACACTCTATATATAGAGTAACTGATGTTATTATTATTGTAGTCCAGGGAAGAACTTTTAAGGGAAGGTTATATGATGCATCTCAGAAAATCAAAACATAATAAGATCATTAGCGTCAATGCTAAGATTGGGAGAAATATCAATCGTTCCATCATTTTGAATTCCATCCGCGAGAGGCAGCCGATATCCCGTGCAGAAATTTCAACTATGACTGGACTGAATAAAAGTACCGTTTCTAATATCGTCGAATCTTTGGTCGATGAAAATCTCATTGAAGAGGACGTTGCTCCGAATCAGAATATCGGGAGGAACCCGATCAATCTTCAGGTTAAGAGGGGTCACCACTTCGTCGGAGCTATCTATTTTGTGTCGTCGAGAGCAGAGATCGCTATTGTAGATATTGATGGTTCTATTGTTGCAAGAACAGAAATTCCTCTTGAGATGGATCAACCTGCAGCTATGATTTCGCGCTGCATGGAACAGCTAAACGTCCTGCAGGCTCAAACGAAAGTTCCCAGCTTGAAAGGTATCGGAATTACTGTTGCCGGTATAGTTGATTCGTCACAGTCGAAAGTTGTCTTTGCTGCAAATCTTGGCTGGAAAGAGATTGATCTCGTAGAGATCATCCGTGAGATCGATCCTAACATCCCTCTTGTGACAATCGAGAACGACGCAAAAGCTTCTGCTCTCGCTGAACTTTTGTTGGGGCGCCATGATTCTATTCCTACGAGTCTTGTCTTCCTTTCTGTCGGACATGGGATCGGCGCCGGCATTGTTCTCGATAACCGTATTGTCAGCGGTCACACCCATGCTGCCGGTGAGTTCGGTCATATGACGATTATGGAGAATGGGGATCTTTGTTCGTGTGGAAAACGTGGATGCTGGGAAGTGTACGCATCAGATCGATCTACAGTCCAACGGTATATACTGGAGAAAGGACTTCCTGTTCAGATCGCTCAGGGACTAAAGATTACGGAGGTGATTGATGCAGCTTTGAAAGGTGAAGAGGCGGCCCGCACTGTTCTACTGCAGACTGCTCGGTATCTTGGAATGGGTATTGCAAATATTATTTGCACAGTTGATCCTGAGGTTGTCATTATCGGCGGACCGATCACTCAGGCATGGGAACTTATCTATCCTTCTCTTAAAGAGGTGGTTGAGAAAAGAAGTTTTCTCGGGGCTCTGCGAACGAGCAGTATCATGCCGACTTCGCTGAGAGGAAATCCTCCGTTGCTTGGTGCAGCAGCACTGCCGATCCAGAAAATCTTTGCAGATTTTCGTATTGCAATATAAACACGGAAGGAAAACGTGAGGATGATGCTTGGATAGATTCGTTGTAAGGAATGATGGTCAGTCATTTGATGAGAAGGGATGAAAGATATCTGTTTGGATAAATGATGTCTGATAAAATTACAATGAACATCTGCAAGGACAAAGGAATCTGTGTCTCATGAAAAGTTATGATGGAAGTTCGACCGTAGAAGCTATTGAACTTCAACGGAGCGGTAAGGAGTACGAATATGTCCCAACGGAAAAGATTCGGATCATCGAAGTAGATAATTTTCCCCTGCTCGGAAAACTTACGGCATTCCGCTTCATCGAATGGGTACTCAAGAATCCCGGAGGCGTCATTTCTCTGCCGACAGGGAAGACTCCCGAACATTTTATTATATGGGTGCGGCGTATTCTCGAACACTGGGATACGAAAGAGATCCAAAGTATATTGCATGAGTACGGGATCGACGGCTCAAAACGTCCCGATATGAAAAGCCTCTTCTTCGTGCAGATCGATGAGTTTTATCCAATGGATGCTCAGCAGCATAACAGTTTCAATTATTATGTGCATGAGTTCTATATCAAAGGATTCGGTCTTTCCCCGGAGAAGGCGATGCTGATCGACGCGTCTGCTCTTGGACTGCCCAAGGGGAGGGCTATGGATGAGGTCTTCCCTCAAGGGATTGTGGACCTTTCGCTCCGTGTCCGGCAAACGAGGACAGAAGCGGAATCGCTCCAGCGTGAGGTTATCAATAATGTTGATCTTTTCTGTATGCTGTACGAACGAAAAATCCGCGATCTCGGAGGGATTGGTTTCTTTCTCGGAGGCATCGGTCCAGACGGTCATATTGCATTCAATGTGCGTGGATCCAGTTTTTATTCCGTGACGCGTTTGACAGGGACAAATTATGAGACCCAGGCAGCAGCGGCGACAGACCTGGGAGGCATCGAAGTGTCTCGCAGTCGGCTGGTTATTACGATCGGTCTTTCGACGATCACGTATAATTCATCGGCAACTGCAATTATTATCGCTGCAGGCGACGCTAAAGCACGCATCGTGCAAAGGGCTGTCGAGGAAGAATTGAATCCGCAATTTCCGGCAACAGTACTTCACGGGATGGAACATGCGCGTTTTTATATCTCAAGAGGAGCCGCCAGTTTATTGACCGAACGGAGGTATCTCAGTCTTGCACAGCCCACCGCCATTGATCAGGAGACTGCTGATGAATATGTGATCGCCCTCTGCCTCCAGAATGAGAAATCTTTGGATGAACTCAATGAAGAATATTTTAAAAGGGACAGGTATGCTTCACTGCTTCTTCAAAAGAATATCGGTTCAAGTATGGATATGGCGTCCGGCGCAAAGAAACGGCTGATAGAGAAGATTGGCAAAGGACTCGAGCCGGTTACGCACACGACGTTTTTCCACACGGAACCTCATCACGACGATATCATGCTTGCGTATCTTCCCTATCTGTCGCACCTTGTACGCGATCCTTCTAATCAGCACGAATTTGCGAATCTTACCTCCGGGTTCACATCTGTCTCAAATCCCTATTTTCTGTCGATTGTGAAAAAACTGCGCCGTTATCTCGCGACAAACGAATTTGTCACTCTTTTGAATAATGGATATTTCGATCCGCATAACGGAGCGAAGCGTGCAGAAGATATGTTCCTCTTCCTGGATGGTATAGCCGCGCGTATGCAGGAACGGAAGGATGAAGCAGAAGCAAAACGTATGCTGCGAAACCTCATCGAGGTGAACGGGACGAATGATATTCGGGCGCTGCGCTTGCGTGCACAGAGTTTGGAAGAATATCTCAGCACGCAATATCCTGGAGCGAAGGATCCGCCAGATGTGCAGACTTTAAAAGGAATGGTACGGGAATGGGAAGTGGAACTGCTCTGGTCTTATTTCGGCATTGAGCCATCGGCAATCCATCCTTTGCGTCTCGGATTCTATAGGGGAGATATTTTTTCCCAAGAGCCGGAGATCAGCAGGGATGTCATTCCCATCTATGAACTCATGAGCAAGATTAAACCTAATGTTGTGACGGTCGCTTTCGACCCGGAGGGCAGCGGACCGGATACGCACTATAAGGTGCTCATGGCAGTGGCAGAAGCTCTCAAGATGTATGAGAAATCCTCTGGCGATTCAACCATCAGGGTGTGGGGGTACAGAAATGTGTGGTACAGGTTCAAACCGTCAGAAGCAGATGTCATAATCCCTGTTTCACTCAACACACTTTCATTAATGCATACAGCATTCATGAATTGTTTTGGATCGCAGAGTGCAGCATCGTTCCCCAGCTATGAACACGACGGACCATTTTCCGAACTTGCACAGAAGATTTTTGTCGAACAGTATTCAATGATTAAAATGTGTCTGGGAAAAGATTATTTCCAGAACCATATACATCCTCGGCTTCGTGCGGCCCGAGGATTGATTTTCCTGAAAAATATGGAGCTCACGCATTTTTATCAAAAGGTACGTGAATTGCGGAAAGTAACGGAATCGCGGGATTGAAATCGATCACCGACGGTACGAACAAACCAGGTACTCGGCTCCCGGTGAAGGAATATGCAGAGGTATATGGTCAAAGATAGATACGGATGCTCTTGTTTTTTATTTTCTTATGCTGTAGTAAAGAACATGTACTTACTATAGCCGATCACTGAGAAAGGAGCAGAGCTCATGAGGATTATCATTGAACCTGATGCAGATGCCATGAGTAAATGGGCAGCTATGTATATCATTAACAAGATCAAAAATTTCAATCCGTCACCGCAGAAACCGTTTGTACTCGGACTTCCGACTGGCAGTACTCCTATCGGGACCTATAAGCATCTTGTTCAGTTTTTCAAACAGGGGAAGGTATCTTTCAAGAATGTCGTGACCTTCAATATGGATGAGTACATCGGTCTTCCTATCACACATCCGGAGAGCTACTATTATTTCATGCATCACCATCTTTTCGACCACGTCGATATCCCACAAGAGAATGTAAATATTCTCAACGGCAATGCGCCCGATCTGGATGAAGAATGTGCATGGTATGAAGCCAAGATTAAAACATATGGAGGTATCCATCTGTTCATGGGCGGGATCGGACCGGATGGTCACATCGCATTCAATGAGCCCGGTTCTTCACTAACGTCACGGACACGTGTAAAGACACTGACGTATGATACGATCAAAGCGAATTCCAGGTTTTTTGAGAATGATATCAATAAAGTTCCGAAGACGGCACTCACCGTGGGAGTCGGGACGATTATGGACGCAGAAGAGGTTATGATCCTCATTAGCGGGTATGCAAAAGCACGGGCACTCAGGCAGTGTGTAGAAGAGGGGGTCAATCATTTCTGGACAGTCTCCATGCTCCAGCTCCATCGGCATGGAATTATTGTGTGTGATGATGAGGCGACCATGGAGCTTCGTGTCAGCACTGTGAAATATTTCAAGGATATCGAACGTGATCATCTTGCACTTGAATTACTCTGAAAAAGTATATACGAGAGAAGAAATTTATTTTGGGAATATTTAATAAGATTCGGTTCTCCTTGATTATTCTTTCCTGCAGCACAATCGTACAAGCTGCTGCTGAGAAGTTACCAACACCTCAGCGGGAAATGCGTGCGGTATGGGTGGCGACGGTTGCCAACATCGATTGGCCATCCAAACCAGGATTGAGTGTTGATGATCAAAAAAAGGAAGCGATTCTCATTCTCGATCGTGTCAAAGAATTGAGAATGAATGCTGTCGTGTTTCAGGTTCGTCCGCAAGCAGATGCTTTTTACCCTTCCGAGCTCGAACCATGGTCGTATTATCTTACCGGCAAACAAGGTAAAGCGCCAGAACCGTTTTACGATCCGCTGGCATTCTGGATTGAAGAAGCACATCGCCGTGGGTTAGAATTCCATGCATGGTTCAATCCGTACCGTGCTGGTCATCCGGCGATGGGATCTGATTATTCCCCACTCTCGATTATCAAAACAAATCCGGAATGTGTCCGGCGTCTCGAAGACACTCTCTATTATTGGATGGATCCTACAATGCAAAAAGTGCAGGACCATTCGTATGCGGTTATTATGGATGTCGTGAAGCGGTATGATATCGATGCAGTTCACTTCGATGACTATTTCTATCCCTATCGCGAATATAATAGAGGGAAAGATTTTCCGGATGATGATACGTATAAGGCTTACAAAAAAAAGGGCGGAAAGAAATCGAAGGACGATTGGCGCCGCGATGCCGTCAATAAGTTCATTCAAAGAGTGAGCAAAGGAATCAAGAAGCAAAAAGCATGGGTCAAGTTCGGAATCAGTCCTTTCGGACTTTTTCGTCCGGGTTTCCCTGAAGGGATCGGCGGTTCATTTGATCCGTACGACATCCTTTCCGCCGACACAAAACTGTGGCTGAACCGCGGTTGGGTTGATTATCTTGTCCCGCAATTATACTGGCCGATTTCACGTATTCATATGAGTTTCCCTGTCCTTCTCGGATGGTGGGCATCGGAGAATATCCAACATCACCATCTCTGGCCGGGAATTTCAATCAGCGGAGGGAAAAATCCGGCAGATGTGTCGCTGGAAACAGTGAATCAAATTATGGTATCTCGCGGAATGGTTCCCCGGGCGCCGGGAACAATCCTCTTTAGTATGAAGGTACTCCTTTCCCCAAATAATAGTTTGGGTAAAGCATTGACTGATGGACCCTATACGCAGCAAGCATTGATCCCTGCATACCCTTGGCTCTCATTGAAATCTCCAAAACCTCCAGTGCTCAAATCAGACACTGGAGCAGGTGAATTGAAATTATCCTGGAACCCGGCAAAGAAAGAAAAACCTTTTCTGTATGTCCTCTATTTAAAGAAGGACACCGTGTGGAACTATGAGATCTTCTCAGGAATGGATAGTGCTGTGTCGGAAAAAATTGATAGTGGGAATATCTCTGCAGTCGCAATTTCTTCGGTCGATCGGTTCGGAAATGAAAGCAAAAAAAATATTTTCCAGATAAAAAAATCGTCTCTTCGTGAGCGCTGAGTTCGCTGCATCGATAAAACCCTTTGTTCTATTAAGGATCAAATCATGAAATATCGCGTTGATAAAATTCTTGCTCTTGTCTTTGTAAGCGCTGTGGCGTTCTCGCAGCAGCCAAACCAAAAGAGCGTGAGTAAGACACAGAGTGATCTCGATACATACATCGAGACTGTAGGGAATATCCAGCATAAAATCGCCCCCGACCGACGGATATCCATCTTTGATGTTAATGTCTCTCGATTAGGAGGGAAGATAATTATTAAAGGAGAAGTGGGAAGTTCAGAAGCCAGGACTGCGGTCATGAATGCAGTTCGGGAAATTGGCGTATCTGAGATTATCGATAGTATTTCAATTCTGCCAGAGCAGGCGTGCCTCGAAAAGCCATTCGCGGTTGTGAAAGTCAGTGTCGCACCGTTGAGAGCAAAACCATCTGAATCCGCGGAGATGTTAACGCAGGCACTCATGGGGTCTGTCCTGAATGTGCTTAAGCTGAGAGGAAGCTGGATGTATGTCCAATTGGCTGAAGACAAATACCTGGGCTGGATCGATGTTGATCAGTGTGTTCGTCAAACACGGGAACAAGAGGAACAATGGAAAAATGGATCACGTATTATTACGACTGCTTACATTGACCTTGTGCGGATGCAGCCATCCGAGTCAGCACAACCGGTGTGTGATGTAACAGCCGGAGCGCTTCTCGGCGGGAAGGAATATAATAGGGAGTGGTTTGCTGTTTCATTACCTGACGGAAGAACCGGGTTTATTCTGAAAACGTCAGGGATGGATTATGCACAATGGAAAGAGACACGAAATCCATCGCCGGACAATATTGAAAAAACCGCTAAGTCTTTCCTCGGAATCCCGTACCTCTGGGGCGGAACATCCCCGAAGGGATTCGATTGCTCCGGATTTACTAAAACCGTCTTCAAACTCAACGGGATCGGTCTTCAGCGCGATGCCGACCAACAAGGGATGGCGGGAGAGAATGTGCCTCTGGAAAAGGATATGTCAATGCTGAAAAAAGGGGATCTGCTTTTTTTTGGCGGCAAAGCTACCCCCCGGATGCCGGAACGGATCACGCATGTGGGGATTTATCTCGGACAAAAAGAATTTATTCATTGCTCAAGTCTTGTAAAGATCAACAGCTTCGATCCCTTTTCTTCCATCTACAATGAGCACCTTCTTCATAGACTGGTGAAAGTGAAGCGGTACTTGCCAGGTAATTAAACAAAAAACCTTGTCAAGGTTCACGTTGTATACGCTCTGGGAACCTTGACAAGGTCGGCAAACATCATTCAAGGATGGCCCGAACCTGCGCCTGCTGACAGCCTCAGCAGTCGGGCAGGATTTCGTAATACAGCAATCAAATTGTAATGTTATGAAAATGAAAAAGTAATGATATGTCACTCTGAACTTGTCCCGCTGTACGGGATGCCGTACACCGGCATTTCGGGGTCTAAATATCAATTAAAATAGATGCTGAAACGAGTTCAGCATGACTCTTTTTTTACTTTCTGGATAACCTCTTATGGTTCAGGATGTCTTACTTCTTTGCATGTACGCGAACGAACTCTTCAAGTCCGTGTACGATCTTGACTGCAATTTGTTTCCGAAATTGTTCATCCATTAATTTCATTTCGTCCTCTGGATGAGAAAGGAACGCGGTTTCGACGAGTGCGTTCGGCATCTGGGTGAAGCCGTTCAGCGCAAAATTAAAATTCCCAGTCACGCCCCATTCCGAAAGTCCGAGTCTCAGCATCTGTGTGTACAACTCGTCGGCCAACGGTTTGAAACCGGGATAGCGATAATATGCGCTCGTTCCTGAGACCTGCAAGGCATCGGTCCCCTCACCAATCGAGTTGCAATGGATACTGACGAGGAGATGTGCGCCAGAAGAAAGAATTTTATCAACTCGTTCAGTTTGCGAAACTGGGTCGTCCGTATCACGCGTGATCGTGGTATGGACTCCTTTTGTCCGGAGGAGTTGAACTACTTCTTTTGCTAAGGCAAGATTGATATCTTTTTCCTTCACTCCGGTCGATCCCAGAGCACCAATATTATCGCCGCCGTGGCCGGCGTCGACTGCAATGGAAAGATTTGCGAGAGGTGATGCCGAATCAGAAATGACAGGAGGTCGGCGCACTCTGATTTTCATCGAACCGTAATCATACCCGATATCATATCCCCAGTGCTGATCGCTTTTGAGCTGAATGGTTAATTGGTAGTCATCTGTTCCCGCCTGTGTGCACGAGACTTGAGTTACTTCCTGGGCACTGAGTTGATGCGTGATCCAATTCGTATTTGATGTAGCACCATAAATGTGAACAATGATAGACGTCGGATTGATCCGCTGCTCGCTTATATAAGGGAGCTTTTGACCAAGAGAGACCGTGATGACATCCTCAGTTGGTGTGCCGACGACAGAAATAGAACCGGTCAACGCTGTCGGCTTTGGTGTTTCGTTGGGGAGGAGGCGAACAAATTCCTGTGGCAGCCAACCAATCATTCCTTCGGCGAGACGAACGCGAAATTGGTGACCCACTTTTCCCGTCACGACAACTCGTACTCCCGGCGAGAGGAATCCGAGTTTCGCCCCGCCCAATCGATCTGAGCCAAGTCCCGTGTTGATGTAGGGCCGCTTGCCGATGACTTCAGCGACTCGAGGTAAAGAATCGCGAAAGATCGTCACTTTGCCTTTTGAGTATACCTTTTCGCTGCAGAAGAAATTTTTCCTGATGCGAAAGCGTATTGGTGTTTCTTCACATTGATCTCGTTTCTTGACGATATATCGTCCACCATAAATCCCAGCGAGACCATTAGTAGTTCCAGGGTCGAGTTCATGCATAGGAATTCCTGATTCGAGACCAGGAATATCGAAACAAGGTTCTTTGCCGGGACTTCCTTTCATTTTGACTTCAAGAATATCACCAGCCATCAGCCAAAGATCTTCCGCTGGCTGCATAAGTGCGGCATCGATAGTGATTGTATCACGTGACGACGCCCGCAGCCCTTCAGGACGGATGATGACAAATATTTTAACGAGTGAATCGCCTGCAGTATTCCGAACGAGCAATTTTACATGATTGGAACCGATTGCGAGAGGAGTCATACCAATAAAAGCACCGCTTGGATACACTTTCACCTGTTTATCATTGATCCATGCCTGAGCGGTAGGATGAGTCGATGCAGCAAGCCTCATCTGCGGACCCGCAAATTGGATGGTGTCTGATTCAGGGAGAACCACATGGAGGTACAAAGTATCCTTCGGTTGACCGATGACAAGGGATAAAGAGAAAAAGAATGAAGCGAGATATTTCACGAGTACTCCTTTCGATGAGAAAAAAGAAAAATGAAATCTAATAACGATTGATCAAGATTCAATGTGAGTGTTTGTATTAAGATATATACTTAGAAAAGTATGAAGAGAGAAAATGTTGCGGCATAAAATTCGATCATGGATAAATTCAATCGTTTGACAAAATGCTTGATGAGTAGAACAGTGTTTTGTTAGAGAGGGGGCTATACTAGTCTGACTCGAGTAAAAAGGAAAGTGCTTTGTATGGTAATGAATAAAACATTTTCAATTACATCCGGAATTATTTCTGCGAGTGCATTGTTCAGATTTCATCAATGCACATTTCCTCAAGTAACGATGGGGTATGAATTTTTCCCCCTTGATAAAATATCCTTAGTAACAGCACACAAATGCATAAGAATTAGATAAATTCTTTTTAAGAATCTAAAAATGATTATTCCCGCCAATTATAATTACCGATACATAATGAGGAAGTTTTTCACATAGTTTTGATAATACATCATTTAAAAGGTCAGCCACTAAATACAGAAAAAAATAAAAAAAACACTTGACTGAAAAATGATTTTTTAATAGGTTCTAATAGTTGGTTGAAACAACAAACTAATATCCCACGTCAAAAATAGTGTTTTCTTTTTCACAAACTTATAAGTCAACTTGATGAATAAATTGCTACACTCTCACATTCTTGTGATGTTTGTTGTTTCTTCACTTTCAAGTCAGAATCTTCCACTCAAACGAGAAGCGCGTGGTGCCTGGATCGCCACCGTCACGAATATTGATTGGCCTTCTTCAAATACATCTTCGGTAGCAGCTCAGCAGCAGCAATTAATTTCTATACTCGACCAGCTCACAGCCGCGGGAGTGAACATTGCTATCTTCCAGGTACGTTCTGAATGTGATGCAATGTATCAATCATCATACGATCCGTGGTCTTATTGGCTTACAGGTACACAAGGTCTTGCACCAAATCCAAACTGGGATCCATTAACATTTGCTGCAAGTGAAGCACACAAACGTGGAATGGAATTGCACGCATGGTTCAATCCATACAGAGCTGAACGGGCTGCTGGGAGCTACACAACAGCAATGACTCACATAACAAAGACTCATCCTGAGTGGGTACTGCAGGTTGGATCAGTGAAATTTTTAGATCCTGGGCTACAAGTGGTTCGTGATTACGTTTCGAAGGTCATTTCTGATGTTGTTCGCCGTTACGATATCGATGCTGCTCATATGGATGATTATTTTTATGTCCAGGGAATTACAACTCAAGACCAAGCAACTTTTCTTCTATATCCACGCGGCTTCACTGCGAGTCAGATTGGTGATTGGAGAAGAGATAATGTTAATCTTCTGATCAAGCAAATTTATGACAGTATTCAGGTGATCAAACCTTGGGTCAAGTGGGGAATCAGTCCGGCGGGTATATGGAAGAGTGGTGTTCCAACAGGCATCACCGGCAATGATAACTACAGCGTCATTTACTGTGATGCAGTAGCATGGATGGCCGGAAAATATATCGATTATCTTGCACCTCAACTCTATTGGAAAATCGGCGGTTCTCAGGACTTTACATTATTACTTCCTTGGTGGCAATCAGTATCAAACGGCATTCCTATATTACCGGGTTTAGCAGCGTATAGGATTAATACGAGCGGCTACGGTCCCGCCTCTGAAGTTGCTAATCAAATCCGCTATGAACGCGCAACATCATCTCATCGTGGAAACTTTCTCTATACGACAAACAATGTCACTGGAAACACGGGCGGTATAACAGATTCATTGAAGAGTGATCTGTACCAATATCCTGCGCTTGTGCCGTCAACAAAAGGAAAGGATTCCATTCCCCCGAACCCTCCGACCAATGTTCGCTTTGACCGCTTCGGCACTTCACCGTTTGCGATGGTCCAATGGAATACACCTTCCAAAGCATCGGACAATGATACAGCTTCTATGTATGTAATTTATCAAACATCGAACTCATCCGTGAGTCAGAGCGACATCGACGATGCGCGCAATATTTCAAAAGTCACAAGTCAAAATATTTTTGATCCCATTCAATCGAAAAAAACATTTCTGAATTTTACAATCACCGCGCTGGATAAAAACAAAAATGAAAGTGCGCCGAGCTCTATCCTGAAAATTGTAAATACTCCCGTGCAGCCTTTGCTCGCATATCCGCAGCAGAATGCGAACAATCAGATCTCTACAGTTCTCCTTGGATGGAATTATGCTTCCGCTGCGAGCGGATATAAACTCCAGCTCGCTGTCGATTCCAATTTCACCGTCAATCTTGGACCATCAAATGTCATTTATGATTCTGTATGGCAAGTAACGAATCTCCCGGGACGTCAGAATTATTATTGGAAAGTAAAAGGCGTGAATCCTGCCGGCGAAGGAAGCTATAGTGCGGCACGCTCGTTCTTTACGGCAATTCCTGCAACTCCGTTGCTGGCACTGCCGGTGAATCACGCACCAACAGAAGAGTACAGCTCCCTCAAATTTTTATGGAACAAGGCTGAAGCCGCTCAATCGTATCGTCTGCAAGTCTCTGTGGATTTGAATTTTACTTCAACTTTATCTGATACAGCAGGGCTTACTGATACAAGCTTCGTTGTAAAAAATCTTATTCCTTATACAATCTATAATTGGCGTGTCAGTGCAACCAATGCAGCCGGAATCAGTCTTTGGTCTTCGGGATTCAACCTCCGAACAAAGGGTCTGACTTCTGTTTCAAGTATTGCACAGATACCGGAAAAATTTGAACTCCTTCAGAATTATCCAAATCCGTTCAACCCGGAAACCAATATGCGGTTCAACTTGGTTGAAAGCGGTTTCACGACATTAAAAGTGTATACCATCCTGGGAACGGAAATTGCCACGTTGGTCAATGGCCCATTGAATGCGGGTGCCCATACGATCGTTTTCCGTTCAAGCGGGCTTCCCAGCGGAGTGTATGTGTACCGTCTTATTTCAGGGAAGTATTTAGAAACGAAGAAAATGATTTTGCTCAAATAAGGATAAGTGATTTGCAGCACTGGCAGGTACGGAAATTGGTTGCTGCACATTTAAAGTTGTATTGACTTTTTCGTTCGAAACCGTTAGACTCTCTACGCCGGTTGAAAAACCGGTTGGAGAGAAAAAATACTGATACACTCGGGAACAACAATCCCTTTCTATAGAGGAGATGAATCCGTGAAACATGCTGCTCTACTCTTTTGCTTTCTTCTCATTTCGCTTTCCTCGTTCCTGAATGCCGGGACGACCGGAAAAATTTCCGGTGTCGTCACTGATGCTCAGACCGGAGAAGTTATCATCGGTGCCAGTGTCGTTATCACCGGGACCTCCTACGGTTCACCGACGGATATCTATGGGAACTTCGTGATCCTAAACTTGCCGTCGGGCGAATACACGGTGCGTGCATCGTCAGTTGGATATACGGCTATGACGCAGACGCAGGTTCGCGTGGTGATCGACCAGACTACACCTCTTAACTTCAAGCTTGTACCGGAAGCCGTCCAAAGCGAGGAAGTTATTGTTGTTGCTCAGCGTCCTGTCGTGCAGAAGGATGTGTCGTCCAGCCAGGCCAATATTACATCGAAGGATATCGAGACTCTGCCGGTCGCAAGTGTCAGCGCAGTCGTAGGATTACAGGCAGGTATTCAGTCCGGCCTTGTCATCCGTGGTTCAGACAATGCTGATCAGACTGCATTTATTGTGGATGGTTTGACGTTACGAAATGAGCGGAACAACCAGCCCTATTCTGCCATCAGCTTGAGTTCCGTACAGGATATTCAAGTACAAACGGGAGGCTTTAATGCCGAGTACGGCGACATTCGTTCCGGTGTTGTGAATGTTATTACGAAGGAAGGAAAAATTAAAGGATACTCACTGTCGGGATCAGTACGTGTCGCACCCCCTGTACAAAAGAATTTTGGCCCTTCACCTTATAATTATAATTCGTATTGGATGAGACCTTTTTTGGATCCAGCAGTTGCCTTCACCGGCACGTCGAATGGAGCGTGGGATGATTATACAAAGAACCAGTACCGGTCGTTTGCAGGTTGGAATGCCATTTCGAAACAATTCCTCGCCGACAATAATCCCAACAATGACTTGACACCTCGGGAGGCTCAGCAATTGTTCCTTTTCCAGCATCGAAAGGATGGAACAATTAGAAAACCGGATTATGATCTCGACGCCGGCTTTGGCGGTCCAATCCCGTTCATCAGTCAATCGTTAGGTAATCTTCGTTTCTTTATGTCATATCGACAAAATCAAACTATGTATATGATCCCTATGTCGAATGATGCGTACAGGGATTGGAATGGTCAGATTCGTCTCACGAGCGATATTGGAAGTTCGATGAAATTGATGGCCACGTATATGCGCGGTGTTCAAACGGGAACCGCAAATAATGGAACTGGTAATTCTGGAATGATTCAATCACCAGGCGACCAAGCATCGTTGTTGAATGAAGCTGCATATTCCGATGCTCAAATGTATTGGAGCGACTACTGGTGCCCTACACAAGTGAATATGACAACTTATGGCACAAAATTTACTCATGCGATATCTTCTGCTACATTCTACGAAGCAAGTTTGAATTATGTGCTCTTCCAGTACAATACCAATCCGGGACCTGCACGTGATACCTCCCGTATTTATTTATTTGGTAATAATTATTGGGTCGATGAAGCACCGTTTGGATATGCTTCTGCAACAACAGAAAGTTATTTCAGCACGGACTTTTCGAATGGAACAAGTCAAAGCGGATCAAGGGATACAAGTTCCATCTCAAATTTAACGTTTAAGTTAGACTATAGCAGTCAGATTAATCGGTACAATCTGATTAAAGCCGGAACCGAAGTTGTTTATTCTGTAAGCAATACCAATTATGCACAGGTGAATAATTCTGCTCATACTACAACTTGGTCAAAGTGGCTTACGTTCCCCTATCGATACTCATTTTATGTTCAGGATAAATTAGAATATCAGGGAATGATTGCAAATCTAGGTTTGCGTCTGGATGTATCAGATCCTCATGGGACGTGGTATAATTTTGACCCATACAGTCAATATTTGACGGGGTATTCTTCATACGGTATCGATACATTGCTAACGCGTGTGAAAATCGACAAACAGGTCACGTTGAGTCCGCGCCTGGGCGTAGCATTTCCTATCACAGAGTATGCAAAACTATTCTTTAATTATGGTCATTTTTATTCCATGCCGCAACCAGAGGGACTGTTCCGAGTACGGCATGATCCGACATCCGGTACGATCAACAGTCTTGCAAATCCCAACAATCCCTTACCTAAAACGGTAGCATATGAATTGGGATACGAACATAGTCTGATGGATCAATTTCTCATTCGGATCGCCGGTTATTATAAAAATGTTTCCAATCAAATTAATACTGTAGAAGTGCTCGGCTCCGGAAAAGTTAACTTGGATTATTTTCTTTCTGTTCCCAATTCCTATGAAGATATCCGGGGATTCGAAGCGACATTTTCTCGTAATAAAGGAGATTGGATAACAGGATTTATCAATTTTTCCTACATGGCGCGCTCCCTGGGCCGCTTTGGATATGCTCAAGTGAAGCAATCTGTAACGGATAATTTAGTCTATCAAAGCTCAAATCAGTCTGACCTGTATCAAACTAAATATGTTCCGGCACCCTATGCACGTCTTAGCTTGAATTTCTTTTCTCCCTCCGATTTTATGGAAAAAGTTCGGATAGGGAATATCGGATTATTGAATGATTGGTTAGCTAATGTCACGGCGAGCTGGAGTTCCGGTTCCTGGACTACTTGGACAGGTGACAGAGGCACTACAGCGAATGCTATGCAGGAAATACTTTATAACGTGCAATGGCGAGATACCTATACCATGAACGTGCACGTGAGTAAAAATTTTAAAATTGGTACTATCAATCTCGAATTCTTTGCCGACATCTATAACATTTTGAATATTAGAAATTTCTCTCAATATGGATTCACGAGTATTGCAGATGAAAATTTATACTGGAAATCACTCCACTTGCCAAGTTCAACAAAAGGCATAGATCAGGTAGGATATAATAATATTCCTGGCAATGATAGACCGGGAGATATGCCCAAAGAAGGTGTTCAATTTGTTCATATTGAATCTTCGTACTCCGCATTACCTGCTGCAAACACATCCGGACTTTCGAAAAACTATATCTACTGGGAAAAATCGTCAGGTCGATATATGCAGACGGATGGGACTAACTGGACAGCTGTCGATCAAAACAGGATCAATCAAATACTTGCTGATAAGGCATATATTGATATGCCGAACTTGGATTTTCTGGCTAGCCTCAATCCAAGACAAATTTATTACGGACTAAAAATAAGCATCGATTTATAAGATCAAGATGATTACGAGGATCATATGAATAAAAAGTATCTTGTCATAGTTCTAGGCCTTCTGTGTTTCTCCATAGTCCAAGGCCAACAAATCAATAAGCAATATAACTGGATGACCGTCGGTTCGTTGCATCAGCTCCTGAGCAATGTAGGCTGTGAGGTTGAAACCGGCCGAACGGGCAAGACAGGAGATCAATCCGACGGCTGCAGGTGGCCTGCCATTCACAGGTACTCTGATATGCAGGCAGCAAAGGCATTATGGATCGGCGCCACAAACTATTCGGAGACATATAATGGGGCGCCGAAAACATGGGCTGCTAAAGTTGTCCACATTGGACCGCGGAATGCCAATAGCGGATACGTGAGTGAATCGTATCCCGGCCGATTTTGGATGAAAGGCAAGTATACGACATCAGTAGTGGTTGACGCTATTCAATCGACGAAGCCGTTAACATCAGAATTTCAAATCGATGAAGTTGACGCCTCGATGAAGGTTGAACAAATGCTCGATAACATTTTTTATACACCGCTGGGTCTTACAGTACATCGAAAAGTAATCGGTTCAGGCCAACAATTCCATGATAATTATCTCATTTATGATTACACACTCACCAATTCTGGGATAGTCGATAATATCGGAACAACACGTTCCCCGCAAACACTGAACGGTGTCATGATGTATTTTATGAGCCGATATGGGATAACACGTGATGCTGGAGATGTGATCAGTACGACAATTATGTATGGAATAAATACGGTAGTGGATACTCGAGGAGATACTTCGAACCCCGGACCTGCAGGTTATTTTTCGACAAATACGGATCGGAATGATCTCCGTGTGAGCTTTGCGTGGGGGGGAGATTATGAAAATTTTGGCTATTCATCAGTCGGAAATACAATCGGCGGACCCATCATCAGCCCGTCAGCAGTAAGCGGGGATTCGCACCTTGCTGGAGATACGGTTGGCCGCCTGTCAGCATATCAATTCGTTGGTTGGGCGACACTTCATGTCGATAAATCAACTCATGATACAGTAGATGATAAAAAACAGCCATCGACCACAAGCTTTGAGGCTTCCGATGGAGATTATACGTATTCTCCATCCCTTGATCAGTATAGTGATCCGGCAATGCAGATTCATATGAACACTATGATGAAACGTGGTCATTATTTACCGAGACACGCTGATGCGGTTGGCAGCTTAACAGCCAAACCGAATACCGTGTTAACACGTCCGGGTGATAAAACGAGCGGCGGTGCAAGCTTTGCCGTGGGATATGGACCATTTA
>Ga0182017_10000780_pt1 | contig 25100 bp, 24 predicted proteins | sample 712E3DmetaG_FD_120492 | JGI IMG/M metagenome (GOLD analysis project Ga0182017, IMG submission 120492) | Permafrost microbial communities from Stordalen Mire, Sweden - 712E3D metaG | ecosystem: Environmental > Terrestrial > Soil > Wetlands > Permafrost | place: Sweden: Stordalen | collected... | reverse complement strand
TAAACACTTTATGATTTCTTCATTGGCATCTGTGATATCCATAAAAGCTAGCTCCCGAAAGCCCTTGATTTTTAAATGCCATTTAAAGCTATAGGCTTTCTTAATGGAGTCCTTGTCAAGTTTAAGCGCAAAAAAAAGCTCACGAAGTTTTTTCTTAGCGCTACCGGTGAGATTAATACTAAGATCAATCATCTGATCGATCAATATTTTGCGATTAAACGATGATGTGGCAATTTTACCAATTTCGACAGGTATGGTATTGGCACTATCGGCAGAAAATAGGTAATCGACTAAAAGTCCTTGATATTGTTCACGTAAAATCTGTTTTCTCTGCTCTATTGCTTCCATGCGACCTCGGTTAAACAAAATAAACAGCAGAATAACCAACATTGAACCTACAAAAAAGAGAATAAAAAAAGTAAGTGACCTAATAAGCAAATCCGGTTTATCGAAATTGAAATATAAGATAAAACTATTGAAATTACCGATCCTATTCTGAATTTCACGGAGCCGGTAATGGATGTAAGCCGAATTAGGATTTATTGTGGCAGCCTGGTTGTAAAACTTTTTTGCACGTTTTAACAATCCAATCCTGAATGCCCTATCAGCCTTATCAAGCAAACGTTCGTATTCGGGGTTATAAGTTTGTGAAAACGAAGAATCGCGCGATTGCACGAATGCATCTCTGGAATAATACTGCAATGTATCATTCCTTGGGGAGTCTATTGGAGGCTTAGCTTGAATTTGAATCAGTCCAAAAGTAAGGTATAGTATTCCCAGTAAATATTTACGTTTTTCAGAAATCATTATTTAAAAAAAGGACACAATAGTATAACAGATCTTTATAAGATCCACAAAAACAATGAAAAACAACAGACTTTATTAACTTTTCCCTTTTAATAGTAACCTTTTTATACGTAACGATAACTCTTCGGGACTGAACGGTTTAGTGATATAATCATCGGCACCCAGTTCGAAAGCATGTAAAACAGTATCTTCCAGGCCAACACGGGTAAGCATAACAATAGGCATGTTACTCTTCATTTCATTTCTGACATGGGTAATAAGTTCGAGTCCACTTATGATGGGCATGTGAAGATCGGTTAATAACATCTCTATTTCACGATTGGAATTGAGCAGTTCGATAGCTTGTTTACCGTCGTGCGCTATAATAGTATCATATCCCTCGCTTTTTAGTTTGTGTTCCAAGGCCTTTAAAGTCATGAGGTCGTCTTCGCAGATTAATATTTTCATTTCGGGTTAATTATTAATTTATCAAGTTATACGTTAAAATCGTGCTTCAGTTCCTCAATTATTTGATAACAGCCTTTTTCTAGTTGACCAAGTAAAACTGTTATATGATGAACGTTTGTTTGATTTAATCCCATCTCTTCAATTTGGATTGCCATGTCTTTGAGCTTATCGAGCCCAAGAAACAATAAACTTGAAGCAAACCTGTGAGCATCTTCCCCAACTTTTTGCCAATTTTCAGTGGTTACCCAATTTTTTATTTTATTAATCTCTTCAGGTGCGTTAATAATAAAAGTTACTATCATATCCTTAACAAAATCCTGATCTCCACCAGAAATGCTGTTTAAATAATCCAGATTATATGCTTTTTCTGCCATAATTAAATAGAATCAAGTCCTTCGAGATCTATAAAATTTTATTACTATCCTTTTTAATAGTCGAAATAAGATTGTTTTCAAGAATATTGTAAATCAAAGGGAAATAATACCTCCAAAAGAAGGCCTGTTTAGATCCGGAATGATTCCAATAGAACGCCTTTGCCAAGAAAGGCATGCCCTTAAAATAAGCACTTATGATTGAGATATTACGGTCAGCAAAATCACCTGCAAAATAATAAAATCTATAATTATCAAGATGTTCAATAATTGCAGGGAATTCTTTACGTAAACCGTATTTTTTAAGAAGCATTTCGCCATCCCCTGTAAGGGACAATTGATAATTGGCAACTACTTTGTTAATATGCCCTGTATTGATTATATCAAACCAGAATAAATAATTTTGAACAGGAGGAAGTTTATATGTTTTTTGACCATACGCACCAGTAATGATTTGCGGATATGAAAGAGTAAGGTGGCGTTTGTCTTCGAGAATAATGATATCCCCTTTTTCTTGAACCAGAATGATGCCTGGCCCATTGAACTCCCATTTTTTCTTATACTTTTGTTCGTACAAGGTTACTAACCAGCTGGGTAAATTTGGATTTGAAGCATTTAGCGATCGGCAATAACAGCCAGTCCAACCTGTCCAATAAAAATCAAACAGAGTTTCGGTTTTTTGCCGGATAAGATCGGAGGTTGGCGACCCAAGCATATTAAACTCAGTAATAATTAGCTTGTTTTTTCTTCGCATTTCACTGAGCAATAAGTAATCGTTTTGATTTAGTCCGCCATAAATAAGCGGTGAATGAAGTTTATCAGGTGGACGCTTGAACCAATCCTGGTAAGATACCCCGTAAGTATCAGTGTAATAAACTGCATCAAGGTCATCGGAAATACTGAGCACTTCGTATAAGCGCAGACTACGTATTTTATATTCCCGGTTTTTGTCGGAAGTACTTAATGGAAAAAAACCGTAATAATCTTTCTTAAAAGAATAGAGTTTATGATTTTTGTCGGTGAAATTATAATAAGTAAGAATCCAATTAAACGATTTATGCTCTGTCCTAGCCTTGTCAGGTACTGTTTTGTCAAGAATATAAATATTAAAGGCCTTCTTATCCTGAATATACCATAAAAACACACTTAGTATTAAAAGTGGAAGTACAATAAGAAATAAAATTTTAAAAACATTTACACTTTTCATTGGATTTCAAAATCACAAAAGTAGCTATATATTAGATTATTAAAAAATAAATTTTAAGCATTTATTAAGTTAATGATTTTTAATTCTTAAAGTTAAGAAATAATAATTATTATTTCTGTTTCTGTTATACTTTAGATAGTGACAGGTTATTCAGAAAATTTATAACCCACACCTTTAATAGTCCTAATATAATTCTCACCTATTTTTTCACGAAGTTTGCGGATATGTACATCAATGGTACGATCGCCCACAATGATATCATCGCCCCATACGGAGCGAAAAATATCTTCACGGGTAAACACTTTTTCCGGTTTTGAGATGAGGAGCGTCAGTAACTCGAATTCTTTCTTTGGTAAAACCAGTTCTTTGTTTGCTTTAATCACCAAATATCTTTCCTTGTCGATGGTTAATTCTCCCAAAGGTGAAGAAAGAATTGTTTGATTGGCAGCAGTATTTGACAAAGATTGTTCTCCAATGGCATAACGTTTTAACAATGCCTTAATACGGCTCTGTAATAATTTGGGTTTAATGGGTTTGGTAATGTAATCGTCAGCGCCTGCCTCAAATCCAGCAATCTGAGAATAATCTTCTGCACGGGCCGTGAGAAAGGCAATAATGCATTTTTGTAATTCAGGATAACTACGGAGTTCCTCGCAGGTCTCAACGCCATCCATTTCAGGCATCATAACATCAAGAAGAATTAAATGTGGAATGATTTCAAGGGCAGTTTTAATAGCCTCTTTCCCGGTTTGAGCTTTATGCACCTTATATCCTTCCTTTTTAAGGTTATAGCTTAAAAATTCAAGAATGTCAGGTTCATCATCTACAAGAAGTATTGTATAATCGTTTTCCATAATTAATCGTCATGTTATATTTTAATAATTTTGATGTTCAATACGCAGTAAATCATTGATTGTCTTTACAGGATTAAAGGTAATAAGAGGTACTTCCACAAAAACTGTATTCCAAAAAGCCATAGCACCATTCCATAATCCGGGTAATTCTAATGCTTTAAGTTCTTTGCTATCTTTTGATTTAGTTGTAATAAAACCTGTATCAGGGTCGCGAAATTGTGTTAAATTATACTTCCGCCCTTTGTAATCGCGTATGGCAACTACCAGATCGACAGGGTTAAAATGGGTTGCATTTTTGAATATTTGTCGTTGTTGTTCGTCATCGAGATTAATCTGTGAGAGTTCAAGAATTTGAAGTGACAATGACCCGTCACTGTTTTCGACCCAATAGGGCCCACCACCAGGCTCGTCGGTATTTTGCACCATACCGCAAACCCTGATTGGACGATCTAATAACTTCACAAGTAATGTTGTTTGTTTATTTTCAGTCATTGCAACAAATGCAGGCGAAAACCGATATCCAAAACCAGATTCAATAAATTTAACAACTTCTGCATTTAGATCTTTATCATAACCACTAGCGTTTTCAAATTTATTAAGGTAATCGAACGCATGTTTTTGCAATTTTAGCAACAAACCGGCAAGTGTCTTTTTATAAAGAATTGTCTCGCTTTTCAGCCGGTCGGGCACCACATTATCTATATTCTTAATAAAGATGATGTCGCCCTCGATATCATTCAGGTTTTCAAGTAATGCACCATGTCCGCCAGGACGGAACAACAGGCTACCATTGCTGTTCCTGAAAGGAAAGTTATTGCCATCCATGGCAATAGTATCGGTACAAGATTTCTGAATCGAAAGTACAATGTTAAATATCACATGATAGGTCATCTCATATCTCTTCTTTACTTCTTCGATTAATTTGCTGACTGGCTGAATATGTTCGGGTGAAACAGTAAAATAAATATCTACTGATCTGTCGAAATTTTGAGCATACAAAGCACCTTCTACCAAATGTTCTTCAAGCGAAGTTCTCGTTCCTTCGGGATAATTATGAAATTTCAATAAACATTTAGGTAATTTACCGTAATTAAGCCCTTCTTCATTAATAATAAACTTTATAATGTTGTGGTAAAGTCCATCTTTCCGCAATGTATCTAAGGATAGTCCATTTTTTGTAAATATTTTCTTTAAATCGTCATAAAATGCGAATAATTCTAAGTGACCGATTACCTGGCCAACATCGCCAGGTAATAGAGCATTAGAAGGCTTTGTTAGGTGATCGATCATAGATTTGAACATTCGAGTTGCGGCCCCAGATGCTGGTACAAATTTTATGAGTTTTTTATTCGATTTTTGAGCTTCGAATTCCGCTATGAGCTGTTCTTTTTCCTGCACATTGAGTGTTATAACCCCATCGTTCTGTACCGCAGGCTTAATTAATTTTAAATAAGGAAAGCCCTTTTTAAAGTACTCTAATTGCTGGTTTACCTGGTCGAGGGTAATACCTTTTTGTTGAATTTGAAAAAGATCTGCTTGCGAAAACATGAACAAAAAATTGTTAGTTTCTTTAAAATTAACAAAAACTTCGACATTTTTAATTCTTCTCGTTAATTTAACTGTAAATAGTCATTACCAATTCGCGGGGACCACCATAATTACGGAATTCGCAAAGATATATTCCCTGCCATGTCCCGAGGTTTAAACGGTGATTTGTGATTGGAATGGTAAGAGACTGCCCTACCAATGAGCTTTTTAAATGAGCAGGAAGATCGTCCGACCCCTCTAAGGTATGCGAATAATAACTTTGATTTTCAGGTATCAGCCGGTTAAACACTTTTTCGAAATCATCACGCACCGAAGGATCGGCATTTTCATTGATGGTAAGTCCGGCCGATGTATGCTTGATAAGAATATTTATCAATCCTTTTTCGGGCATTTCAGGCAAGTGCTGCACGATAGTCCTGGTTATTAAATGAAAACCCCGACGAAACTCAGGCAATGTGATTTCAAATTGTTCAATCATACTCAAAATCGCTGAATAGTTTTATATAGATAACAAAATTATAGTATTTTCGTTTTGAAAGAGAAGCATATTTATTGTTGATATTGAGAAGTTATTAACAGGAGGGCATGATAATTATCAAGCGCAAATTAATCATTACCTGGGCACTTATAATTTTGTTCCCTATAGCGATACATGCACAAACAGAAGCTCACTTAGAGGGTTATGTGCGAGATAGCTTGGGAAGGGCTATTTCATTAGTACATGTCCTGCTTGAGAATACAAAGCTGGTTACAACCACTAATGACAGTGGCTTTTATAGTTTAAAGATTCCTGCTAATAGAACTTTTGTGGTGTTATTTTCACATATTGAATACCGAACCGAAAAAAAGACTATTATTCTAAAACCAGCCGAAACATTCAAAATTGATGTTATTCTCCAGTTCAAAATTACTAATATCCAGGAAGTATCTGTAACTAGTGAAGTTGAAAGGGCATTGAGCGTTAGCCGTATCAGTATAAAAGACTTTAACCAAATACCTAATCCTGACGGCGGAATCGAAACTCTTATCAAGACCCTGCCGGGCGTTTCATCGTCAAATGAGCTTAGTTCACAATACTCAGTCAGAGGTGGTAACTTCGACGAAAACTTAGTATATGTAAACGATATTGAACTTAACCGACCGTATCTGATCCGATCAGGTCAACAGGAAGGACTGAGCTTTATCAATCCTGACATGGTTTCGTCGGTGAAATTTTCAGCAGGGGGCTTCGAAGCGCGCTATGGCGATAAGATGTCATCCGTTTTGGATGTGTCTTATCGTAAGCCCGTCGACTATCAATGCAGGTTAAACGCTAGCTTACTTGGGGGTAGTGCAACATTCGAAGGTATTTCTAAAAGTAATAAGTTTAGCCATATTAGCAGTATTCGCTACAAAACATCGCAGTACCTTTTGAATACGCTTGAAACAAAAGGCGAATATAAACCTGCCTTTGTTGATATACAATCCCTGGTGACTTACCAACCTTGGGAAAAACTAGAATTCAGCCTTCTCGGAAACTTTGCACAAAACAAATACCAATTTGTACCTGAGTCACGATCGACCAATTTTGGCACCTTTCAGCAAGTTTACAATTTAAAGGTTTATTACGACGGACAAGAGATGGACAAGTACCGTTCGGCGCTGGGAGCGTTTACTGCAAATTTCAGGCCTATGAGCAATCTATCCCTGAAAGTCATCACATCTGCTTATACTTCTTATGAACAGGAAACTTTTGATATAGACGGGTATTACTTAATCAATGAGCTTGACAATACTCCCGGCTCAGATACTTATGGTGATAGTTTACTTAACCTTGGCGTAGGTGGAATGCTGAACCATGCCAGAAATTTTCTGTGGGCCAATACATGGTTAGTATCGCACATTGGTACCTATATCTTAAACCGGCATACAATGAGATGGTCGGTCGAATATAAACGTGAAAATATAGATGACAGGTTGAACGAATGGACAATTGTCGATTCGGCGGGATACTCGATTCCCTATTCTCAAACATCTATAACCCCAGATGATTTTGCAGAGTCCAGAAATAATATTACTTCCACAAGAATTTCAGGATACATACAGGATACGTGGCAATTTGGTTCAGATAAAACCCGGTATTATGTAACAGGAGGGGTACGTTTTAATTATTGGGATTACAATCGAGAATGGTTAATAAGTCCTCGTTTAAGATTTTCAGTTAAGCCCAATTGGAGTCATGATTTTATGTTCCACCTGGCTGTTGGAGCTTATAATCAACCACCGGTATATAAAGAAATGCGTGATTTTCATGGGAACCTGAACCCCGATATCAGGGCGCAGCAAAGTATCCACATTGTTCTTGGAAGCGATTATAACCTCCACCTCTGGAACCGGCCATTTAAATTTACATCGGAGGTTTATTACAAATATCTTAGCAAGTTGATCCCATACAAAGTTGATAATGTACGAATCCGCTATACGGCAAAGAATAATGCTATAGGTTACGCGACAGGATTAGACCTGAAACTTAATGGTGAGTTTGTTCCAGGTATAGAATCCTGGGCAAGTGTTTCGCTCCTTAAAACAGAAGAAAACCAGAATGATGATTTCTATTATGACAGCCAGGGAAATCGTATTGAACCAGGGTTTTATCCGCGACCTACCGATCAACGGGTTATTTTTAATTTGTTTTTCCAGGATTATTTGCCCAACAATTCAACTTTGCAAATGCACCTTAACCTGGTTTACGGGAGCCCCGTGCATGTTAGCCCTCCCCGCTCCGACCGGTTTGACCAAACATTCCCTATGGGGCCTTATCGCAGGGTCGATATGGGACTTTCTAAAATACTGAAAAACCGAAACAAAAGTTCTAAAATTCAATTATTTAATTATTTAGAAGAGTTTGTGATCAGTCTTGAAATTTTTAACCTTCTTAATATCAGCAATAAGGCATCATATCTTTGGATTCGCACAGTACCCAACCAGGAAAATGTTCCCAACGAATTTGCTGTACCCAATTATTTAACTTCGAGACGAATAAACCTAAAAGTATCCGTAAAGTTTTAGCCGCCCTGCTGCCTCAGTCAAACCCCAGTTCCACTGTTTGGACGAGGCAAAGCCTCGACAGCTCAATGAAAACAGGCTACATCCTATGATGATATATTCGACGGAGGCAGACTTGTCCCGTATGACTCGTCCTAAAAAAAGTTTACACTTTTGACTTCATAATCCTATTTCAAATTTACACTTTAATTTTAATCCTAAATATTGTTTACATTTCTTTAACCCCTCTATGTGGAGCGTAGCGGAACAATGTGTGAATTATGTAATTTTTTTCTAAAGTTATATAACATTCGGGAGGTGAAAGGTCCTTAAATTTACCAAGATGAATAATCCCTTATTTAAGGCTGCAACTTTTGTGTCACAGTTTTTTATTCCTTCAGGTATATGAAAAATAAAGTATTAAATGTTGCATTTATCCTGCTGTTTTTTACTTCCTGCCTCGTACAGTCGCCTAAATATAGTACACTCGAACAAGTGATGTCTTTGCAGTTAGGAATGTCCAAGGCGCAGGTGGAGGAAATATTAGGAATTCAGCCATACGATATTAAAGCGTATACCGATACCAGTAATGTATTTATTTATGTGTACCGGGTAATTGAACGCAAGACCCTCTCCTTTCATACAAGGCCGATGAATGGCATAAAATCGAAAGGTAAATACGTGCAATTATACGTTGCTTATTCAAAAGATGATAAGGTAATAAGTATTGAATCATGCAGTCTATGCCCGGATAATTTAGTCACCAGAAGTAGAATTGATTTTCCACAAGTCTTTGTGTTCATAACTGTTACATTGCCTGTGCTGTTAATTTACTTAGGCTTTCAAAAGTAGGGACATTCATATTCATAGTGAGTTTTATGAAGTTAATTTACCTTTAAACACTATCTCATTAAGTGCTTTCCGCTTCCTTTCCGAATGTGATCCGGTTCAAAACAAGATTTGAAAATTTTTTACGTAGTATCTGAAAATTAATATCTTAATGCTTTCGATAACGATCTTTATATCTGATTTGAAATCTCAAAAAGCAACTTTCTGCTAATATAATGTTCCTGAGTTATTGATAAGTAAAAGAAACCAAAGATATGTTTAAATAAGAAGTATGATTTTTAAAATTGGAACCCAAAGCCTAATTTGAAGGAAGGAACAAAACCGTAGTTATCCTTGTGAATACCCAATGTATTAGGAGTTGCACCCTTGTAATGTGAACCTAAATATACGCCGAAACCAAGAGTACCTTCTACATAAACTTGCTTTATAAGAGATACACGTGCACCTAAGCCAATGGCATGTTCAAAAGTAGTCATCTTACCATTGACTGCTGCAGGATTGATATTGTCCGATTTAAAATATGATGGGTTAACAATAATTTGGGTAGGCATCCGGTACATGAAATTATAGTTAAAGAAAGTTTTTATAGTTCTTTTGCTAAAGTTAGCAGAATGATAACCTAAAAAATGTTTATACATAAATTCAAAACCTTTGATTTTTCCAAGTTGAGTATCAAACAATACACCCAATGCAAAAACCCGGTTAAACTTTTGAGCACTAAAATTCAAGTTCATGCTTGATCCATAACCACTGCCAGTTGATGCATGATAGACATTTATTCCATAAGTAGCGCTGCTTTTATAGGTTGTCATTTGACTTATGTCTATCCCACTCGTTGGATTGTTTTCGCTATAGTTATTTGCCCCTATGCTTGTGATTATCATCAATCCTGCTGCTATGTTTATTAACGTTTTCATGACTTCGTGTGTTTGTTTGATATATTTTACGTATCTAACAATTTTAATCCTCGGCAAAACCGATGATATCCCTTCATGTCTTAATTGATTGTCATTACTTTAGACCTTAATCATTATCATCACCAGGGACTGATTATAGTTATTTGAAACATTAAGCATTATCATCAGCAGGTATTGATCTTTATCATCAATAGTGCCAGATACTAACTATTTGCTGAACTTTATCTTGCGCTCCCAACCTCTCCTACTGCGGTGTTGAAAAAATAATTGCAAATATGAAAATATTTATATATGTTTGCATTAACATTTATTTAACCTAAATAATTATGGAAGCGCAATATCTCGAAAAAGCAGCATTTATCCTTAAAACTATAGCTCATCCTACCCGGTTGGCAATTATAGATATACTTAACAAGCATGAGCAATTACCTGTGAATGAAGTATGCCGAATGTTGAAAGGAGAACAGTCAGTTATTTCACATCATCTCATCAATATGAAGTTAAAAGGATTATTAAAGGCTTCTAAATCCGGCAACCAGGTATATTATGCACTAAAAGAACCCAATCTGCTTCAAATTATTGATTGTGTGAAGAATTGCAATTGCTATATGTAATCATTTCTCAAATTCAAAACTTAATGTCGTCTATTATGAAAATTGTAAACCATATCTCAATATTTGTTTTACTGGCATTAATGCAGGTAACCAACAGTTGCCAGGGTCAGCAATCATCTTTAAAACAAGAAGGGCAAAAATCGGCCACATCACTGATAGAGCATCTCACAATAGCTTCTTTTAAACAAAAAGTATTTGATTACGAGAAAAATAAGGCTTGGAAGTTTGCAGGAGATAAACCATGCATTATCGATTTTTATGCTAATTGGTGCGGTCCTTGCCGTATACTTGCTCCTACTATCGAACAAATTGCTAAGGAATACCAGGGGAAAATTTATGTCTATAAAGTAAATGTAGACGAACAACCGGAATTGGCTAATACTTTTGGTATTTCAGGAATACCGGCTATACTTTTCTGTCCCAAAACCAACAAGCCGCAAATGAGCACAGGTGTGATCAGCAAAGCCGATTTCGATAAAACCATTAAGGAAGTTTTAAAGATTAGTATGTAGATATTAGGTTTTCGCTATAAAAATTTTATTCCAGTTAACTTTTCGCTTATTTCCCAGAGTTTCCTGGCATAATCATCATTAAGGGCCTGTTTGCTTGGTTTAACAGGCTTTTTCTTTGCGAAATAATGGCCGCTGATATTTGCTATTCCCTTAGAAGAAGCCAGGTAAACACTGGTTTCTGCACCCTTTTCAGGTGAAATGAGAAAGGGCTTCATAAGTTTGAAAGACCAATACATGAGGCCACTGCCTGCGCTTTTGGAAAAATTACTTGCAATCACTCCCGGGTGCAGAGCATTAACTGTTATATTCTTATTATTTTTCAACCGTTTAGCCAGCTCCCTTGTGAAAAGGATAGTGCACAACTTAGAATTATTGTAGGCCCTTAGACCCGAATAGCCTTTTTCGAGTTGTAAATTGTTAAAATCTAAATGAGCCATTTGATGTGCCATTGATGACACATTTACAATTCGTGCCTGTGGACTTTGTGTTAATTTGTCGAAAAGCAAGTATGTCAAAAGAAAGGGAGCCAGATGGTTAATGGCAAACGTCAATTCATAGCCATCTTCAGATACACTGCGTTGATTACCCAAAACTAATCCGGCATTATTGATAAGCACATCCAAACGGGGATATTGGCCATTGTATTTTGCAGCTACCTCTCGCACTTGTTTTTGAGAAGATAAATCGGCTATAAGAATATCAACCTTATCATGACCACAAACATTCAGGATATTTTTTCGGCTTTGCTCGGCCTTTTCTTTGCTTCGGGCAAGTAATACAACGTGTGCTCCCTGTATCGCCAGCTCACGGGCAGTAACTTCGCCAATACCTGATGTGGCTCCGGTAATTAAACAGATTTTGTCTTTCATGTTTTCTAATTTAATGAATAAAGCTATAAATATATATATAACCTTCATACCTGGCTTTTATAAGGAAGGATTTATGTTTTATGCTTCCAACTCCTTAAACTCACCCAGGGTTTTTATAAAGATGTAAATTGCTATAACACCAATAACATAGTGTGCTGCCAATGTATACCAAACATATTCGGGATGGCCTTGATTACCGAACCAGCCTGAAAGCGAAGTATAAGTGATGCCACTTAAGGCTCCCCCTAATGCAAAGGAAAGATAATTGGCCCCAATGTATAAACCGGCCTTTTCTTTTGGGGCTATCCATGTAATATACTCCTGAATTCGAGGTGAGATGGTCATTTCACCAATTGCAAATAGGAATATCCCCAAAAACACGAACATGGGATCATAAGTACGGGCAAATGCCAAAAATATAAATCCTAAACTAGCAATTGCCATACCTACAATAAAAGATGGCATGGCCCTGAATTTTTCGGTAACCCTTGATACAAGTAACTGAAAAATGACGACGAAGTAAGCCGTTGTCGAAATAGTTTCTCCCAAGATACGATGAATTCCATGTTCATCAGTGTGTGAAATAATCCCGGCAAAACCACTTCCTAATAAGCCTTTCACTGCATTATAGAGAGCGGCGGTATCAATGCTTTTTTCAACATATTCTGCCAATAAATTAATGAATGACCATAAAGGCAGCCAGAAAAACAGTCCAAATAATAATAAAAATATAGCAAACTTGCCATCTGAAAGGGCAATTGCAATATCATTAAATTTTTTCCTGAGCGTTTCTCCTTCTATTTGACGCGGTGGTTCTTTATAAAAGAAAAGCGTAATTAAAAACATGATCCCTATAACCACTGCATTTGCCAAAAAGGCAGTATTCCATGAAATAGCGCGCAAATGACCTGCAATAAGTGGCCCTAATGTTGCACCAATATTTACCATTGCATAGTATATCCCAAACCCTAATGTTTTATTAGTTCTATCCGTAACGGAACGCATGGTTGCTGAAATCAAGGGTTTAAAGATTCCTGCTGCAAAGCCAATACTCATCATTGAAAAGAGGATACCGCTATATGATTTAGTGTATATTAACAATAATATGGAAGGAAGATAAGCTAAGTATGAAACCATTAGCATTTTTTTAAACCCATACTTATCTGCGAACGTGCCTGAAATGATTGTAATTACATAAGACAATAGCAAGAAAACACTTTGGACTACTCCCAGTTCTCCTTTCGAAAAACCAAGGTGACTCATATAAATTCCAAAACCCATGTAGATGCCATAGTATGCAAAGCGCTCAAGTATTTCAATGGTATTGGCAACCCAGAAAACGGGTGGAAAGGTTGTACGTTTACTCATTGTAAAATATTTAATAATGCTAGTTAGAAGCTTGCAATATAAACAATTTCCAATAAACCTAAAGATTGCATTAACGCAATTATTATATCTTTGTGCAGATTTTAACAAGGCACAAATTTTAGTATTATTCAGTGATATCAATAAATAAAACAATACATAATGAAAAAATCAGACAATGAACAAACGTTAGTACTTATTAAACCTGATGCATTAAAGAATTCTTTAACAGGTTATGTATTATCGCAGTTATCAGAATTCCATACAGGCTTGCGTTTTGCAGGGGCAAAAATAGTCCAGGTAAGTCAAATGCTTGCAGAGGAACATTACGCAGAACATCAGGGGAAAATTTTCTTCCCATCACTTATTGAATATATTACCGGGAGTTTACATTATCCTGGTGAGCCTTGGAAACGAAAAGTCAAAGCGTTTGTTTTTCAGGGTCCGAATGCTATCAAGCTTGTACGAAGTATATGTGGGCCAACCAATCCACATGAAGCAAGGGACAAACAACCAGGTTGTATAAGAGCACTTGGTACGGTTGTTCCATTAAAAGATGCTGCAGGAAATGAAATTGGACAAAGAATGGATAATCTTATTCATGCCTCTGCCAATGATAGTGATGCAGAAAGGGAAATTAAGCTATGGTTTAAACCTTCTGATATACCACCTCCCATGCATGCCTTTGATACAGCAACAAGTAATGAACATTATTATTTTAAAAATGGCAAACTTTCAAATACTTATGTGCAAGGCAGCATTTGTTTATTTGCACCGGGCGATACCGTATGGAAAACTGATCTTGAAGCATTACGTTTACATAGTCAAGGGCTATCTTCTGATATTTCGGTTCAAGCTGTTGCCGCTAAATATTTAATTAACCTGAATGTGTAAACTTCAATTTACCTATCGGCGCTTAAGTCGTTTATATTCATTATAATGTCAAATGTTTTTAGGAATTATCCCTACAGGATATGATTAAAGGCAGAGATTTTAGCCCAGAGTTCATTTTTAGCGCTTCATGCAGTAGTGGTGCCGGAGGGCAAAATGTGAACAAAGTAAATACTAAAGTAGAATTACGGTTTAGTATAACTAACTCACAACTATTTACTTTAGAAGAAAAGGAAACGTTATTGTTAAAACTTGTAAATAAGATTAATAATGATGGCGAATTAATAATTGTTTCGCAAACTGAGCGTTCCCAGTTCAAAAATAAAGAAAAAACTATTGAAAAATTTTATGCCCTAATCGAAAAAGCCCTCACCCCCAGAAAAAAACGCAAACCAACCAAACCATCGGCTGCTGCAAAAGCAAAGAGACTGGAAGCAAAACGTATCAAATCAGAGAAAAAAGTATCCAGAAAAAAACGAAAAATAGACGAGGGTACCTAAAAGAGCAATAAACCAAAGTTATTCATATTCATTATTTTAGGGTTATGCATTCATTTGCGCAAAAATAGTATTTTCGTAAATCAATTCATTTTTTGATAAAATATAATATGAAGAAATATAAATGTCCGGTTTGCGGGTATATTTACGATCCGGTTGAAGGTGACGCGGATGGTGGAATTCCGCCGGGTACTCCATTTAACGATTTACCGGAAACATGGGTTTGTCCGGTTTGCGGTATTCCCAAACAAGATTTTGAACCTGTGGAATAAACACATTCAGATGCGTTTAAGTATTTCAACCAGTAAATCCCAAAATTTTTTCACGGAAGGTATATGAAGGCGTTCATCGGGTGAATGGACACCGTATATAGTGGGACCAAATGAAATCATGTCTAAATTGAGATATTTTTCAACAAAGAGGCCGCATTCCAATCCTGCATGAATAGCTTTTACCTGTGGAGGCCCACCAAATAAATCAGTATAGGCTTCCGAAGATACACGCAGTATTCGGGAATTTAAATTGGGTGTCCAACCTGGATAGCCATTAGAATGTTTAATTTCAGCACCGGCATCGGAGAAAACACTGGCAACCTGATGGGCAATGTTTTTTTTAGCAATCTCGACCGAGCTTCGCTGGCTGGTGGTAACCAAAATTTCGTTATTGTCACTAAACCTGATTGATGCAAGGTTAGTGGATGTTTCCACCAAACCCTCTATGTTCCTACTCCAGGAAATAACCCCATGTGGACATTGTGTCAATGCCTCCAGCAATCTTAACTGAAAATCTTTCCTAAGTCTTGTTTCGGGAGTGGGGATAGCATCGACCATAAAATTGAAAGCAGGATCGGTTTTAGCAATATTTTTTTGGATATTATCACGAAAAGTATCGCAAAACTTCCTAAATTCATCTACTTGAGAAGGAGAGATCAAAACAGTGGCAAAGGCTTCGCGCGGAATGGCGTTTTTTAGATTTCCACCTTCTAACCTATGCAATTCAATTCCAAGTTTTCTAGTCGCCTCAATTAAAAATTCCACCATAATTTTTATGGCATTGCCAAGCCCTTGATGAATATTATCACCTGAATGCCCCCCTTTAAGTCCGGTAACACTTACCAGATAAGCATTATAGTGATCGAAAACCTGCTGGGGGGCATACTTAAATATTGCCAAAGTATCAATTCCGCCGGCACATCCAATAAATAGTATTCCCTCATCCTCAGAATCAAGGTTTATAAGCGTATTACCACTAAAAAACTTTGCCGGAAGTTCAAAGGCACCGGTAAGCCCTGTTTCTTCATCAACAGTGAATAAACACTCTAATAGACCATGCTCAAGGGTAGTATCTGAAAGTATGCTCATCATGGTAGCGACGCCTATTCCGTCATCGGCACCCAGTGTAGTACCTTTAGCTTTTACCCACTCTCCTTCAATGTATGGCCTAATAGGATCGTTTAAAAAATCATGTAATACATCTGAGTTTTTTTCACATACCATATCTACGTGGCTCTGCAAAACTATGGCAGAAGACTTTTTCCTTGATTTACTTGCTGGTTTATAAATTAGAAGGTTACCGACCTCGTCTTTTTTGAATTTCAGACGATGTTGTGTAGCAAAATCAATTAAATATGCGATCATTTTGTCTTCGTGCTGCGAAGGGCGAGGAATTTTCGTGATTGCCTCAAAATATTGCCAGAGCGATGATGGTTCTAAAGATTTAAAAATTGCCATAATAATCACAGGTTAGCCAAATATCGCAAAATATTTACAGATGTTAAAATAAATTTCTATGAAATTGTATCTGGTTAACAAAACCATTTGTAGGTTGTTTATAGAAAAGTATTTGCAAAAAAAACCAAATTAAGATATCGACGTTTTCAATAATATTTAGTTTGTAATCGGCGAATATTTTTCAAGAAATATGAATGCTTAATACCCTGAAATGTATAAAGTAGTTGATTGGGTTTATCAACCACCTCTTTTTCAATACGGATTTTAGACATTCCAACGGTTAAGATGCTTTTTAAAATGACAACAGTATCTTTGGCATCTATAAATACCGGGAGTTTTATACCTCTGAATATTAGAGAATCGAACGTAACCCCTTTTTGTACATTAATTAGATTGAGTATGATATCAGTACCTTTTTCATTTTCATTAATCATCCACGACTGATAATATGCATCTTTGATATTAAACAGTGTTTCACTTTTATTTTTCATGACGCTGCAATTTATAGCAAAAGCGCATATAATCAGAACAATAGCTATATATTTATATTTACAATTCATAAAAAACAGTTTTCGTGCATCAAATTTCTTCATTTATTGTTATAATAACAAAAATTATTATTTGTAGTTTTAAACCGAAAATATAACACAATAATTATGAAACGGGCATATTTTAACAAGGGCAAGGCGCATTATCTTTTTATTGGCCTTTTTATTGTATTATTTTTCTTTTTGTTTTCTATTGGCTGTAAAAAAGATAAATCGTCCGATAATCCAACAATTGATACTAGTGCAATATCCTTAGAAATAAACCAATTTATTTGGTCTGGGTTAAATTCCTATTATCTATGGGTTGATGGCGTACCTAAATTGTCCCCGGCTTATTTTCAAAATAATAAAGATCAATGGAATGCTTTTTTAACCCCCTATTCCGATCATGAAAAATTGTTTAATGATTTGTTGTATCAATATGGGAAAGTTGATAAATGGTCGTGGATTGTGGATGATTATGTGGCATTGCAGAATTTTTTTCAGGGAATTACTAAATCAATGGGATATAATTACGGATTGGCCAGGATTGGCACAACCGGTGATATTTTAGGATTTGTCCAGTATGTGGTAAAGGGATCACCGGCCGACCAGTCAGGTATTAAACGCGGAGATATTTTTATTAAAGTTAATGGCGAGCAACTTACTGTTTCCAATTATCAAACATTGCTGGTTGATTCAGGCACGTATACACTTTCATTTGCAAATATTGTCAATCATACTGTTGTTCCAAACGGAAAAGATTTATATCTTACTGCCACTGTGGTGCAGGAAAATCCAATATATTACGATACCATTTTTAATATTAACAATAACAAAATAGGTTATCTGGTTTATAACGGCTTTATGTCGAATTACGATATCCAGCTTAATCAGGTTTTCAGTGGTTTTAAGGCGGCAGGAATTAACAAGCTTATTTTAGACTTACGTTATAATGGAGGAGGTTCAGTCCAGACTGCCATTTACCTTGCAAGTATGATTTATGGCACCTATTCCAACAAGGTTTTTATAAAAAGCCAATATAATGATAGCTTACAATCATATTGGACCCAACAATATGGCAGTAGTTTCTTTATTGATAATTTCACCAATGTTATTTTACAAACGACTGCAAATCCTCAGACACCCATCAATACGCTTAATTTAAATGATCTTTACGTTTTAACCACCCGTAATACGGCTTCAGCCAGTGAATTGGTAATAAATGGACTAAGACCATACATGCCAGTAATTACGATAGGAGATACCACTGATGGAAAATATGTAGGCTCAATGACTATATATGATACGGATAATTATGGAAATGTAAATCCAAACCATAAATGGGCATTGCAACCAATTGTGTTGAAAATGGCCAATGCAAATGGCGTATCGGATTTTGTTGATGGGCTTGCCCCAACCGTATTTGCTGAGGAAGATATTGCCAATTTATTGCCATTTGGCAATCCGAATGAAACCATGTTAAAGGCTACCCTGGATTATATTAATGGGGTTATGCAGCAATCTGCTGTTTTAAAATCCAAATCTATGGGTTTTCACAAAATCGCTGACTCTAAAGATTTTATTCCACATGCAAAAGAAATGTATATTAATAAAAATATTAATAATAAATTCCGCTTAAAAAGCTCGCTGCATTAACTGATTTTAAGGTAATTAATGCTATATTATTTTGAAGGGCTTATTGCAACCAATTTGATTATAATTTCGTTAAATGAATCGTTAACTGTAATTTTTAATTAAACCTGATGATTATGAAACGTGTAAAAATTTATAGCGTAGTTTGTTTAATAGCAATATGCTTAATTGCTATTAATGGTTGTAAAAAAACTGCTGAAGAATCTTCTGCACCTGCTGTGCCAAATGCAAATACCTTATCAATGGACTTTACTAGTTTACCAACAAAGACAAAATCAGCTGCTGCAGACATTACAGCCGATTCAAGTAATTGGAAAATTGCAAGTTTTACTGTAGGTTTTTGGGCGATAGCTGCGGGGGGGTATACAATAATTCCTGCTGCTGCATTTAAAGCGGTTATTGATAACGGTAAACCGGTTTATGATGATGTGAACAAAGTATGGGAATGGAAAGTGCCATTTACCTATGCATCAGGAACCCATGAAGCTGATTTAACCGCGAAACTATCTGAAGATTCTGTTCATTGGACAATGAAAATCACAACCTGGCTCAACACTGACCAACAGTCGACAGATAAATGGTTTGAAGGGACAGCGGCATATTCACGTACAGGAGGATGGTGGATTTTGTATTACAAACCGGTGGGCTCATCTGAATGGAAATCCTGCCTAAAACTTGATTGGAAAAGGGAAAATGATAATGTAGGTTCGCTTAAATATACCAATATTATACAGGGCGATACCAACAATGGCGGGTTCATTGAATTTGGTTCTGTTGCGGCCGGTGATTTTGATAAGTACTTTAAAGCAAAAGGAAAATCGGATAATGTCCAAGTGAACGATAAGCTTTGCACAATCGAATGGAATTCAAGTACAAAAGTAGGTCGTATCATTATAAGTGATGCCACCAGTACTTCAAAATACTGTTGGGACACTAATTTAGTGAATACTACTTGCCCATAATATCATATACCTATAAACTTTAAATAGTACTCGTTATCAAATGTAGTTAAAGGTTCAAAATTTTGATAAAAAAATTATATTTAAGATACAACTGAGCTGCTTTCATTTCCAATTTTTCGTGCCCGGACGGGTTTGTCAATATTGATTCCCATACCGATACCTACCTCTGTCAAAACGTTCCAACCAGCTGCCAGTTCAATATAATTTTTATAAATACCTCCATTCGGAATCCTTATGGTAGGAAATATGGTATCCCTGGATGCAATAGCAATTACTTCAATTCCAACGCCTTCCACCAGAACCTTTTGAAATTTTTGTTCTTCTTGTTTAAAAGGTTCAATAACTATCATCACCTCACCTCTGTTCATGACTTCTTCAATTCCGTGCAGTGCGTAGGTTCCTTCAAGAAAAATAGATTTTTTCCTGGTTATTTCATTGGTTTTTAAGGTAAGTTCTTCGGCAACCCCGTCATTCCTGCCAGAAAAATAAATGACTGGTGCGTTGCTAATAACACTTATTATCTTTTCATCAAAGGTACAATGAAGTGTCTCGCGAATGTTGGCCGAAAGCTCGTTAAGATTTTGCATTGGAATGTCTAAATAATTATAAAGCAAGCTCTCAAAAAATAAAGTTTGTTCAACAACACTTTTTGTAGCAGCTACAGCATATTCCTTTCCGCACGAAATAACAACAGATTTAGGCGGAAGTGTTGCAACAGGAGAACCAGACGTTGCAGTAATTCCGAAAAATACATTGTGATCGTTATTTTTTAATTTCGAAAATAGTTGCACCACCTCATTAGTTTTCCCGGAATTGGATATTCCAAATATTACATAATCATCCAATTTGTACTCAAATGCCTGCGCAGCTCCTTCGGTCGTGATAAAATAATCTACTCCAAACAATAACGACTGGGATCTGAAATGTTTTGCAGGGAAAATCCTGCTACTGCCTTCACCAGTTAAAAAAAATTTGTTCTTGCCTTTGAGCAAAGGGATAAATTCCTTCGATATATTTTGGTTGAAATTAGAAACAATATTGACGGTTTCCATCATTTCTCTGCAGAGTGCGTATTTTGAATATCTACTTTCTTTTAAATTCATGACATTCTTGTTAATAATAAAATTTCAACAGTTAATTGAGTAATTTTCTATTAAGGTTTTAAGAGTTTTCATAATAATTTGTTATTGTAAAACAATGAAGCTGCACCAAAAATTGCGACATTTTCGATTTCTGATATTTCTATCTTTAAGTTAGAAAGTGTTTTGGAATAAATAAATTTATCCAAAGCTTTATACATACTAAATTTAAACAAACTGAACGATTTGCTTACCGAACCACCGAGAATGATCAATTCCGGATCGTAGGCATAAAGTACAGCTTGGAGCATATTGCCAACATGGGTGCCAAAATCATTGAATATCTGTAATGCACTAGAATTGCCCCTTAAAGCAAGTTGAGCCACTTCGCTGGCAGGCATACTATATTCACCTGTAAAAAACTGTCCACTGCAATAGTATTCGTAGTTATTAGCAAGATAAGGTATGTTACCTATTTCACCTGCTCCGCAATTTTTACCTTCGTAAAGTCTGTTGTTGATAATCATGCCTGCCCCAAGCCCTGTGCCTAATATTAAACCGACAAACGAACCGTATCCCTTTCCTTTTCCATAGTATTTTTCGCCCGCAGCAAAACAATTAGCATCGTTATTTACAAATATTGGTAAATGAAACTTATTTTCAAGATAAGCTTTCAAATGAACCTCCTTCCATTGTGGAATATTTACAACATCATACACAATGCCCTTGTCCACATCAACGATACTTGGTACACCAATTCCTATTGCATCTACAGGAGTGTCCATAAATTTTTCTATCAGACTGACAATCGTATTTAGTACAATTTCTTGTGTTTCATTTGCCGGTGTGAGAGCAGAAACTATCCTGACAATTCTATGATTTTGAACCAGTCCAACGCGTATATTGGTCCCTCCTATGTCAATTCCAATTATGTTCTTGTTATCTGCCATTTTTGCTTTCTATATTTTTGGTTCTTGTTGGCTTAGACAATGAAAACTTCCCAGCCCCCAAATAAGATCAACAGAATCGATACCTATCACTTTACGATCGGAAAATACTTCGGATAATATTTCCAGGGCCATCTCGTCACAGATACAACGAAAGGTTGGAACTATAACTGCAGCATTGGCAATATAAAAATTGGCATAGGAGGCAGGTAACCTTCTTCCGTCAAAGTATTGCGGGCCCGGCATTGGAAGTTCAATAATATTAAGTTGTTTGCCATTTGACAGGCGCATTTTTTTGAGTTCCTCAAGGTTTTCCTGTAATAGCTTATAATTCTCGTCCTGCACGTTGGTTTCAACTACAGTAACCACCGTATCCTCGTTCACAAATCGTGTAATGTCGTCAATGTGGCCATCGGTGTCGTCACCTGCAATACCATCGTTCAGCCAAAGAATTTGCTCAACTCCATAATAATCGTACAAGTATCTCTCAATCTGTTGCAAGGTAAGATTTGGGTTCCGATTCTTATTTAATAAACAAGCTTTTGTGGTTAGTATGGTTCCATTGCCATTGAACTCAACCGATCCGCCTTCCATAATAATTCCCGGATGAAAAATTGGTAACCCGAAGTGCCTGGCTATTTTATCAGGTATTTGGTTATCCAGATCAGCAGGATATTTATTGCCCCACGCATTGAATTTCCAACTAACAATGGCTTTCTTTTCATTAGCTTGGGGATTAATTACAAACGCCGGTCCATGATCGCGGCACCAAACATCGTTGCTTGGATATAGAAATGTCTCGATCTGTTTCAGATCAACGCCACTTTCAGTAAGCTGACGAATAAGCGTTTGTTTATGAGCTTCGTCAGGTACATTGATCCTCACTTTCTCCCCAAAAGAAATTTGTTTGATAAATTCGAGATAAGAAGGATATATGCTATTAAGTTTTCCCGGAAACGAATCGTCGAGATAAGGATAAGTAAGCCAGGTAGCTTCGTGCTTTTCCCATTCGGCTGGAAAACGATATCCTAAGTTACGAGGATTGTTCATTGATTTAATCTATAAATCTCTTTAATATAGGCTCATAGGTATCAACCCGCCGGTCTCTGAGGAACGGCCAGATACTCCGGTAATGTTCGCTCAATGCAAGGTCTATTTCCAAAACATGAGTTTCTTCTTTGTCATGCGATGCCTGGTAAAGCACTGTTCCGAATGGGTTAGCCACAAAAGATCCGCCCCAGAAAATAGTATCTGCCTCTCTCCCAACCCGGTTAACTGCAACCACATGTACTCCGTTGGCAATGGCATGGCTTCGTTGAATAGTTTGCCAGGCCTGGTATTGTTCATTTTTTACGTCAGAATTGTCCTCAGGTTCCCATCCTATAGCCGTAGGATAGAACAAAATTTCAGCACCCATAAGGCTTGTGATACGTGCAGCTTCAGGATACCATTGATCCCAACAAATGAGTACGCCTATCCTGGCAAATTTAGTATTGAATACTTTATAACCTGTATCGCCGGGTGTAAAATAAAATTTTTCGTAAAACCCGGGATCGTCCGGTATGTGGCTTTTTTGGTACTTTCCGAGGTAAGAGCCATCTGCATCAATCACGCCGGTTGTATTGTGGTATATTCCTACAGTCCGTTTTTCGAATAAAGAGGCAATAATTACAACCCCTAATTCCCGTGCAACCTGTTGAAGCAATTCCGTTGTTTCGCCCGGAACAGGTTCGGCTAATAAAAAATTTGTATGATCCTCTTTATCACAGAAATAAAATGATGCGAATAGTTCCTGTAAACAAACAATTTTAGCTCCTTCGTCAGATACTTTTCGAATTTTTTCGATCGCTTTTCTAATGTTGGCCGACTTATCGTCCGAACAGGACATTTGCACCAGACCAATGCTAACGTTTTTACTGATTGGCATGACTCATCTAATTATAAGATTGCAAAGGTAGGGTTTTTACTTAACAAAAAACTAATGTCGTTTAATTAAGGGCTTTACTTACAAGGAACGTAAAGATATAGCACCTTAAAAAACGACATTAGCATAAAACTGAATGTAAGGAATTCTCTATTTTATAATCCTAGATGCACCTGAAATACTAAAAATATTCAAATTTTCATTATTTGTTATAGCTTGCAAACTGGTTACAATTGGCGAGAATCCATCTGAATCATAAAGTACCCTGCCTTGTCCATTTGCTAATAAGCAAACATTTTTATTGGTTCATTGAATTTTAATAAGTCTCACATCAACACTAGCATTAATTATCATGGTTTACAATATGCACAATGTATCAGTTATTAATATCAAAGCAATTATCTCAGATGCATCTTTTTATAATTACTTTATTTTTCTTATACGGGTTGTTAGTTAAAAATGTTTTATCTAACAGATGATATTTATCACCTCAATCAAGTTAAATATGTCAAGAAATAAAATAACCAATAATGACGTGGTCTATGAATTAAATTGATCGTAATTATATTATATTTGTTTTGAAAAGTAATTCGAAATTAATGATATGTAAAATATTAATTGCTAACAGAGGCGAAATAGCACTTCGAATTATGCGTTCCTGTAGGGAGATGGGAATCCGCACTGTAGCTGTTTACTCAGAAGCAGATCGATCCTCGATGCATGTCCGATATGCTGATGAGGCCTATCTCATTGGACCCGCCCCTTCATCAGAGAGTTACCTGAAAATTGATACTATTATTAACGTAGCAAAAAAAGCAGGCGCAGATGCTATACATCCCGGCTATGGTTTTTTATCTGAAAACGTTGAGTTTGCAAAACAATGTGGTAAAGCAGGGATTATCTTTATTGGCCCATCGCCACATGCCATTGCTTCAATGGGCGATAAGATAACTGCCAGGCATACTATGATTAATGCTGGTGTACCTGTGGTTCCTGGTACAAAGAAAAAAATTGTCAGTAACGAAGATGCCAAAAAAGTAGTTGAAGAAATTGGCCTTCCTGTGATTATCAAAGCATCTGCTGGTGGTGGTGGAAAAGGTATGCGCCTGGTAGAAAAAGAATCGGAGCTTATAAATGCTATTCGGACTGCTAAGTCGGAAGCTATGATTGCATTTGGCGATGATTCGGTATATATCGAAAAATATTTTGTTGGATCGCATCATATAGAGTTCCAAATTCTTGGTGATAAGTTTGGTAATATTATTCACTTATGTGAACGTGAATGTTCCATTCAACGGCGTCATCAAAAAGTAATAGAAGAAACGCCCTCTCCGATTATGACGCCTGAGTTGCGCGACAAAATGGGCAAAACAGCCATTGCTGCTGCGCGATCGGTAAATTACGAAGGCGCTGGAACTGTCGAATTTCTTGTGGATAAGGACCTGAACTATTACTTCCTCGAGATGAATACTCGTTTACAGGTTGAGCATCCTATTACAGAAC
>Ga0182017_10000779_pt1 | contig 25106 bp, 16 predicted proteins | sample 712E3DmetaG_FD_120492 | JGI IMG/M metagenome (GOLD analysis project Ga0182017, IMG submission 120492) | Permafrost microbial communities from Stordalen Mire, Sweden - 712E3D metaG | ecosystem: Environmental > Terrestrial > Soil > Wetlands > Permafrost | place: Sweden: Stordalen | collected... | reverse complement strand
GTTCGACATTTTCGAAAGCGGTAAGTACCGGTAGCAGATTATAGAATTGGAACACGAATCCGATATGCTGCGATCTCCATTTTGCAAGCGCTGATTCATTGAGTTTTGCGATATCGATACCGCCGACAATAATATTGCCTTTACTTGGACGGTCGATGCCCGCGATGAGATTGAGCAGCGTTGTCTTTCCGGATCCGGACGGCCCCATCAAACCGAAAAAATCTCCTTCATTTACTTCTATAGTAATATCATTCAAAACGGGAACTTCAAAACTATCCCGCCAATATGATTTTGAAACATTTTGAACCTGTATGACCGTATTTGCCATAGCGTAATCCTTTATTATTGAGAATTCAGGATATAGTAATCATAGAAAATTGTTGTCGCTTATAATCTCTTTGTATGTAGAACAGTGTATCCCATTCCGTCTTCTGCATCATTGTATTTTTACTTTAACACCTTCAGCAATGGCGGCGTTGATGTTGTCGATGACTTTTTCTCCGGGGGTAATACCGCTCAGTATTTCGGTTGATGAACCTATGCGGCGACCGATTATAACAACGATGGGTGTGGCAACATTATCGTTTACAGTGTACACAGTTTTCTTTCCATCCCGTTCTGTAACAGCCGTTGAAGGAACAGATAAAAACGGCTTTTCTTGCATTTCGCTTTTCTCTGCCTGTTTTGTGAGGAATAAAACTTTGGCGCCCATTTCCGGCAGCACGCGGCTGTCATAATTTCTGAAAGCTACTTTTACCATCACGGTTGCTTTTGAACGGTCAGCCGTCGGAACAATCTTTGCAACATACCCTTCGTATCGCAATCCCGGATATGCATCAAGCGTTATTTCGCATGGTTGATCGTTGTTCACATTCTCAATATTTGATTCAGAAACATCAGCCTCCACCTGCAGCGAAGACATATCGGCAATTGTCACAACTGCAGACTTCGATCCGGCGCTTGCCGCCATCGGCACAACCATTTCTCCAATATCCGCATCTTTTGTGAGGACAGTACCGTTGAACGGGGCACGGATAATGGTGTTCTCCAGTGCAACCTCAGCCGATTCAACACCAGCTTTTGTGACGTCAATAGATGCCTTAACTCGCAGACACAGAGCCTCTGCATTTTCAAAATCGGCCTGAGTTGAAAGATTTTTTGCTAACATCGTTTTTTGCCGCATAAGATTCTGTTCGGCGGCTTTCAAATCAGCTTCGTTCACCGCTAAAGATGCTCGTGCTTGAGACACTACTGCACGCATATCGGAATCTTCCAGCCGTGCAATGACTTGGCCCTTCACTACATGATCACCTTCCACAACGCCTAAATACATAAGACGGCCGGTGGCTTTGGAAGCAATAGCCGCTTTTCGCTGAGCGACAACATAACCGCTCGCTGTAAGAATAGCATTGGATTGTGACGGGGACGTCCACGCTGCGGTTGCTAGCTTTACTTCTATAACCGGAGAAAATATTTTTTGGGAAAGAATAATAGCGCCGATAATCAGAACGATTATCATTACTGCAATTCCGATGAACATTCCGGTTTTCTTAGGTGGTCCATCCTGCCCGCTTTGTGAGCGGTGAATGCGTAGGGCTGAGAGATCGATGTTTTTTGTTTCCATAAAGCGTTTCTTCGGGATTAAATTCAGATACCTTAGGTATTGTCACCTAAAACGAACTTTATATCGAAAAAGTTGCAATTGCACGGAAAACACAATGGAGAAAAGATACATGTATTTTTACTTTAAAGCTGTTTCAATATTACTGGCTTAACGTACACGAAAAAAACAGAAAAGTTACAATGATTTCGGCAGACAACAGGAGTGAATCGGTGAACGGCGGATTTACCCGTGACTTTGTATAGCGCGTTAAAAAGCAGAAGCCCGATGCTTTTGCAACACCGGGCTTCGTTTGTTTGCAAGATATATGATTTCAATTCAACGAAATCATTTCAGCATAACCATCTTTTTGACGGAAGAGAAGCTTCCAGCTTCCAGACGGTAAAAGTACACTCCACTGGAAACATGCCGACCACTTCTGTCAAGTCCATTCCAGTCAACATTCCAATTTCCGGCTTCCCTCGACTCATTTAACAATGTAGCGACTTGTTTACCGAGCATGTCGTAAACATCAAGCCGTACGTTTGTGCGTTGCGGCAGTGAGAAGGAAATCCTTGTTGTCGGATTGAAAGGATTTGGATAATTCTGTCCAAGTGCGAATGATCCAGGAATATTTGCATCCGACTTCTCTACACTCGTGGTGATCGCAGCAAGTGAAGCTTGAAGCAATGCAATCGTATAGGCAGGATTATGGATGCCGCTGCTGCGATCCTCTATAATAAGATTATAATTCCAAATTCCCTGGACTAAGTCCGGACGGTTGTAAATCTTTGTTGAATCTTTTGCTGTACTGATAACAGCTCCTGTCGCATCCTGAGGTAATTTGGCCTTAAGTTTGGCGAGAAGTCCGTTGACCTCTGTGATAAAAGATTCAATTTTTCCGTTGCCATCATAGTCTTGGCGGGCCATTTTTTGATCAAAGGATGATGTCACCTCACTATGACATTGATTGCAAATGCCCACGAAGTCTTTAACACCTGCAGAATCCATTGCAAACTCATGATTCGGCTGACCGTTTCTGTCTTGCATATGGCATGTAACACATGCATTCAATGTCACTTTCAAATGAATGCTGCTAGTATCTAGTAACTTACCGTAATTATAGCCGTTTTGTCCAAACAGCAAATCTGATTGAACACTGTGATGTCCACCGAACCTGCCATTATAGCCGTATAAAGGAGCTTTTGTTGTGACAGAAGTCGCTACCTTACTTCGTGCGCGATGGCAGTTCATACAAAGCTGACCCTTTCCACCTGTGGTAACCCTGTATCCATTATATAAGCTATCAACACTTACATATCGTAATTGATTGGGGTTTGCAGTACTGTGTGGATCATGACATGATGCGCATGAGATTGATACAAAACCCGGATCACCGGCCAGTGTATCTGCTTGCGATGGTTTTACACTCCAAGCATGTCTCCACGCATCGTCCACAAATGCGGAACCATTATGGCATGGCCAGCAGCCCTTATTGCTTGCTTCAGCGCTGCTGACTCTTAATGTTGCATGGGCAGAGGCATTGAAATTCCCACCAATATTATGATGTGTTGGTGAATCGTGGCATTGGTTGCAAACGCCGGCATCTAGACTCTTACTGATTTTTGTTTTGTCTCCATAGTGTCCTTCGGTATTATGATCTCCACCTGGCCCGTGGCAACTTTCACATCCAATATTACCAACAGCTTGTTGAGCAGCAGTCAATTTATTCCATATGCCAAGAGTATCCTTGGTAATATAATAGCTACCGGGAAGTCCCTTATACCATGTCGTATCCCAGGCGGGCGATCCTTGATGAACGAGGAAGCCGAAGTTGCCATTGTTTTGATTTGGTTCCCATCCCGTAGTATGGCATTTAGTGCAGCTTGGTCCGTATGTGCCGCGGTTAAGTCCTGCCGGATCTAAATTGTTTTCCAAATTACCAGTGACGCCATTTTTAAATACAGTTGCATGGAGCGTTGTCTGCCAACCTTTGACGTTGTTGGAATGACAGCCAGCGGCGCAACCAGGGGAGGAAGACGTAACGCCAACATAAGTGCTTGCAAACAGAGTGTCTTTATGGTTCGCACCACCGTTAACCGAAACCTGAACAATGTACTGTCCGCCCGAGTCAGCTAAAAACCACGTTGTATCCTGTCGTGCGCTGTAAGTGAAGGCAGCATTCGAGCCTGATGGTTTTGAAAGAAAAGTCCAAGTGTAAGATGTGACGACCTTTGTACCAGAACCGGTGGTATCAGCGCGCAGACGAACCTGCATACCCTTACCAACCGTACGGAGTCCACTGTAAATCTGATTTGTTCCGGACGTTGTTATTTTTTTGTTTGGCGGGGACATTGCCGCTCGCTTAATAATAACTACCTGAGTAAAAGCACTCTGTGAAAGCATGCAAATCAGGAGTAAACTAGCGCAAATTGTAAGGATGCTTTGCACGATGTATCTATTCCTCATACTACCTCCATCTTATTTATTGCTAAAGGACCGAACCATCCCAGGGTTATCCGCCCTGGATATCTTCGAGAATTTCTGAATGTTACTGAAGAAGTATTACAATTTGCGTACCGATAAGCCTCGCATAACGGAAAATAAAGCTTCATTTTTAAACGGAAATACGTGTCGGCATAGTGAATTATTCAACAGTTTTTGCATTAATTGGATATTAGGGTAATTTTCTTCCAAAACTTAGGAATAAAGCCCCTCACTGTAAGGGATTGTTCAATTGCTTATATTTTTGTTTTTAGAAAAACTCAGCCCGACAGTAGCATTTTGCTTACTAAGTAGTGTACTATTTCTTTTTTGGGGGGAGAGAGCTACCTTAGCTGATATTTGTTGGATGAAATTTTCGTAATACTTTATATTTCTCAATGGAAACAATTAATACGGAATAAAATTAAATCGCAATTAGTTTGTTCAATGAACCCGCACGCCAGTCGCCGATCGTGAATTTTATCAATATCGTCATGTTAATTACCGCGGGGAAAGCAAATATGCTGAGATAGAATCTGATTGTAATCATTAATTTTATCTTAACAAGTACACATAAAAAATATAAATGTATATCAAATCCCAGTCCTCAGAACGTTGTTTTTAAATTGCAATGCCTTTGGGACCGACTAAACACGGTGCCCTTTGAGAAAATCTCTTATTGCAACATTAACAATAAATAATCCGCGAGGAGACTTGATTACGTTAATTATTTATGTTATTATTAAATAGACCTTAATAAAATAATGTTTATCTATATATCAGGAGTAATGACGAAATATGGAAAAGGAATCATTCATGATGAAAGACTCGTTAGAAAATACTTTTGCGTGCAACGTCTTTAGCGATATTGTTATGCGGGCCAGGCTGCCTAAAAACATTTATAAGATGCTGCGAAAAACTATTGATGAGGGATTGCCACTTGCTCCAGAAGTTGCCGACATCGTCGCTAACGCGATGAAAGATTGGGCGATTGAAAAAGGTGCAACACACTTTACGCATTGGTTTCAGCCGATGACCGGGATTACAGCTGAGAAGCACGATTCCTTTATTTCACCAACAGGTGACGGACGTGTCCTTATGGAGTTTTCCGGTAAGGAATTGATTAAAGGTGAGCCGGACGCTTCCTCGTTCCCTTCGGGCGGATTGCGTTCAACATTTGAAGCACGTGGTTATACAGCTTGGGATTGTACGTCTCCTGCATTCTTCAAAGACAACACGCTGTGTATTCCCACAGCATTTTGTTCCTACACTGGTGAAGCGCTTGATAAAAAAACGCCCCTCTTAAGATCGATGGAAGCCCTTTCAAAACAGGCTATTCGTGTTCTCCGGCTGTTGGGCAATACTACCGCGAATCGGGTTGTTGCAATGGTTGGACCTGAGCAAGAATATTTTGTCATAGATAAAAAACTGTATGAAAAAAGGAAAGATCTCATTCTTACAGGACGCACTCTGTTTGGTGCAAAACCACCAAAGGGTCAAGAGTTGGAAGACCATTACTTTGGCAACTTGAAAGAACGGATTGCATCATTCATGGCAGAATCGGATCAGGAGCTTTGGAAACTTGGTGTGCTGGCAAAGACAAAGCACAACGAAGTCGCGCCAGCTCAGCATGAACTCGCGCCTATTTATACGACGACCAACATTGCAACAGATCACAACCAACTCATGATGGAAACTTTGAAGAAAGTTGCAAATCGTCATGGATTGGTTTGCTTGCTTCATGAAAAACCGTTTGCAGGTATCAACGGTTCAGGTAAACACAACAACTGGTCAATGGCTACTAACGACGGACAGAATTTACTTGACCCAGGAAAGACACCTCATGAAAACGAGCAATTTCTTTTATTCCTTGCCGCGGTTATTCAAGGCGTGGATGAATATGCTGATCTATTGCGTGTTTCTACTGCAAACCCGGGCAACGATCATCGGCTTGGGGCAAATGAAGCGCCCCCGGCTATTATCTCCATCTTCCTTGGCGAGCAGTTGACAGATATTTTAGGACAAATTGAAAACGGCGGTGCGAAATCTTCCAAGAGTGGCGGTGAATTGAAACTGGGTGTCATCACGCTGCCAGCATTACCGAAAGATTCTACAGATCGAAATCGAACTTCGCCATTTGCCTTTACTGGTAATAAGTTTGAATTTCGTATGGTAGGATCCTCAGCTTCAATTGCAGAGCCGAATACTGCATTGAACACGATCGCTGCCGAGATCTTGTCGCGTATTGCAACCCGGCTTGAGAAAGCAAAAGATATCGACACAGAAGTTCAAACCATTATAACTGAAATCGTGAAAAAGCACAAACGCATCATCTTTAACGGCAACAATTATACAGACGAATGGGTGAAGGATGCAGAAAAGCGAGGTTTACCAAACATTAAATCAACAGTTGCTGCTATTCAGGCGTTAATAAGCGAAAAGTCGGTAAAGGTGTACGAAAAGCACTCTGTTCTCAGCAAAGAGGAATTGCATTCGCGTTATGAAATCTATCTTGAAAACTATACAAAAACAATAAACATTGAAGCGTTGACAATGCTAGAAATAGCAAAACGCCAAATTTTACCGGCATCCATTGAATTTGCAGGTGAAGTTGCTTCGACTATCGCTTCAATGAAAAGCGTTTCTGCGAAATCAAAATCAGCAGAGAAATTATTATCTGAGTTAACCACAACAATCGATTCCTTTGGTAAAAACATCGAAGCACTTGAATCCGCTCTCGGCAAAGTTAAGCATGGCGATAATGCTTTGAAGCATGCTCAATATTATCGGGATGTTGTCTTTGTTGCCATGGGAAAATTACGAGTTGATGGAGATCTCTTGGAAACATTGGTGGACTCAAAAATCTGGAGTATACCGACGTACGCTGATTTGCTCTTCAACATCTAATAATTGGTTTAATATTTAAGCTATGCTTTACAAAAACCCGCATTTGCAACTCAAATGCGGGTTTCGTTTGTACTGAGATGAAAACAAATCGGCACATAAAGAAAAATGAAATTTAACGAATCAAAACTGCACCAAGATCGCAATCAGAACACCGCTCTTCTGCGCAGTAGAACCTATACAATTGAATTACAGCCTGTTGGCGACTTACACACTTCAGTGACAATCTTTTTTTGAGTAATTGTTTTTCCATCAATCGTATGATGGAATTATTTTCGAATGCAGGAAGAGATTGATATACATTAAGCACACCTTCGCGGACAGTCTTATCCTTAAAAATGCGTGCATACAACAGCGCAATAGGCAAAACAGTGTTAATAATAATTTCGCGGATCCGTGAAACACCGAGCGCGGTAACATTTGTTGAAGAAAACTTATTAAAGCTATAATGATGTCGCCAGAAGTCATTTGTTTCGATAGTGAAGATTCGAATTAACTTGTGTTCCTTTTCTGCAGCGGGAGTATTGGCCTTAAGTATTTGGACGATACAGCGGAAGACATCATGTTCCAACAATTCTTTTATAAGCAAACTTGCGGCGGCAATGCGAATTGTAGGAAAATTTGAAGGACGTGTTGGGAAGAATTGCCAGTCAGCAGGATGTAATATTTCACCATGATATTGTGGACGAAGTTCTTTCCAGCTTCTGTGCAGTTTATGCACGTATTGTCGCGCTTCTTTCTCCTCAAGACTTTTGCTTTTTGGCAGTAAACCGGCTACACCGAACATCAAAGATTCTATTGTCGTATCAAGTATTGGCATTCCAATACCCGCAATTATTTTTAATGTCACATTTTCCGCCAACCGTAAAAATGGCTCTCGATTCTTAGAATAACCAAGTCCCTCCATCACACCTTCGTAAAGGACCTGTTCCCATAGGTTTTTATCCGAAAAATCGTTTTGTGCTAACTCAGGGAACGGCAAAGGAATTTCGTTGTGTTCACCCTCTACCGGGAGATTACCATATGATCGCTGCCATTCGTGTAACGTCATGCGGCGTTCGTGTGCAAGCTGTTTCAAACGTTCATCAAATCGACGAAGCTTTAATTCCAGCCGTTCAACAGCCAGCTTTATAAGCCATCGATCGAGAGCCTCAGACGTCAAGATACTATTCTTATTGAAGCATTGAATTGTTTCCAACTTCTTTGCGCGTTCATCGAGGATAGCTTTTTGCCAGATGGTTTGAATGGAGCCGGTGAGAAACTGGCCGAGGACAAGAATCGGAATCTGTCTGCCGCTATAAACAATTGTCGGAGGAATATTGCTGGTCGTTTCCAGAACAACGTGGAGGATAACTTTGTTGTACCGAGGATCTTCTTGATGCTGGTGCTGAAGCCATTCAAATACCGTACGATGAATCTCAATGTCGCCTGAATACGTAACGCCATCGATTTTTATTTTTGCGTTACAGAAATCGGGCCCGCCGTCTGAATTTAATTGACCGACATTAAAAACTTTTAGTGTTTTGCCGTCTGCTGTCTGCAGGTCAGCAGTAAGATACTGTTTACTCCAGATGTGCCGAAGAAAGCGCTCGTGGATATTGTGTGTGCGACGGTTCATAATACACCTCCCTAGGTTGCATTATTCAACCAGTTAATTCTCAGTTGCTCAATTATTTAATTGTTCAATAGTCATTCTCATTTCTTCTACCATCTTTTTTGCTTCAGTTCTTGCCGCTTCTGCAAAATCTTTTCCTGATGATGCATAGATAATACTGCGGCTTGCGTTGATAACGGCAAGCTGCCCGTGCTTATCGCAACCACAACGAATCGATGACTTTAAATTGCCGCTTTGCTTTCCGATGCCCGGGATCAGAATCGGGATATCCGGAACAATCTTTCGCACGCGCAACAATTCTTTCGGATGCGTCGCGCCAATAACGAGACCGACGTTTTGATTAGAGTTCCACTTTTTTGCAGCGAGTACAATTTTTTCGTATAACGGTTTTATCCCGACTTTTAGACGCTGGAAGTCTTTTGAACCAGCATTGGATGTAAGGGCAAGAATAAAAGCTCCTTTCTCTGGATTTGCGAGAAAAGGTTCAACAGAATCGAAACCCATATAGGGATTTACGGTAACAGAGTCGAAACCGAAATCATCAAAAAGTGATTTGGCGTAACGTTCTGCTGTGTTCCCAATGTCACCCCGCTTTCCATCACCGATCGTAAGGATAGATTTCGGAATAAGTTTTAATGTTTCTCGTAATATCGCGAACCCATCTTTGCCCATCGCTTCATAGAATGCAAGATTTGGCTTATATGCGCACACGAGATCGTGCGTTGCATCAATAATCTGGCGATTAAACCCCAGCACAGGATTTTCCATAGATAACAGGTGCGGCGGAATTTTATCAATATCCACATCAAGTCCGATGCATAAAAGAGAATTTTGTTTAGATTGAATATTTCGAAGTCGTTGAGTAAATGTCATAATTGTGTTTTTATTAGTGTGTGAATGTTGTTGATCTCGCCCATTGTTGCACCATGAAGTTCTGATGCTATTGTTGCAAATGTAACGTTAGTAGTTATTATGGTATCACTATTGACCTGCTCATCAAAAGATACTATTTCTTTCTCCTTGTCTCAACACCTCATCGAAAATACAGTTCTCTCGTCATATAGAATCATGAAACAATATAGAAATAAAAAACCACCACCGGCAAGATATCGGATTTGATAGAAACTTAATTGGATGAATTAAATCCCCACAGAGCCCTTCAACGTGCGGAAACTACGAATCATTCCCTGTTGGTTCAGAAAGAGAGCGATCTAGATCCGAGAATGTAATTATTTTATCCTGATTATTTAATGAACCAATTAAAAGAGGAACCACATCCTATAATAGTAAACCCCGTGTTCATCGACTTAAGAAGATAGGCCCTCGAGTCTGATGAAATCAAGTTCGGCCGCTGTCATCAATCCGGAACGGTAAAGAGAAAGGTATTCGTGCGAAGCACTCTGCCCAAAGATTGTCAGATCGTCTGTATTGAGTGTTACTCGGATTCCGTTATCTACAAGGATGCGGATTGGATGATGCGCAAGATCCCCGACAACTCCGAGAGCAACATTACTGCTGGGACAAATATTGAGGCGAATGTCATCGCAGCGCAGACGGTTCATCAAAGCAACGGATCTTGCCGCGGCAATTCCGTGCTGAATCTCATTGAGTTCCAGTGTGTCAAGCGTCTCCGAAATGAGGTCAGGACACTCGAATTCACCAACGTGTGCTTTTAGTTTTAAACCATGTTTTCTTGCTTCCACAAAGGATTCACGAAAACAAGAAGGAGATTGCGCTGTTTCATTCCCGTAGAGGTCGATTGAGCGGAAAAGACCAGATTGAATGCAACACGATGCTGAACGCATCTGTTCACCGGCCGAAAATGAATATCCGGTTTGGTCGACTCAACAAGGTCGTGGATAAATACGAAGAAAGGATCAGGTGAAGAACCAAAGAAGGAAATGAAGCGGACATCCATACTCATCTCAAGAATGGCGACACCATCCTCGATCGCATCCCGGAGAGCGGACCGTGAGGTGAATTCAAATCCTTCACGAGAGTCTATACATGGATAGAGGGACTTTCTGGTGTAGCCAATCATTTCATTCAATGATTTCATAGAAGCGGGAGGATGCGGTACCGGATGTCCAATCCATGACTCGATGTGTTCAATTCGTGTACCATAGATCGAATGGTTATGCAGGTCAGCCTTAGGGACTTTCGTGAGCCCAGAAATATTTTCCTCAAGTAATGCCTGTATGAATTTCTTGCTACTCATTGATCCAGTATCTATTTCAAGATATCCGTATCCACTGATGAATAAAAAAAAACCGTCTCTGACAATGAGCAGAGACGGTTTTTTGTACATGCGTACAGCTAGAAGAAGTACTTCATACTCAATTGAAGACTGTAGACATCGCTCAAAGCCGCGTTCTTATCAAATGTGTGATCCATGAGGGCACCATTCACAACACGCATGGTATACTGAGGTTGACCGGAAGGACTGACCGGGCCACCCTGAGCATTGGTAGCAACGATCACGGGTGACAAACTGACAAAGTGCTGTGCTTGGCCCCAGCTATTATTCAATAGGTTGCCAAAGTTCAGTATGTCAAGCCTGACTTCCAGCGTTTGCTTTGTCTCGAATATATCAGCAAACACCGATTGAACGATGCTCACATCAGCACGGGAGACCATAGGAAGGAATGCACCGCCGCGTTCGGCATACTGGCCTCGACGCGAGTTCAAATATTCGTCTTGTTTAATATATGCATCGTACGCAGCAGCTTGCATTGCGGGCGTATATATGACACCTCCGGAAGTGAACTGTACGAAGTTCATCTCGGACTGATTGCGAGGTACGTAGAGCAAGTCGTTTCCTGAAATCCCGTCACCATTCATATCTCCACTATATGTGTAGCTGCCGTTTCCCCATGTATACGCATCCCAAAACATGGTGAATGTTGTTGCACCAAAGTTAAAATATTCGGCACGGTAGGATAACGATCCAAAGATTCTGTTACCAGGTGAAGTCGGCGAAAAACCTATCGGTGCATTGTTGGGATTTCCTGGTACCTGGTTGGCTGTCCATGATCCGTACGCAATGGAACCGGGATCGACAGTATTCTTCGCAACTCCATAATTATATCCAATCTTGCCGTAGAAGCCATTAGCAAGCTGACGCTCCAACGAAGCTGAGATTGAATAATTGAATCCGCTATTCTCGTTCTTCATAACCGTGTTGTCTGCAACGTTGTTGTAGATTTTATTAACATAGGACCCATTGACTCTCCCCCAGCGAGGACGGTTATCCGGACCGGTAAACGAAGAATCCGGAGCTTTCAAGTTGGCATTAATATAGGCGATACCGTTTATTTCACTACCATAAATAAATTCTGCCGTGCCAATTAAATCAAAGGGAAGTTTCTGATCTATAGCTATATTGGAACGCCATTGTTGCGGGAACTTGAAATTTGGATCCGTCACGGCCAGCTCAAAAGAGGATGCCGGTGCACCTGTCACATTCGTTGGCTTGTATGCATCAGGATTTGGATTGAAGGGATAAGCGGTCGTATTGGTAACCTGTACTAATCCCGTCAGCACACCGGTATTTCCGATCTGATTGGAAATCCAAACATACGCAGGCTTCCCGGTGAATATGCCGCTTCCACCGCGTACCTGAGTCGTTCGATTGCCGAAGACATCCCAGTTGAATCCAAACCGCGGCGAGAAGAGAACGCTTGCATCCGGAAGTTTACCGGTGTTATACTTTACGGCGTTTCCATTTTCATCTCTAAATGTCATCGTGTCTGCAACCGCATTGTCGAACCCTGTGGCCCCAAAGCTTGGAATATCAAAACGCAATCCCAATGTGACTTTCAGGTTTTTGGTAACCTGCATTTCATCTTGCGCATAGGCACCCCAGTAATAGACATCCAACGGTTGTGTTGGCTTTTCCATGCCGGGAATATTGTTGTAGCGGACTTGAAACATATTCAATTTGGCCGGCTTGTAACCTGCGGTAGGATGAAGATAGTTATTTGCATCTGCATAAAAATCTGCAAGAGAATTATATACATAGACACTTTGTTTTCCCGGGAAGAATACATTCTCGGAATGATATTTCTCACCTGCAAAGCCGAACGTGAGCACATGAGCACCGATATCCCACGTGAAGTTATCCTGGATTTGATAACTTCCGTACCGGAGCTCATTGTTTGGTGTAAACGGTTCTGACCCGAACGATGTGTACACCGAGCTATTCTGGAGTATATCGACAAACGGGAAGAGCTGATTTATTGCGCCGCGGCTTTCGTCGCTGTAGCTATACCCGACGATCAAGTTATTGAACATGTTGTTACTCACAATCGAATTCCATTCGCCGACGATGGTGTAATCGTTTTCACCAATCGTATAGTTCGAACCGGAAAAGTTTAACCCGAAATTCGTCCCACGGCGACTGCCATAGCCGAGTGAACTAGAATTTGATACGAGGACGTCGGTCGTTGATTCCAAACGATTGTACCGCAACGTGAATTTATTCTTTTCGTCAAGGTTGAAATCAAGCTTGGCAAGGTACCGTTTCCCGGGTGTGCTAAAATTATAACCTTGATATGCTCCCGGATTGAAACCGAAATTAGTATTGAGGAAGGTCGACAGCGAATCCATGGAACTTGCTGTAACGCGAGTCATATTTCCCGAAGCAAGTGCGCCACCGGGATTCGCCGTAAAATATGTTCCGGGCTGCGTCGTTTTGTCTTCATCATAATTGACGAAAAAGAACAACTTGTTCTTAATGATCGGGCCACCGAGACTGAATGTTACTTTATTGTAATCGAATGTTCCCGGATTAAACGTGGTTGTATCGGCTTTGGTACCGACGTAATTTTGGTTGCGTTTTGCATACACAAAGGTACCAGAAAATGAATTTGTTCCGCTTTTGGTTACTGTGTTCATAGCCGCGCCAACAAAATTGCCCTGGCGAACATCATATGGTGCAATATTCACCTGTACCTGTTCGATTGCATCGAGTGAAATAGGCGTGACGCCCGTACGTTCACCAACTTGACCTTGAAGGCCAAAGGAGTTATTGAAGTATGCGCCATCGACGGTCGTATTGTTATATCGGCTATCCTGGCCGATATAAGAATCTCCACCGTAACTCGTATTGAGTCTTGACTCCGGTGTTAGTCGAATGAAGTCTTGAATCTTTCCGGTGATAGTTGGGAGTATCGTAAGTGTTTGCCGATCCACACTTGTGCCGGCTCCGGTTCTGCTCGCATTCATCACGGTACTTCTCTCACCTGTGATAATTTCATCTGCGGCCTGGATCGCTTCTTCTTTTAAAGAAAAATTTAAATCTGACGTCTGTGAAACAGCTGTATACACATTTTCGCGAACGACCTTCCTGTACCCAATGAACGAAGCTGTCACGGTGTAAGGTCCGCCTACACGTATGTTTGGAATGATGTAGCTTCCATTCTCTCGCGTGTTCGTTCCATACGTTGTGCCGCTGGGAGTGTGAACAGCGATAATGTTAACTCCCGGCATTTCCTCTCCTGTCGAGCTAACAACACGACCGGCGATAGCGCCAGTAGTAATACCTTGTGCAAACAGAGAAGAAATACCTGTGCATAGAAACACAAGTACCATCATGACGCATAACATGGTATTGCTGAACTTCATGAGAACCTCCTGTGGTTTAGTGGTGATGGATGAAGAATGATGAGATACATTGAACGTTCAAGAGAAAAAATGGCATATCTGCAGTAGCATAGATCAGTTGGCATACCTGTTATAGTGAATGAGTAAAAAATCAGATTGTACAGCAAAGTTGTACTCTCGCCCTGAAATCAAAATTTTAAAACCTTAAGTTTGAAATCGAGAACCCTATCCAGCTTCCTTTTTTGCTTTGCTCACACGCGCCGGATCATTGAATGCCAGACACCGCGGTTTTGTATGGTGATGGCAGCCTCAATAAACACCGGAACACTATATTCTTTTATGAAAATTATGCTAAACCTAAGTAACATTACAAAAAAAAACAAGTAATGAATACAAAAATTGTTTCCATGAAAATCGGTCGATAAATAAAGGGGAAACGATCTGATAAAGGTGTAGGTGAGACTGCGGACCGCGATACAAAGCAAATTCTAAAATATTTATCGACGCATGAAAACTGAATACACAATCTCTCCAACCAGCATAAATAACACGACAGAAGAAACTATGACAAAACGCCAATCTCGTTCTGCTGCAAAGCCAAATACCGCGGTGATGACGCGAAGAATTGGTGTGAACATAAGTACTACAAGTCCAGTGAACATTAAAGTCACTGGATCAAAGGTAAAAGAAAACATACGCTCCACCAGATTGCCAAGCGAAGGATTCATCGAAAGCGGCACAATAGATATTGGAGACAGTGCCGCAAGGAGCAATCCAAAAATCATCAAACTTGCACTCACCCATACACCGAGCCGGAGTACCCGGCTTGTCCAGCGTTCCGCATCGTGTTGCGTGTTGTCAGAAATAGAAATTAAGTCAGGCATTATTTCATCTTAAAAATAATTGAATGGATATCCCAAGCAGTGCAACAGCAAAAACCCACGTTAATACGTTGCTGTGAATTTTTCGACTAATTTGAATACCTATCATCGAGCCCGCAAGCACGCCAAGAGCTGCGGTTGAGGCAATAAAAGGATTTATATGTCCATGTGCAAAATAAATAAACGCACTTGCTGCTGCAGTCACACCAATCATGAAATTACTTGTAGCGGTTGCCGCTTTCATCGGAATGCCAGAAAGAATATGCATCGCAGGCACTTTAAATATCCCTCCGCCAACGCCGAGTAATCCAGACACGTTACCGGCTACAAGCGAAACACACATTGCGGCAGGAACTTTCTTTACCGTATACAGCACTGATTCTCCGGTAGCATCATCCACAAACATCCCGGGAAGAACACCATTCGTGTAGACAGTCTCTTTGCCATTGTGTAGCCGTGCGCGCCAAACCATAATGGCGGCGACGAAAAACAGAAGTCCGGAAAAGAGTTTCGTGAGAACATTTGAGCTCAAATAGTTTGCAGTAATTCCGCCAAGTATTGCACCAGCGACAGTGGCAATTTCCAGAATCATTCCAAGACGCATATTGACGATGCGGCGTTCAAGATTTATTGCGGCACCGGCGCTCGACGTCGCAATGACGGCAATAATACTGGTAGCAATTGCTTGATGCATGGGAATGCCAAGAACAATAACGAGAAATGGAATGAGCAAAACGCCGCCGCCCAGCCCAAGCAATGCGCCAAAAGTGCCGGCAACGAATCCGCCGGCGAGAAGATAGATAAATGTGAGTATCGACAAGAAAATTCCGCGCAGCATGTGAGTGTTAATACTACGATAGTACGAAAAAGAAGCATGAGTTTCAAACGAGAATTATTCGAATATCAATTCCTCACAACAAGCGAGTCGATTTCAAAACAAAATATTTTTATGTAATTGAGTTCATTTCTTCTAAAGAATTCTTATTTTAAGCCAAGACGTAACTTGTTTTTTGTAATCACAAACCTCGCCATCCATCTAGTCGGAGGGAATTAGAGATGACGAACGATATCATTCAAAGATATGCTGTGGCATGAAAACAATATACTGTTCACTTCCAATGTCTTTAAGGAGTTGCCATGGCTCTTGAAGTTGTAAAATTTTCGTATCTCAGCGAATTCGTCAATTTACCAGTACTCAGGATTAGCGATAATAAACGAATCGGCAAACTGGTAGATCTTGCTGCAACCACCATGCAGGTTTATCCACGCGTAACCGGGCTGATGGTCCGAACAAATCGTGGTAAACCGCCAATCTATATTCCGTGGAGCAACGTCAAACGAATAGTGTTTAAAGAACACATTGCAGTGGAGTATCCTGCAGTCGGTGTAGAGCAGCAAGTAAAAGCGGCAGAGAATGAAATTCTCATTTGTAAAACCTTCCTGGACAAACAAATTATATCAACGGAAGGATATAAAATCGTTCGTGTGAACGATCTGCAGTTGCTGATTGAAGACAAGGCAAAAGAAAGCACTAACCTCTGGGTCGTGCATATCGATATCGGCTTCAAGGGAATTTTGCGCAGGATAGGAATTTTACGTGTTGTAAACGCTGCATTTCGCTGGGTTACAGATCGTGATATCAAAGATGAATTTGTTTCGTGGAAATATGTTCAGCCGACAGCCACCTCTTCTGTGTATGCCTCGGTACAATTGAAAACAGACGCATCGAAATTGTCGGAGATTCATCCTGCCGATCTTGCAGACATTTTGGAAGATCTCGGCACCGATGAACGTATTGCTCTTATCGAGTCACTTGACAATTTTACCGCTGCTCAGACGCTTCAAGAAATGCAATTCAAAAATCGTTTGCAGATTGTTGAATCGATGGAACCGGTAAAACTGGCACCGATTATCAATGAGATGCAAATGGACGAAGCCGTGGATTTGCTGGAAGCCTGCGATACACAGAAACGTCAAGCGGTGTACGCAATTCTGACACCGGAAAAAGTAACAGAGTTGAAAGAGCTTTCTACGCTTTCCATTTACAGTGTTGGCAGCATTATGAACACCGACTTCGTTACCGCCAAACCGACAGAGACAGCAGGGATGGTGCTAAAACGAATTATTGTTGAATGTGAGAAGTCAGAAATGTATCGATATGCATACGTACTTGATCATGACGAACGGCTTCTCGGTGTAGTGAGTTTACGCAATCTCCTTCTTAGTGAAACAGATATTCTCATTGCCGATATTATGATTGAACAGGCTATTTCGGTACAAATTGATACGCGTATTCGGCGTGTGGCAAAGCTCTTCTTCAAATATAACTTTGAAGCTATTCCTGTTGTCGACGACAATGATAAGCTCCAAGGACTTGTATCTTTCCGCGATGCCTTAGCATCTGTATTCCCCGAAATCAAGGAAGAGGAAACGGTGTGATATGAACTTCTTCAAACGCATTAAAGAAAATCCTGCTCTGCGTCAGTTGATAATTTTTATGAGTATCCTCGGACCAGGTATTGTGACTGGGAGTGTTGATAACGATGCCGGTGGAATTACAACCTACTCCGTTGCCGGCGCTCTGTACGGTTACAAGCTGCTCTGGACACTTATCCCTTCGTTCATTGCTCTTTTAGCCGTGCAGGAAATGAACGCACGCATGGGTATTGTCACAGGCAAAGGCCTGGCGGATTTGATACGCGAAAGTTTCGGTGTGCGCATCACATTCTACATGTTTATTTTTCTTTTAGTTGCCGATGTGGGAAATACTGCAACAGAGTTTGCCGGTGTCGCAGGCAGTATGAATATTTTTGGTGTGAGCAAATATATTTCGGTTCCACTTGCAGCTATCGCAGTATGGGTGCTTGTGCTGAAAGGCAATTATAAATTTGCAGAAAGAGTGTTTCTGCTTTTCAGCGTATTCCTGCTTTCGTACGTTGTATCTGCTGTTCTTGCCGGACCGGATTGGAAAGTAATTGGAACAGCACTGGTTACACCAACGATTCAATTCAACCGCGAATATATCGTCACAGTCCTTGGTATCATCGGTACAACAGTGGCGCCTTGGATGCAGTTTTACATGCAATCAGCAGTGATTGAAAAGGGACTGAAAATCAGCGATTACAAATACACATTGTGGGATGTTGTGCTCGGATGCATTGCCACTATTGTTGTTGCCTTCTTTATTGTTGTGGCGTGTGCTGCAACACTGCATGTAAACGGCGTCACAATCAATGAAGCCGCGGACGCTGCAATGGCGTTGCAGCCGTTAGCAGGCGCATTGGCAGGTCAACTGTTTGCGTTCGGATTATTTGTTGCTTCAATTTTCTCGGCAGCAATTCTTCCATTGGCAACAGCGTTTTATGTCTGCGAAGCATTCGGATTTGAAGCGGGTATAGATAAAAAATTTAGCGAAGCCCCCCAATTCTATTCACTCTTTACTATCATAATTCTCATAGGTTCCGGCATCATTTTAATTCCAGGCGCTCCGCTTATTGCTATTACTATTTGGACGCAAGTGCTGAATGCCATTCTGCTGCCTATGGTGCTTGTTTGTATGATGATCATTGTGAATAATAAAGAAATTATGGAAGAGTATACCAATAACCGGCTGCAAAACATAATTGGTTGGACAACGACAGTAATTTTAATAATACTTAGTGCATTCCTGCTTTTCTCAGGCCTAGGAGTTGGTTAAAAGAGAAAATGATTGAGATATTCACTTGAAGTTGATAGAGAAAGCTCGTAACGAAGAATAAAGAAAATAGAGTACATTTGATATCAACAAATTCGGATCATTGCGTTTTAACAATTGTACTATATAGGAATTAAAATGAAAACACTTTTTTTTCTTTTCTTCACAAGCTCGCTTTCCTTTGCGCAGAATTTCGATAATAATTTTACCAATGCCACTATGCGTGTGGATTATTATCGCATTGGTACAAAAGGACAAGAACAAATCACACTGGACAGAGTGTACGAAGAAAACGTTTGGGCCGGCAGCAGGGTGAATGTACTTGACACACTCAATCTTGGTGATTGTTTTGTGAAGGTGAGCGATCTCCAAACCAATATGCTTCTTTATTCGCGCGGTTATTCAACGGTATTTGGTGAATGGCAAACAACGGAAGAAGCCTTGAGTGGAACATGGCGAACATTTCATGAAACGGTTCGTTTTCCATACCCGAAACGAAAAGTTGTTGTCAGTTTTTTACGACGTGATAAATTTGTTGCAATGGGCGAGACGATGGCTTTTCGAGAAGTTGTATCTTTTGTCATTGATCCAAATTCATCGACCGCGATTCATCGGGAAAAACGGCAGAGCCCATTCAAAATATTCGACGTGATGATTAACGGTCCGATTGAAAGGAAAGTAGACATCCTTATTCTTGGTGATGGTTATGCAAAAGAGGACATAGAGAAATTTAGGAAAGACGCAAAGCATTTTACAGAGCAACTCTTTTCATATCAGCCGTTCAAAAAACATAAAAATGATTTTAATGTTCGTGCAATGGAAGTGATCTCAGATGATTCAGGTATCGACAAGCCCGATCAGAATGTCTGGAAACATACCGCTCTTGGCACGATGTATAACACTTTCGGATCCGCCCGCTATGTGCTGACAGAAGAGAATAGAGCAATGCGTGATATCGCCGATACAGCGCCCTATGATTTTATTACAATTCTTGTAAATGACAACCGTTACGGCGGCGGCGGAATCTTTAATCTTTACACAACATGTTTTACAAAACCGGCAAAAACTGGACAGGAATGGGAAATGGACTATGTCTATGTACACGAGTTTGGCCATTGTTTTGGCGGATTGGGCGATGAATATTACAGTTCGCAAGTTTCGTATATTGATTTCTATCCGAAGGGTGTTGAACCTTGGGAACCAAATGTAACACGGACAAATACAAAAGATAATTTAAAATGGCGCAATGTAACATTATTAGACACACCAGTTCCAACGCCATGGCAGAAAGCGAAGTACGACAGCATTGAGACATTACGAGGTAAATTAGATCGACTTGCTTCCGATTACTATGAAAAGCGTGAGGGATTAATGAAGAGTGCAAACGACATTCTTCAAGATCCGCATTGGATTGGAATTGTAGGTGCGTTTGAAGGATCGGGTTATACATCGAAAAACATGTATCGTCCTGCCATTGACTGCAAGATGTTTGCACTGAACCCGGTGGACTTTGATCCTGTCTGCGCTGCAGCGATTGAACGTATGATAGAAATGTGCATCAAGTAATATGGACATGGTGGTAAAGTTTACGCCACAATAATAATTCAATTGCTGATATTGCAGGAAAGTTAATAGATGAGAACAAATCCTATTGCACTTATTACAGGCGCTTCAAGTGGTCTTGGATTAGAGTTCGCAAAACTTTTTGCGCGTGAGAGCCATGATCTTGCCCTTGTTGCACGCAGCCATGACAAACTCAAAAACATTGCTGAAGAATTACAGCAAATGTACGGCGTACAAGTAAAATTCTATACAAAAGATTTGTCTATTTCTTCAGCACCCGAGGAAATATTTGAAGCCCTTCAAAGCGAGGGAGGAAATATCGATGTTCTTGTCAACAATGCTGGTTTCGGATGGCGCGGAGAGTTCGCACACATGGAACTTACCGATGCCCTCGAAATGATTCAGGTAAACATCACAACACTTACACACCTCACACGTCTCTTTCTTCCTGGAATGATCGAACGAAAACGAGGAAAAATATTAAATGTAGCATCAACCGCCGCATTTCAACCAGGCCCAATGATGGCAACGTACTACGCGTCAAAAGCTTATGTGTTAAGTTTCTCAGAAGCACTGTCGGAAGAATTGATGGGAACAGGTATAACGGTCACAGCGTTTTGTCCCGGACCAACAGCCACAAACTTTGGGCAAAGAGCTGGTTTTGCAAACGAAAAAATCTTTGGCGGTATGTTCTCGATGGACTCACGCACTGTTGCGCTGGATGGGTACAAGGGATTGATGAAAGGAAAACCGCTTGTTGTTTCCGGCTGGAAAAATTGGCTTGGGGTTCAGCTTGTCCGATTTACACCGCGACCGCTTCCTGCAAAGCTTGTAAAAAAAGTTCAGCAAAAAAGAGGGACTTGAGAAACATAATCGGTAAAGTATATTCACAATCAGCACCAAAAAAGCTTTATTGATTCAATAAAATTCTTAGCACCGATTGAATTGTGGTTATCTGTTTTTCGTTGAAGTTTTTCCTACCTTAACACAAACGCATTAACCTATTACCACTTGAAAAAATTGTTGACTTCATGCCATATGCCGGTGAATTAAGCGCTTTTATAACAGCTATAATGTGGACGGGAAGTGCTCTTGCTTTTGCGGCTGCAACAGTGCGCGTCGGTTCTGTGTACGTGAATGTTGTGCGGCTTGTTGCCGCAGTTGTTTTTTTGTCTGTGACTATTATTGTTTTCGGTATTCCGGTGAATGTATCAGCTGTACAGGTTCTATTTCTTTCGCTGAGTGGTTTTGTAGGGTTTGTTTTCGGAGATACGTTTCTCTTCAAATCGTACGAATATAATGACGCACGTATCGGTTCGTTAATAATGTCAGCGGCTCCAGCTATGACCGCACTGATGGCGTTCCTTTTTCTGAAGGAAACGCTATCCTTCACCGGGATTCTTGGTATGACCATCACACTTGCCGGTATTGCGCTGGTTGTGTTAGAGCGTAAGGAACCATCAACACACACTATTCCTATATCTATATTAGGAGTGGTTTATGCTTTATTAGGGGCAATAGGGCAGGCGGGTGGAATGATTTTAGCAAAAGGCGCCTTTGCACATGGGCCTATCAACGGATTTGTTGCGACGCTCATTCGTGCATTTTCCGCCACTTTGGTATTGGCACCATTGAATTATTTCGCCGGTCGATTTACAGAGCCCCAAAAAATATTTTCGAAGGACAGAAAAGCATTTCGTTTCACAATGCTTGGTTCATTTCTTGGTCCTTATCTTGGCGTTACATTCAGTCTTATCGCAATCTCACTTACTGATGTAGCAATCGCTGCAACAATTATTGCGCTTGTTCCTATCATTATGTTGCCGACGGTTTGGGTTCTGTTTCGCGAGAAACTTTCTTGGCGTGCTGTCGTTGGGGCGTGTGTAGCAGTTGCTGGAGTTGGAATTTTATTTCTTCGGTAAATCTGTCGGTAGAAACTGAGATAAAATATCCCCCAGTTTTTCATTGTTTTTTGAAAGAAATCCTTCGCGTAACTTTGCTGCACACTCTGGACAAACACCATGGCTAAAGGTTGCTTCAGAATTCTCTTTAATGTAGCGTTCTATTCCTTTCCAGTAGCCTTGATCATCGCGTACTTTTTTACAGTTGAAACAAATTGGAATAAGACCGTTAAGTACTTTTATTTTTGTCATAGCCTCTGAAACATATACTTTGAGCATTTTTTCTTTTGCTACGAGCCGCCACACCCGAAGACGATGCAAGCCAAAACCGATTCCGCCAATAAGAACGAGAACCATACTATAGAACCAAAATGTTTGATAGTAACGAGGCTTCAGCTCGAATGCAAAACCAGCCCCGGTCTCATTCCAAATTCCATCGCTATTGCATGCGGTAACACGGAAATTGTATTTTCCGGGAGGTAAATTTGTATAAAATGCGCTTCGCCTTGTTCCTACAACTCTCCATTCTTTTTCAAACCCTTCTAACATATAGCGGAAAGTTATTTTTTGCGGCGCAATAAAACTGATTCCACCATAATAGAATTCTACTTGTCCACTGCCAGGAGAAAAATTTCTGTCATTGTAAGGCGGGTAATCTATTCTATCAACAATAACTCTTTCAATAACAACCGGTGGGGGAAGATTATTTATCTGCGTTATTTTTGGATCGACAACAACGATACCCTTTGGAGTCGGGAACCAAAGAAATCCATTAGAAGTTTTACAACCGGATGGACCAGAACACTCGCTGACAATCATGCCATCCGACGAACTATATGATGTGCAATGAATACGATTAATCTTTCCGATTGCGAAATCGTCCAGCATCTGTTTGCTGACACAGCTTATCCCCTTCATACTGCTTAGCCATAAATTGCCATAGTTGTCTTCAAGAACTTTCATTACCACATCGTTAAATAAGCCTTGTGCAAATGTGTAGCAAGTAAATTTCCCATTTTTCAAACGCACAAGTCCACCGCCATAACTTCCCATCCATATCGTGTGTTCACTGTCTTCAATGATATCAAAGATGGGATCAGAAGGCAGCCCATCTTTACTCGTGTATGTTGATACTGAACCGTTTTGCCACCTTAAAAGCCCTTCATCACTTCCTACCCATATAACACCTGTATGATCGACAAGCATGGAGCGAATTAAATTAACCGACATTCCTTTCTTCTGATAATTAACAAAACGGTCATTTTCAAATCGATTCATACCGTGGTCAAAAGTTCCTGCCCAAATTCTACCTTCATGGTCTTCGCCCATGACACGGATGAAATTTTGCGATAGCCCATCTTTTGTAGTATAGACACGAAAATTATCATTCCGGTATTGAGCAATGCCTTCGCGTAAGCCAATCCAAACGTTGCCATGCGAATCTTCAAATAACGAACGGATATAATCGCTAGGGAGGTTGTTTTTCTTAAAGGGCACAAATTTTTTTCCATCAAAACGCAAAACACCGCCACCTTCAGTTCCAATCCAAACAGCACCATCATGGGCCGTCATCATTGCACGAATAGTGGAGACAGGTACGCCATCGCGAATTGTATAGTTTATAAACTTTCCTTTCCAAAATTGATTCAATCCTGCGTTAAATGTTCCGACCCAGAGACCTCCTTCGCGATCTTCTGATATACTTGTGACATAATCACTTGAGAGACCATCCTTAGAAGTATACGATGTAAATATGTTATCCTTAAACCGACAGATACCACCGCGTTCAGTACCTATCCACAATGCGTTTGATCTATCTTCATAAAGAAAAGTAATAACATTGTCAGAAAGACCGTTCTGAATTGTAAAGGTACGAAATGAATCATGTTTCCATTTTACAAGCCCATTCTCTGTTCCTATCCATATAGTGTTGTCGGAGCTGACATAAAAACTCCGAACAGAGTTACTTGGAAAGCCATTTTTTGTATTATAGAACGAAGATTTACCATGACTATAAACAGTAAGACCTTTTCCACCTACGGCCATCCAAAGATTTCCGGCTTTATCAACCGAAAATATATTCAATGAATTATTGGCAAGGCCCGGCATCGTTGAAATGGAATCAAGTTTCCCGTTCTTATATTTATAGATTCCCTTATGCATCGTACCTATCCAAAGATTTCCTTCGCGGTCAGCAGCCAATCCTCGAACTGGGCCGGTGCTGATTGGAAGATAGGTAAAGACACCATTCTTCAATTGCGTCAACCCATTGAATGTACCAATCCACAAACTGCTATCTTCACTCACAAAGAGACATGTAATATCGTTGTGTTTTAAGGCCGGTGTATTCTCTTTATCGAACACTTGGAACGTCGTCCCATTAAACCTGGCAAGGCCATCTTGTGTGCCAATCCAGAGATATCCATCATGTGTTTGAATAATCGCCCGGGCTCTGTTTTGTGGCAACCCCTCATCGCTCGTGTATATTTTGTGGATGTATTGCAGCAGGGGATTCGTGTTGCGTTCTTTTGCGGGAGTTCTGGAAAATACAAATAAACCGGTGAAGACGGCCAATATCAACCAATGCAATATTTTACTTTTTACATACACAAGAATAGCCCTCTTGCCTGTCATTAAATTGCAACATAATACTATTTGAATTAAAAAGTCAAAGAAAATTTTAATGAAAACAAACCTTTTGGGCAAGGCTTCATTTAATTCAGCATCATTAAACAATCAAAGCAAAATGATTATGTAATTTCCGAATACAAGAATACATTGTTCTTAAGGAAACGCGAACGGTTCTTTCCCTCTCTGTCTTTATTCTGATTCAGTCGGGCATTTGAAATTCTTGAGCAGT
>Ga0182017_10000778_pt1 | contig 25110 bp, 21 predicted proteins | sample 712E3DmetaG_FD_120492 | JGI IMG/M metagenome (GOLD analysis project Ga0182017, IMG submission 120492) | Permafrost microbial communities from Stordalen Mire, Sweden - 712E3D metaG | ecosystem: Environmental > Terrestrial > Soil > Wetlands > Permafrost | place: Sweden: Stordalen | collected... | reverse complement strand
GAACTCAATATGCTGGCGCTGCCCGGAGTACGCATGAATCAAATACGCACCGTCTATTCTCAAGCGCAGGCACTGGGCCAATGTGAAACGTTTCTCAATGCACTCCCTCATATTCGAATAGAAACATTTCACGATACGGCGGCGGCGGCACGGCTGATCAGGGAAGAAGGGAGAACCGATGCCGCGGCTATTGCGAGCGCCAGTGCGGCACGTGTTCACGGCCTTTCGATTGTCAGGTCCAATGTCGAAAGCAATAAACGGAACTATACCCGCTTTCTCGTGCTTTCGCAAAAATCACATATTCCTGTTCGAGCATCCAAGACTTCATTCGCTTTTGCAGTCAAGGATATTCCGGGAGCGCTCTTTAAGGCGATAGCCGTATTCACTCTGCGCGAAATCAATTTATTGAAGATTGAATCCAGGCCGTATCCGGGAAAACCCTGGCAGTATCTTTTCTATGTGGACGTCGAAGGGTCGTCAAACCGTTCACCTCTGGCGGAAGCAATGGGCCATCTGAAAGAAGTGTGTACGTTCGTGAAAGTTTTAGGAAGTTATAAACCGTTCGGCATGCGGTAAAGAATATCGGAAGAGGAGAAAATGCAGATACGATACGTTCTTCGGGAAGGATTCTCCGGGTTCAAGCGGGCCAAGCTGTCGATGTTTGCAGCTGTCTTTACGATATGTGTTTCTCTCCTCCTTTTGAGCTATTTCGTGATATTATTTTTAAATGGACAACATGTAATCGATTCGCTCCGCGAGAAAGTAGAAATGGAAGCTTTTCTCAGCGATCAGCTTTCGAATGACAATATTCTGGAAGCGAAGGGGATGATCGAAATGCTTGACGGCATTCGCGAAGTACGATTCGTATCCAAAGATGAAGCGGCAAAAATCTTCAAAGAAGAATTCGGCGAAGATATTATGAAGGTGTTGAATTTTAATCCTCTTCCTGCTTCATTTAAAATTTATTTGAAAGACGGATATAAAACAGCGGTAATGGCCGAACTCATCTATCGGCAGGTGAAGTCGATCAAAGGTATCGATGACGTTATTTATAGGAAACAGCTGCTGGAACTTCTGGATCAGCGAGCAATGGTGTATCTCTGGATAACATTCGGGGTTGGAGTGATCATCACAATATTCTCTCTTATTCTGGTCGCAAACACGATACGCCTGGCGATTTATGCCAAACGAAAAATTATTCAAACAATGAAACTGATTGGGGCAACGCGAAGTTTCATCCGGACGCCGTTCTTGCTGGAAGGCTTCCTGCAGGGACTGATCGGCGGAATTATTTCGGCAGGGATATTGTTTTTGACATTGGCGTACATGGAACAATGGCTTACTCTGGAAATGTCGGAATTAGTTCAGGTAAAACCATACTATTACGCAATTGTCGTTTGTGCCGGATCTCTCCTTGGGCTCTTCGGCAGCATAATATCCATACGGCGATTTATCGGTGAAAATGTTGTCGGTTAATTCTGCGATTATTTCGCACCTGTTGCATTAAAAATTATCAATATTGTATGGCGGACTTGATTCAATTGTCGTAAAGATGTATTATTGAATATTGATTCATATAGCAAGGATATTCATTATGAGAAAACGTGAAGGTAACAAAGAAAAAGATATATTAGACGCCGCGGTTAAAGTTTTTGCAGACAGCGGATATCACAGATCGAAGGTCACATCGATTGCAGAAGCAGCCGGCGTAGCAACAGGAAGCGTCTATTTGTATTACCCGAATAAGGAAAGCATTCTCCTGAAAATCTTCGATAGACTCTGGACTGATTTTACGCATACACTGCAGGAGACGGTAAAGCGTTCGGATTATGATCCGGTCCAGAAACTGGATCTTGTAATCGATCATCTGTTCAATATATTTGTCGCAAACCCGGCGCTTGCCGTTGTTTTCGTCAACGAACAACAGTATCTGATAAATAATAAAAAAGGAAATATCGGAAAGCATTACGAGAATTTTCTTGATCTTGCAGAAGAAATCATTCACGAAGGGGTTAAGAAAAAAATCTTCAATCCTGATGTCGATGTTAAGCTCTACCGCCATTTTATTACCGGAGGTATAAGAAGCGTGCTGTTTTACTGGGCACAATCAACACCTTCCTCCTCACTCGACCGCGTTCGTCTGAACGTTAAATTATTCCTGAGAAACGGCCTCTTGCTGTAATCTGAAAAAATATCGAAAGTGTATTTTTTTGCTTATTTAATGAATATCAATTCATTAGTAATTTTACACAAAGAGCCGGCGCCCAAAAGATGACACAGTGCGATGAAACACCAAGAGAAAATAAATCAGAAAGAAAAAATATGAAATCTTATTTTAAACTGCTTTTTATCCTGACGGTTGTGCTGGCGGTCTCATCCGGCATGCAGAATGCTGCCGCTCAAAAAATAACTTTGTCCGAAGCGGTGGATTATGCCGTCAAGAACAACGAGACAGTTCATCAATACGAAGAAAAGCTGAAACAGAAACAATACGATAATTATACGGCATGGGGAAATTTCCTGCCCTCTGTCACGTTAAGCGGGAGCTATAACCATATGAATGCTCCACTTATCATGGATCTCAGCTCCATCCGTGATGCACTGATCGAAATGTCCGCTGTCTCTCAAGTGCAAATGGCATATCTTCAGAAAGGAGTCGGCCTGACTGCGGCTCAGGCAATGTCGCAGACGGCTGCGATGTCTTCCGCCGAACAGGCGCTTGATGCCGCTCTACCGTCGTTTACCGACGTAATGAAAAAACAGGATTACCGCGAAGCTTCCTTTCTCGGCATACAGCCTATTTTTCTCGGCGGTAAATTAATCGCCGCAAAAAAATATGCCGCTTCAGAAGTTGAGTCTGCAGAAATTGAATTAAAAAAAACCAGGAATGAAGTCACTCAAGAAGCGGTTTCCAGTTATCTGGCTGTCGTACTCATGAACGATATAGTCGGAACCCGGCGAAAAGTTTTAAGAGGTATGCAGCAGCATCAAGCGACAGCAAAACGTCTCTTGCAGGAAGGATTGATCGCTCCCCATCAGGAATTACGCGCCGAAGTTGCTGTTGCCGAGGCCGAACGCAATTTATTCGATGACGAAAATAAGCGGACGCTTGCTTTAATTGCTTTGAAAAATACCGTCGGCTTGCCGGAAACTGAACCGATCGATGTAGCCGATTCGCTTGTCTATTATGCAATTCCCGATACGCTGGATATATTCCTCCGGCAGGCGCAATCGACCCAGCCGATTTTTCAATTGATAGCGGAGAAGATGACCGCTGCGGAGCAAAAGCATGCCATCGCTCTCTCGGAATTTATGCCTCAGGTAGCCGTCTTCGGCAAATATGAAATCGTTCCGGAAGACCTGTGCCCTACGCTGGAGCCTCGCTGGATTGTCGGTTTACAGGTCAGTATCAATATTTTTGACGGATTTAAAAAAATGGCGAATATGGAAAGCGCGGCCCATCTTGAACGTGAAGTGGAATATATCGACGCCGATGCGCATCGGAAAATTGAGCTTCTCATTAATAAAAATTATTTTGACATGACGAATTCCCGGAACCGCTATTTTAAGCTGCAGTCGAACCTTCATCTGGCAAATGAAAATCTTCGTCTCATGAGCGAACGCTTCCAAACCGGACTCGGAACTTCTCTCGATGTGGTTGACGCAAGCCTGATCCTGGAAAAAGACGAAGTGGAAAATAAAAACTCGTTGTACGAATATTATCATTCGATGACAGATCTTTTCACCGCCATCGGCACACCTGAAAAAATAATTGAAATTTGGAATGCAAAGGAGAAATAAAATGGACTTTACTCAATTACGTACAAAAATCATACTCGGAATCCCGATATTCATTGCCGCTGCAGGGCTTATTGTACTCCTGATAAAATGGGCTGCCCCGGATCCTCCGCGAATTTTGGGTGTTGTGGAAACGACTGAAATCGACGTTGCTTCGAAAATCCCGGGCCGTATCGATAGTCTGTTTGTTCGCGAAGGCGATCATGTGGTCAAAGGTCAGGTGCTGGCTGCTCTCGAAAGCAGGGAGATGGATGCAAAAGTCGAGCAGGCACGCGGTGCAATGGAAGCGGCTCGGCAAAAAATGGAAATGGCTCTTCATGGTGCACGCATCGAAGAAAAAGATGCAGCAGAAAAACTGTATTCCCAGGCAAAAGATCAATTCGAACTTGCCGAGAAAACATGGAATCGTATAGAGCGAGTTTACCGCGACAGCCTTATTTCTTCACAGGAACATGATCAGGTCGCATTCCAGTACCAAGCTGCAAAAGCTCAAATGGAAGCGGCAAAATCCCGCTGCGACATGATTATGAAGGGCGCTCGTCCGGAAGAAATAGCTGGTGCAGCCGCCCTCTATCATCAAGCGCAAAACGCCTTTAACGAAGCGGAAGCGTATCATCAGGAATTGAAATTGGTCAGTCCTATCGACGGCGAAGTCAGCAAAAAAATTGCGGACGAGGGAGAAATATTGGCCGCAGGATATCCGGTCTTTACAATCATGAAACCGCACGATGTTTGGGTTGTCTTGCAGGTGAAAGAAGACAATATGAAAAAAATTACGATGGGCTCCAAATTCAAAGGCGTTGTACGTGCCTTGAGCGGGGAAGAGTACGAATTCGAGGTATATTATATCGCCCCGATGGCAGACTTTGCTACATGGAAGCCGACAAACCAAAAAGGCGACTTCGATGTCAAAACCTTCGAAGTGCATCTTCGCAGCACGGCACCCATTCGAAATATGCGGCCGGGCATGACAGTGATCATTTCTTTCTAATGATATGAGATTCTTACCGAAAGAAAAAACAAAATGAAGCACGATTTTTTTACGATTCTTAAGAATGTGATGCGCAGGGAATGGAAGCGTATTGTAGAACGGAAAACTATTTATTTGTTTACCATCTTTATGCCGATGCTATTTTTCCTCTTCTTTGCTTATATCTATGTCAATGGGATTTTAAGGAATATTCCGGTGGCTGTCTTTGACGAGGATAACAGTGAAATATCACGGATCATCATCCGGGGCATCGATGCAACCAGCGGATTTAATGTAACGGAATATGTCAACTCCACAGACGAGATCAAAAATGATTTTCGTCAGGGGAAAATACGCGGAGCATTTTATATTCCGCGTGATCTTGAGCGCAATTTAAAGCGCGGGAAAGAGACCAGTGTGGTTGTATTCAGCGACGCATCGAATCTTATCGTGTCAAATACGACGCTCAAAGAGGCTTCGACCGTCATTAAAACTATCTCCGGGGGAATCCTGCTGAAAAAACTGCGGTCGTCAGGCATGCAGACGCAGCAGGCGATGAATATCATCAGTCCCATTCGTATCGAGACGCAGGCGCTCTATAATTTTAATTATAATTATCTGAATTACCTTATTTCGGGACTCCTGCCGGTTCTTCTGCAAATGATCATCATGACCGTTGCGGTGCTTCTTATCAGCAGCGAATTTGTCCATCATACGATCAACGATCTGCTGGAAACGGCGGAAGAAAATGTATGGGCGATCATCTGGGGCAAATCGCTGCCTCATCTCATCCTCCATACAGCAACGGTGCTCGGATTGGCGGGTATCATTTTTCCGCTGTTCGGCATGGAGATTATCGGATCGACGATTGGAACAATTTTATTTCTGCTTTTTTTTGTCTGTGTCTCTTTCTTTTTCGGTCTGATGATCTCTGCCGTGTTTCATGACCAGCAATTTGCTACAGAGGTATCGTTGTTTATCAATGTTCCGGCTTTTATTTTCAGCGGATTTATTTTTCCCCTCTGGGCTGTTCCGTTCCTGCACAGCGCTTTTGCACAAATGATCCCCTCTACGCATTTCATTCCCGGGTTCTTGAAGATTTATCAAATGGGAGCTCCGGTCTGGTCTGTCTGGCCTGAAATGATGCGCCTGACAGCTTTTCTTGGGGTATCAATTACAATTGTATATGTTGCATTGAAATATCAAATTCGACGGCATCAGGCGGTTCAATTGGAAGGGAGCGCAGCGCAGTGAGATTACGCTGGACTGCAATCCTCTCTACTTTCCGCCGCGAGCTGCATTTTATCACGCATGACATCGATATCATTGTTATCGCACTTTTTGCACCCATATTCTATTCGCTGTTCTACGGGACGCTGTACCTCAATAAAACGGAGCACAGCGTCGATATTGTCGTCGTGGATATGGATCGTTCGACCCTGTCCCGGGCGTTGAGCCGAAATCTCGATGCAAATCAGTTTATTCATGTCAAAGAGACGATCACAGATCTGGATGCCGCACAAAATAGCATCAACAGCTTCGACGCACAAGGTGTTGTCTATATTCCGGACAAATTTGAAGTCTCGCTGAAATCGGGGAAGGGAGCGGATATCAAGGTTTATCTCAACACGACCCGGTTCCTTGTATCCAATGATTTGAACAAAGGGATTACAGCCGTCGCTCTGACAATGGGGGCCGGAGTTCGGCTTAAATATTTCGAGTCCAAAGGATATAGCTTCAAGCAGGCGAAGGAACTGATAGAACCGCTCAATGTTGAGATCAAGCCGATGTTCAATACCACCGAGTCCTATGGAGATTTTCTTATCCCCGGTATTCTGGCATTGATCATTCAACAGACCTTACTGATTGCTCTTGCGGAATCTTTTGCAAAGGAAAGGGAAAATAACACTCTCAGAAATTTGTACGAGCGTTCGCAGCGGAGTATTACGAATATTCTTTTCGGAAAAGGATTGTTCTATTTTGTTTTGTTCAATGCTTACTCGTTACTGTTCTTCACGGCACATTACAAGCTTTATACTCTGCCGTTTCGCGGGAATGCATGGATTGTGTCTTTTATGACGCTTTTGTTTGTTACTGCAGTGTTGTGCCTGGCGATATTCGTTGGATCGTTTTTCAAACGAAAAATGATCGCCATTCAAGTACTGGGTTTTACTTCGTATCCGATATTTCTTATCAGCGGATACAGCTGGCCTGCCGCGATGCTTCCGGTTCCATTGCGTCTTCTGGCTCTGGCTTTTCCAATTACACCGTATCTTTCGGCAATGACAAGAGTTGTGCAGATGGATGCAGGGTTTGGAGATATTGTACCGGAATTATTCCATTTGTTTGTTCTGGTGGTTTTAGGTATCGGACTTGCGTACTGGCGTGTTCAAAAAATCGTTCGAGAAGAGAGCAATCCGATTGCCGATGTCCTTCGGGAGGTGTAAAAATTATTTCTTTAAAATACTCCGAATAGCTCTTGTTCTTTCTTTGCTATGGCTCATTGTGTTCTTGTTATTCGGGATTCTCGCTGGCGCTGCGAGGATAACCAATTAAATTGAACTGCCTGCCATCGCTGGTTGATGGCCATTTGATATTCGGACGAGAACTTATAAGTTGGAGATAGAAAGCTTTCATGCGCGTCAAGATGAGAAGCGAATTTCCATGAAACCGACTTTTCGTCAATATGTCTTGGAGTTCCCGGGAATTGATTCACGATCTGCGGCTCTGCGGCAAGCGGATTTTGAGCTTTCGGCTGTAAAAAAAATCATATTCCTTTAAATACGCTGCGTTACTTCTTCTCTGTTGGCTCATTTTCGCTTTTTCTCCGGCAAAAACCAGAACTATGCATAAAGAGAACCTATTCTATTTCGTATTGGTTGGATGTTAAATATGGTCCTTGAAAAAGTGACAACTATCCGATAGTTTGAAGAAGAAATTAGGATATACTCACGGGGTTAACAGAAAAATTCTTTGTGAGATGAAAATGAAGTGCCGTACCTGGCTGGTTTTTTGCAGATGCCGGCTTGCAATCATTGAATATGCCTATGAACACTCTTAAGCTCGATTTTTGGGATATTACGGCCGGATTATTTGTTTCATCCATCGGGCTGATTGCCGTCCTGATCTCCTTGTTTCGACTGAAGAAAAAGGATTTCTCACTTCTCAACTTCGGTCTCTTCTGCTCGATCTACGGAATACGATGGCTGATCGAGATTCCAACAATGAAGACTCTGGTGGGTTTCCCCTTTACATTTCCTTATGTCCACGCATTACTCACCTATGCAGTTGTCATTCCGTTTTCCGCTTTTCTTGTCGACATCTTCGGACTCGGTTTATATAAATCGATGCTCTGGGTTTTTCGCTCCACGATCGTCTATGCCGTCGCCGCCATTGGATATGAACTGTTCCGTCCGGAACCTTTATCGGACTTTCCAATCAACTCGATCCTTGTTGTTCTCTGGTGTTTTGTATGGATGGTAAATGTCCTCTTTGTTCGAAAACAGCAGGATATTGAATTGCGAATCCTGCGGCTCGTGTTTTTGACAACGCTGCTCTCTATATCAATTGACAATCTCGTTCATAGAAGCGTCCTGCCGTCGGGAGCGCACCTCGAGCACGCGGGATTTCTGGTTCTATGCATCGGTCTGGGATATGTAGCGGCGCATCACTTTTTTTTCAACGAAAAAAAATTATCGGCAATCGAACAGGAAATTGAAATTGCCCGGCGCATCCAATATTCCAACCTTCCCGTCAATTTTCAATCTTATGGTTGTATCGATATTGCGGCAAGGTATGTTCCCATGACAACAGTTGCAGGTGATTTCTACGATTTCCGGATCAAGGAAAATGCGGGCATGAGCATCCTCATTGCCGATGTATCCGGACATGGCGTGGGAGCGGCCCTTATCGGTTCCATGCTTAAAATCGCGTATGCCTCGCAGTCAGAGAACATTTCCGATCCTGCCAAAGTCCTTACGGAGATGAACCGCATTCTCCAGGGTAAGATGGAAGATTCGTTTGTGACGGCGTGTTCTCTGTTCATCGATATCGTCAATGGGAATATACTGTATGCAAATGCAGGGCATCCGCCTCCGATTTTGTTAAGACCATCAGACCATCAGAAACGTAGACTTTCGCTTGGCAGCACGGTCTTGGGTCCGTTTCCGAATCTGGTTTACGAAAATGCATCTCTTGATATTGCGAAAGGCGATCGATTAATTCTCTCGACCGACGGGATCATAGAAACAAAAAATAAGGCCGGGGAATTATTCGGTGATGATTGTATGGAAACGTTTTTCGAAGCGCATTCCGGCGATTCAGCCGATCGCACAGCGGATCAGTTTATGGAATATCTTCTGAAATGGTCGGGCAGGTCGCACGAAATGTCGGCTGATGACGATCTTACTTTAATTATTATAGATGTGGTTTCAGAACCGGATAATCGGGTACTTGAATGAAATATAAAGCTATAATTTTTGATCTTGACGGTACACTTCTCAATAGCCTGGAAGATATTGCCGATGCGACGAATCGCGTTCTGGCGGCGGAGGGATTTCCGGTGTATCCGACGGAGAAATATCGTGAATTCGTCGGATACGGAGCTAAAGAATTAATCGTTCGCGTTCTGCCTCCGAATTATTGCAATGCAGAAACCTTGCAGCGATGCCTGCACGCATATCTTATCGACTATGGCCGGAACTGGAATATTAAAACCGGACCTTATCCCGGAATCCCTGAGATGCTGGATTTGCTGGAGGAGAAAGGATTCCAATTAGCGGTCTTGTCGAATAAGCCGGAAGAGTTCACGCAAGAATGCGTTTGCCACTTACTCTCCGGTTGGAAGTTCGATATCGTCATTGGTGCAAGCAAAAACATTCCTCCTAAACCCGACCCATCTGGAGCGCTGGAGATTGCTAAAAAGCTGCAGCTTGCTTCCGAAAGTATTCTCTATATGGGAGACAGCGGCGTCGACATGAAGACCGCCAATGCGGCGCACATGTTTGCTATCGGTGCATTATGGGGATTCCGCGGCCGCGAAGAGCTGCTGAGAGACGGCGCCAGAATATTGCTGGAGCATCCGGAGGAGATATCAAAAATTCTCGATTAAGTTATGGATCTTTGAATTGTTGAATTATTTGGTTATCGGGTTATTGAGTGATTCATTGTTTCCCTTTTTTTATTTTCAATTTACAGGTCACAGTTTGCCGGTTGCTCTTTACAATTCGCACTGCCTGCTCATCTTGACAATGCTCAAGAATATTTGTAGTAATACATTCAGTTAAGAATAATTCGAGGGGATTTTCAGGTGGGACGCCTTCTCGAATTAAACTTCGAATTTCCAATATAGAACGTGACGTCATTAGGCTGTCAGGATAAAAACTTTTTCCTTTCGCTATAGAATTGAAATCGGCATTGCAGCGTTTTACTTGACAGTTGTGACTGCTTTAAAATACGGCACATATGCTAAAAATGCGGGAACCAAGCAGCCACTTTAAAAACGGGACGGTACCGAAAAGCCAAAGGAGCAGGAAATCAAAACCAATAAAACCACTCAATCCACCAAAACAAATAAGGAGGTCGCATGTCGGACGACGTTACAACCAGGGGCATTATTCCCGGAATAACCGGATATATTTCAGCGCCGTGCACATACACGGTCAATTACCTCAATGGCAGCCAAACTTATACGGAAAAATTTGCAGTCATTAACATTGGCTCCCAATATACAGGTGCCGCTTCAAAGGAAATTGATGTTATCATTGCAGAAGCGTCTGCTGCACTTGCATCTGCCGCTGGAAGTGTAACCGGCGGATTAGGATTGGCGCTTGGTCCGCTGGCCGATATCGCTCTGCACTGGATAAAAGACCAGATCTTTAATCCCGACGGATCTGTTACCTTAACATTGGCATATCATAATATTGGAACGAAGAATTTTGGAATTGATCCGACTTTCTGGCCTGGGGGTCTGGACCCTAATTATTGGTGTGGAGTAGTAAATTCCATCTCTTCTGCATTAAGTGTATTGGGCACAAGAAATAATGCTGTCGAAAATTCGGACTTTAATCCGATTCAGACCACAAAAGGAAATTATTATAAAGTCTAAGAGGAATTGGGTCGATACATCCGACTTTGAAAGATGCTGTACATGCGGTTACTATCGGTTGCATTCTCTGCCGGGCAAAGTGCCCGGCAGCTTTTTAAAGCAATCCATCAAACACCGGCACAAAGGAGAGAATCTGCGTATACATCGGTTCATTCTTTTCAGGTTCGCCGATTTTCCTCCTTCCGTCTCCTGAATGCAGTTTGCCATTTGTAGTTTGCTCTTCGCCTTTTATTGCTTTTCCCAAAAAACTTCGCTACCATTTCCACAGTTCTTCATCGGATAGGGACTGGAAACACTTCCGAATAATATGCCGGTCATGAACCGAAATCGGAACGAAGCGAGCTTCCCGCATGTTCAAGGAATGTGAATAATCAAAAAAAGCAGGAGTATAAGCGCTGCAAAACTTCCCAATGAAATTGCCGGGCTATGAACAGGCAGTCACTCTCATTCAATATCAACCAACAATGAACGGCATCCTATGAACAGCATTGTAGAATATTATTTATCCTCTATCGGCAAGAAGATTGTCATGAGCTTAACGGGACTTTTTCTCATTATTTTTCTCGTGGAGCATCTCATCGGGAATATGCTGCTTTTTGCAAACGACGGCGGTGCGAAGTATGAAGCATACAGCGCATTTCTGGTCGGAAATTTGGTGATCCGATTTATCGAAATATTTCTTTTCGCTTTCATCTGCTTCCATGCGATTCTTGGTGTCTGGCTTTGGTTCGTCAATCGCTATAAACGGGATACCGGTTATAAAAAGTATCGGCTGCGGGACAATGTTCCCCTGGCATCTCGAACATGGACAATTATTACGACAGGGAGTTTCATCGCTCTTTTCCTTCTTATCCACCTTCGCTCGTTTTTTTGGCCGGTAAGGATCGAAGGAGGGCATATGTCGGAATACGATCTGGTCTGCCGGGCGTTTTCCGATCCTCTTTACGGCGGTTTTTATCTGGCTGCATTTATTCTGCTCGGCATGCACCTCAAACATGGATTCCAATCTGCATTTCAGACGCTCGGATTGCGGAATAGAAAGTTTACGCCGATCATTGATGCGGCTGCCTTTATTGTGTGGTTCTTCATTCCCCTCGGCTATGCGTCCATTCCCGTTTATTTTTTTTATTACTCGCAGATAGGAGGGCGGTGAGATGGTGCTCGATTCTAAAATTCCTGAAGGACCGATTGAGAAAAAATGGACAAACCATCGCTTTAGTATGAAGCTTGTCAATCCGTCGAACCGGCGGAAGTACAGCATTATTGTCGTTGGTACCGGCCTTGCAGGCGCCTCTGCCGCCGCTTCTCTTGCCGATCTTGGATATAAAGTATTATCATTTTCGTACCACGAATCCCCGCGGCGGGCGCACAGTATCGCGGCACAAGGAGGTATCAACGCTCCGAAAAATTATGCGAACGACGGCGACAGCATTTATCGTTTATTTTACGATACGCTCAAAGGCGGGGATTACCGTGCACGCGAAGCGAATGTTTACAGACTTGCAGAAGTCAGCGGCAGTATTATCGATCAGTGCGTCGCTCAGGGGGTTCCGTTCGCGCGCGACTATGCAGGGTATCTTGATACCCGCTCGTTCGGCGGAGCGCAGGTTTCCCGTACGTTTTATGCGCGCGGACAAACGGGTCAGCAATTGCTGCTGGGCGCCTATTCCGCGCTGAGCAGGCAAATAGGAGCCGGTCAGGTAATATTTTATGATCGCCGGGAAATGCTCGATCTCGTTGTCGTCGATGAACAAGCCCGCGGTATTATCTGCAGGAATCTTAAAAATGGAGCTATCGAATCGTATGCTGCGGATGCTATCGTTCTTGCAACTGGCGGATACGGCAATACCTTTTTTCTTTCCACGATGGCAAAAGCAAGCAATGCAACGGCAATCTGGCGTGCATATAAAAAAGGAGCGGCGTTCGCAAATCCATGCTATACGCAAATTCACCCGACCTGTATTCCGGTCGGCGGCGAGTACCAGTCTAAGCTGACCCTCATGAGCGAAAGCCTGCGCAATGATGGACGCATCTGGGTTCCGAAGAAAGCGGGAGACCTGCGCAGGCCGAATGAAGTGCCGGAAGAAGAGCGTGATTACTATCTGGAACGGATGTACCCTTCATTCGGAAACCTCGTTCCGCGTGATGTCGCCTCGCGGCGCGCAAAGGAAATGTGCGACAATGGATTCGGTGTCGGGCCGACGAAAACTGCAGTATATCTGGATTTTTCCGATGCCATCAATCGTAACGGGAAAAAATGGATCGAGGAAAAATACGGCAATTTGTTCGATATGTATCATGAAATAACAGCGGAAAATCCTTATAAGACGCCGATGCGTATTTTCCCTGCCATGCATTATACGATGGGCGGACTCTGGGTCGACTATAATCTTATGAGCACGATCCCTGGCCTGTTCGTTATCGGCGAAGCGAATTTTTCCGATCATGGAGCAAATCGTCTCGGTGCGAGCGCCCTGATGCAGGGACTTGCGGACGGTTACTTTGTCCTGCCGTACACGCTGCCAAATTATTTGGCTTCGCATTCGTTTAAGAAAATATTCGCAGAGCAGCCGGAATTCAAGGAGATATTCAGCGCCGTCAATGCCGGCACGAAAAAACTCCTATCGATCCGCGGAAAAACGACAGTCACGGATATCCATAGAGAGCTCGGTAAAGTGATGTGGGAAGATGCCGGTATGGGGCGAAACGCAAAAGGATTAAAACATGCACTGAAGCGTATTCCTGAGATTCGTGAAAAATTCTGGAATGACGCTAACGTAATCGGAGAATCCGGCAGCGTGAATCTCGAACTTGAAAAAGCGGGACGTGTAGCGGACTTTTTGGAACTATCCGAACTTCTGGCGGCGGATGCACTTCATAGAGAAGAATCGTGCGGCGGACATTTCCGGGAAGAGCATCAGACCCCCGCAGGAGAGGCAAAACGCAACGATAAAAAATTTGCGTATGTAGCGGCATGGGAATATACGGGGGCGGGCAGGAAACCGGTATTACACAAAGAGCCGTTGAAATTTGAATATGTTAAGCCATCCGAACGAAGCTATAAATAGCGAAGTTCTCAATGAGGAGCGAAGAATGAATTTTACATTGCATATCTGGCGGCAGAGTTCTGCAGATTCGGAAGGACATTTTGAAACATACGAAGCCCGGAATATACCGGGTGAAGCATCGTTTTTAGAGATGCTGGATATACTGAACGATTCATTAGTCACGGATGGAAAAGAACCGGTCGCTTTTGACCACGATTGCAGAGAGGGCATTTGCGGAAGCTGCGGAATGATGATCAACGGAAGGGCTCACGGTCCGGGACGCAAGCAGGCGACATGCGATGCACGGATGCGTATGTTCGAGGACGGGCAGTCGATCACGGTTGAACCCTGGCGCGCGAAGCCGTTTCCGGTCATCAAAGATTTGATGGTCGATCGCAGGGCATTCGATCGGATCATTCAGGCGGGAGGGTTTATTTCCGCGCGGACCAATGCAATTCCGGAAGCGAATGCAATTCCTGTTTCCAAACCCGCAGCCGATGAAGCTATGGATGCGGCGGCATGCATCGGATGCGGAGCATGCGTTGCAGCATGCCCGAATTCTTCCGCCATGTTGTTTGTCGCAGCCAAGGTCTCCCATCTCGCATTATTACCTCAGGGTCAGATCGAGCGTGGAGACCGTGTTCAGCGTATGGTTGCACAAATGGATAAGGAGGGATTCGGTAATTGCTCGAATAACTATGCATGCGAAGCGGAATGTCCCAAGGAAATATCGGTGACCCATATAGCACGTATGAACAGGGAATTTTTAAGAGCGAAGATTTATGAGCGGTGAATATTAAATAGTGAATAGTAAAACATAACTAAACAACTAAAAAAACCGACGAACTTTTAAACTCATAAACGTTGAACGATCCTTGATTTGAATCCTGTCCAATCCCGAAAAAATATCTGCGGCCTCGAACTTTTCCTGATATGACTCTTGAATCTCGGCCTCCTATTCTGTAGATTGAGCATGTATGAGAGCGGTTAAAGTTATTCTAGCAGTCATTGTTTTTGCTCCTGCCGTGTTCGGTCAACAAGGGGTTTTCGATTTCCTCCGCACCGATATCAGCGCACGTGCGGCAGCTCTGAACGGCAGCTTTGTTTCGATTACGGACGATCCCAACGTCCTTTTTTATAATCCTGCATCTCTCTCGACCCTAACCAGTACTCGTCTTTCTTTTAGCTACTTTAAGGATCTTCTCGATATCAGTTCGGGAAGCGCCGCCTATGCAAAAAACATCGACGGGGTCGGATCCGTAGGATTCGGACTCTTATATTTCGATTACGGGACTTTTACGACTGCAGATGAATTGGATAATGAAACGGGAAATTTCGGGGCCAGCGACCTTGCGATCGTTGGGGGCTGGGGCAGCGCCGTCGATGAACACACGTCAATCGGTTTAAACCTCGAATACATCTATTCCCGTATAGCGCAATACCGTTCAACCGGCATAGCGCTCGGATGGGGCGTGCTTTATCAAATTCCTTCCGCCCGGATGACGCTTGGAGCGAGCATTCTTCATCTGGGAAAACAATTGACCTCGTATGACGGTGTTGCAGAACCTTTGCCGCTCGATATCACAATCGGCTTGTCGGAGCGTCCTGAACATCTTCCCGTATTGTTGAGTTTGAATTTTCATCGGTTGAACGATGATCAAGATACGTTCCTCAAAAGATTGAATGCATATACTTTTGGAGCGGAATTTACAATTAGTCCGACGCTTCTTCTTCGCGGCGGCTACAGCAATCAACAAAAACAAGATTTACAGACGTCTTCGCAATCGGGAGCTGCCGGATTTTCGTTCGGAGCGGGACTCTTGATTAAAAAATACCAGATCGATTACTCGTATAATTCGTACGGCATCATCGGCGGACTGCATCATTTTTCGGTTGGGATGACATTATAGCGCCGCTGCACATAATATGACAGGGCAGGCGGGTATCACGAAATAAAATATTATTTTTTAGCAATGGCATAGCTTCCTGCGCTTTTTCCGACTCGCCGGACTGTAAAAAAGTCAGCGCAGGATCATATCGAGCAATTTTTCACTCAGGTAAAACAAAAGCATACCGGCGAAAACAAGCAGCGGGGGGTAGCGGCTTTTCGATGTATTGACTTCAGGTATCAAATCACTCGCGCCAACATATACAACAGTTCCCGCAGAAAAAGCAAAAGCGATTCCCGCCATGCGTGCGTCGACATTCTCTAAAAGAAAAACGGAACTTGCGCCGAGCAATGTCGCGGCTCCGATACCGCACGCCGAAGAGAGAACCATCTTGCGTGAAAATCCGGCTGTCATCATAATCGATCCGACGGTGAGGCCTTCCGGGAATTTGTGAAGAAGAATGGCAAAGAAGATCAGAACGCCGAGAGCAAAATTATATTGAAGTCCGACGGAAATGGAAAGGCCGTCAAAAAACGAATGGATGAATAATCCGGAAAATGCGGATATGCCGGACGCACGGGAGATCATCGCGTCATGATGTGTCTCTTCTCCAAAGTGAAGATGTCTGACAATTATATGCTCGAAGAAATGAATCGTCGCAAAACCGAGCAGTACGTACAGCGATGCCGTTTCGCCAAGCGCTTGAATGCTTGCTGGAATGAGTTTCAAGAAAACCAGTGCAAGGATGAATCCTGCGCCGAGCGAAAGCAGCGTTTCCTGCGAACGTGTCGGCCAATTTTTTTTTGATGCGACAAGTGCGCCGCCCAGGACAACGGCAATTGAGGCAATCAGCGCGAGGAGTATGATTTGTATTTTCATCTGGATCGAATATATGGTCGTTCTAAATATTTTTGTGCTTCCGAATGCGAGCCCTCGTAATCTTTCATGTCCATGACTTTTTTATATTGCTTCACTGCGTAATCCCGCTGTTCGCGTTCATCGTAAATCATGCCGATGAGAAGATTGGAGAGGGACATAAAACCGGAAGGGCCGTCTTTATCGAGCTTTCTGCTCAGTTCATCGCAGCGCGAAAGATCCTGCAGTGCATTGTCCAAATGAGCAGCAAGGAACTCGTATTTGCCTACATAATAATATGCTTCGCGTGCATCGTATGAATCGAACCCGAACTGTTTATTATCGTAGCGTTTTAAGATATCGACAAAAATATCACGCGCTTCTCCTAAATGTCCGGTGCTTACGAGGCAGCGGCCGTAATATCTGTAAAAAATGGAATTTCCGGGATATCGATCATGAAGTTTGCGCGCCAGGTCCATTGCTTTGATATAATCTTTCTCAAACATAAAATAATTCTGCATGAGGAAATAAGACGCCTCGACGTGCGCATATTTTGCATGCTCGGAGGCAAGCCGCAGCTGCTCGAGCCCTTTATTCCGGTCGCCGCCGGGAAAGAAGAGCATTACAGGCTTAACGATCGGATACCGGTCGGGTACTATTTCCGCGTAATAATTGTAAATACCTATGCCAAGGAGAATGTCGTAATTGTTCGGCTCGAGCTCGTACGCTTTCCGAACGAGCGGAAGCGCTACCAGTCCGTCGTTCGCCGCTTTGAGCCAATGACCGCGGTTGGCACGCAGCCTTCCTTCAAATCCAACGGCTCCGCCTTTGAAAAACATGGCGGTAACGTCGTTGGAATTTATTTTCAACAGTTTGTCGCACATGTCTTCAATAGTATCTAATTGAGCATAAAAATTATCGTCCTGCGATTCGTCGTCGAAATTGCAGGAAATACGCTCCCATTGAATCATTGCCCTGAAAAAATAACCGACCGGGTGATCGGGTCTGAGTTGAATGACCCGATCAAAATTCGCTTCCGCTTTTTCGAATTCAAAATTATAGACCTCATCGATACCTTGCTGTACGAGCGCATCGATTTCCGGATCGTTCGGCCATTGACATCGTGCCGTTTGAGAAAAGAGGAAAAGAAGCGCAAGAAGCATGAGCGTCTTTCCGGCTCTCCGAACAAGAAGTTTCATATGTTTATACCGTCTGCGGAAATTCGAATTCCGTAATGATCAGATGAATTTAACCGCAAAATATTCTTTCAATTTCGAAGCAGGAATTCGTTCCTGAATCATTGTATCGCGGTCGCGGACAGTGACCGACTGGTCCTGCAGGGTCTGAGAGTCGATAGTGATACAAAACGGTGTGCCGACCTCGTCCTGACGCCGGTACCGCCGTCCGACAGCGCCGCTGTCGTCGTAGAAAACGCGGAAATGAGAGCGCAATTCATCCTCTACTTTACGCGCAAATTCCGGCATGCCGTCCCGGTTGACAAGAGGAAAAATGGCCATTTTTGTCGGTGCAAGTCTCGGATCCAATTTCATCACAATTCGGGTCTCGGCTGTGCCTTCTGCGGTTGGCGCCTCTTCTTCATGATACGAATCTACGAGGAACGCCATAAACGATCTGCTCGCACCGGCCGATGTTTCGATCACGAACGGCGTGAATTTTTCCTTCGATTCTTCGTCGAAATATTTCATCGACTTGCCGGAGAATTGTTCGTGGCGCGTCAGGTCGAAATTGGTCCGGTTGTGCACTCCTTCGATTTCTCCCCATCCGAAGGGAAAAAGGTATTCGATGTCGTATGCATCTTTTGCATAATGCGCCAGTTTATCTTTCGGATGCTGGTGCCATTGGAGTTTTTCTTTCTTCATTCCGAGGCCGATAAACCACTTCATGCGTTCCGACCGCCAGTAATCGAAATGTGCGTCATCGCTGCCGGGTTTGCAGAAAAATTGCATTTCCATCTGTTCGAACTCGCGGGTGCGGAAGAGAAAATTTTTCGTGTTGATTTCATTCCGGAACGCTTTTCCGATCTGCGCGATGCCGAACGGAAGTTTTTGGCGCGATGCGGACTGGACATTCAGGAAGTTGACAAAAATTCCCTGCGCGGTTTCGGGACGCAGGTACACGACTGCGGAAGAATCCTCAACCGGCCCGACGAATGTTTTGAACATCAGGTTGAACTTCCGCGCTTCAGTGAACGTGCCTTTATTGCCGCAGGCAGGACAGGAAAGCCGAAGAACGATCTTTGCCGCATCCTGATCCGTTGCCGTTAGTTTTGCGAATTCTTCGGTAATGAATTCGTCTTTTTGCTGTCCGCCGAATTTCTGAGCGTCGATTTCCCGTAAAACCTCTTTCTTCTTTTTCAAGGAGAGCTCGTCGAAAAGAACGTCGATCCGGTACCGTGCTTTGCACTGTTTGCAATCGACCATCGGGTCAGTAAAGTTCTCAACGTGTCCGGACGCCTCCCACACGCGCGGGTGCATGAGGATGGAAGCATCGATTCCTTCAATGTTCTCGCGATAGGTCATGCTCTTCCACCATTCGCGTTTGACGTTGTTCAGCATCTCCACGCCGAGCGGACCGTAATCCCAGCAGCCGTTCAACCCGCCGTAAATTTCGCTCGATTGAAAAACAAATCCGCGCCGCTTTGCCAGCGATACGATTTTTTCCATAAGTTTTGATTGATCAATGCTCATAATGGTAAATGGTCAATAGTTAATAGTTAATAGTAAATGGTCTAAAAGTTGTTGTTCTATATTCTTCATTCTTAATTCTTAATTCTTAATTCTTTTAGACTACTTCAATCCTGCTTTGGTCGCCGATCATAAATCGGTGGACGCGAGGTCTGGTCTGAGCCTGAACAATTTCCACATCGTTGCCGAGAATGCTTCCTTCGATGCGTATGCCCACGTTGAGAATCTTGCAATCCCGCAGAACGATGCTGTATTCCATTTCGCTCCCGACGATTTCCGTCCGGTCGCCGACAGATGTATACGGTCCGATATAGCTGTTTTCGATGATGCAATTTTTGCCGATGACAACCGGACCGCGAATCTTGCTGTTGATGATCTTTGCACCGGCTTCGATAACAACGCGTCCGGCTATATCAGAAAACTGATTGACCTCACCGTCGTTGCGCTGTGTAAAGCTGTCAAGAATCAACCGGTTCGCTTCCAATAAATCTGTCGGTTTTCCTGTGTCTTTCCACCAGCCTGTTATTTCCGTATAACCGACCTTGAATCCTTTTTCAATCAGGTAGGTATGTGCATCGGATATCTCCAATTCACCGCGTGCACTCGGTTTGATCGCTTTAACGGCTTCAAAAATATGATAGTCGTAGAGATAAATGCCGGCAACGGCATAATTGGTTTTTGGATGTTTCGGTTTTTCCTCGACACGAACTATTCTTCCGTTCTGAATTTCCGGAACACCGAACCGTTCGGGATCTTTGACTTTGGAAAGCGTCAGGAAACAATTACAGCCGCTTTTTTCAAACTCGTCGATAAACCGTTTAATTCCACCGACCAGCATATTATCGCCGAGATAGAAAACAAATTTTTCTTTGCCGATGAAATCTTCTGCAAGTTGAACCACCTGTGCTAGCCCGCCGGGAGTAAGCTGGGGAATATAGGTGATCTTAACGTTCCATCGCGAACCATCGCCGATATAATCCTGGACTTCCGTATTGCCGGCATTATGAACGATGCCGATTTCTTTGATGCCGGCCTCTACTGCGGCTTCAATAGCATAAAAAAGAATCGGTTTGTTGGCAATCGGCAGAAGATGCTTATTCCGTGTGTGGGTCAGGGGACGCAATCGCGTTCCGTGTCCGCCGCTGGCTATCAAAGCTTTCATCGGTTCCTCATGTCTCTTGTTATGTTTTTTGGAAGACATTTTCAATCGTCTTGCATCGGCGCGGAGAAAGTCTTCCGCTTTTGCGCGCCAATTGTACCGCAAGCAGTCCGCTTTGCCGATAAACCTCGACGTAGTGCGGATTTATTTTCTTCAGGGTTCGGATATGATTGCGAATCGTATCAAGACTTCCCCGAACGGCCGGTCCCGTCAATGCCTTTAGAGCGCCTAACTGAAAGGCGTTTTCAATACTGGCCTCGACAAGCGGTCGTACGTGCCGCCGCTGAACTTTCGTATGGAGAGACAAAAAGAGCTGTTCGGCCGCACCGAGCATCACAAGCGGATAATTCGATGCAAATACGCATGCAATATGATACAAAATTTTCTTCTCTTTTGGAACAACGATGATCGATCCTTGAAGATTGCGTACGATACGCCGCGCAAAGGGGAGCGCGCTCTGCGGGCCTTCGAATCCGTATGTAATACCGGGCATTTTTGCGGCCTGCTCTGCAGGAGAAATATTTTTTGGAAATGTCTGTATCGGATGAAGAGAAAACGGGACAGCTCCCCGCTTCTTTAAAGGCATAAACACATCGCTCGTTTCACTTCCGGAGACGTGCGCGCAAAAAAGGCCGCGATAATGTATGTGAGAAATTGCGCCGATTTTTCGGATCAATTCCGCCAGCGTCTCCTCCGGGGATGTCAAAAGAAGAAAACGCGTTTCGGTCGAAAGTGCGGAAAGAGAATCGGAAAAAACTTTGCATTGCACTCTCCGTGCAAGACGTTTTGCGGATTTTTTACTTTTACTGATCACCGAAACGATAGGATAACCGGACCGGTGGAGAAGAAGTGCAAACGTGCTTCCGACTTTTCCTGCTCCGATGATACTGACCGGGATGCTGTTATGGAGTCTCGTCACTTACTGTTCCTGAATAAAAGCTGCGGCGAGATATCCGACGACACCGGAAGTATCTCCGGATGTGTCGCCGGAATTACAATAATGGAGTATCTCGGCTTTTGTGGCGCCGAGTTGTTTGGATGCGCTCATTACGGCAGCTATAGGACCGCCGCCGCATGCTTCCAGATCTTCTGCTTCAAATTTTGAAATCCAGAGATCGGGATCGAACATCTCGACAGAGTCGAGAACATGTTTGTCTAATGCCACTGCTTCCTTGTACGGGTGATAATGTGAGAGGTCGCTGCTTGCTACGAAAAGAAGATTGCGTTCTTTGCCGATCTGCGCAAGGGCGTTTCCCAACAAAGTGCATAAAAGAGCCGATTGGTTGCCGATAATGATAGGAACGATGGGAATATTTTTCAGAACGGTTTGCAGGAAGGGAATCTGGACCTCGATAGAATGTTCCGTTCTGTGTCCGGCGGCAGAAGCGATGAACTCCGCGGAATAGCGCAAGAGTTCTTCACGCAATTCATGCTGAATCGGTACTGTACCCAACGGAGTAGAAAAAGCATCTCCCGGGTAAATAGAAATTTTATCGAAAAACTCCCGGTGGCTCGGGCCGACGATGACGATTGCGTCATATGTCCTGCCCCGGAGCAGACCGTATGCATGTGCGGCTGTTACGCCGGAATAAAGATATCCGGCGTGCGGAACAATAATACCATGCACTCTTCCGCCGGCGTTTCTTTCCTTGAAAGAGGAAAAAATTGCTTGGAGTTCTTTTCGCAGCGCCGCTTCGGTGCCGGAATAGAACGTCCCTGCCACTGCGGGCTGTCGAATTTTTTCACCTAATGTCATGTAAGTTCGTCTTTCTCGGAAAATAATTCCACCTGAAAACATGAAATGCGTGTTTCCGTCTGCTTCCATGCGTTCTCCGGAAGTCCCGCTTTGAGCGATGTCTGTTTCAAAAATTCTTCAGGCGTCCAGCCGTATTCGGTCGCAACTTGAGGGAGTAATAATCCTTTTCTTCTTCCCGACTCCACGATCAGTCCATGCTGTCCGATCTTGATGTCGCTGATTGCGGTCACCTTCTCGATCGGGGAGAGAACGGAAATTTCAATTTGTATATGATCCATCTCATCTTGCGAGACCGGCATAAATCTTGGATCTTCTGTAGCCGCTTTGATGGCTGTCTCCTGAACTGCTTGAGCGAGCGGGTAGATCGGTTCAATATAACCGATGCATCCGCGCAGTTCGTCGTCGATCTTTAACGTTACAAAAGTCCCCGAATGCCGCTCAAGATCCGGCGTCAAAGAAAAAAGAGGCGGAATAGATTCTCCTTCTATTGCAGCTTTGATGGAGCTTCGGGCAATCGTCAATAACGTTTGTTTGTCTATGCTGGACAATGCCATAGTGGTTCCTCCTGACAGGATTTGTCCATACAAAATACTATTGTATGCGATGATTTTCAAGTAGAGAGGCGTGGATAGAGCCGAAAGGAGCGGTTTGCTTGCAAAAAGGACTCAGAGATGATCTGAGAATAAGGAAAAATGCTTGATTGTTGCCATCAGAATAAGTACCATTCAATCCAATGTTCATCCATAATTTACGACTAAAATTATAACAATATTCCTTCGAGGCTTATATGAAAAATGTGTTTCAAAAGACTGTTTTGGCTTTTCTTTTAATTGCAGCATTGTTCTGTATGCTGACCGGAATGCCTCCTAAAAATTCAACGATGGAAAACCATCAAGAACAGACGCGTGCATTAAAAGATTCTCTGGCGCGCGAGATGCGGCAGGCGCTTGATGCAGAATTTAAAGCATGGTATCCTCTTTCGGTCGATACGCGATATGGCGGATTTTTAAGCGATTTTGACGAAAATTGGAAACCGGTCGGCGATCAGGATAAAATGATTGTTACACAAGCCAGACATGTATGGGCAACGGCAAATGCTTCAATGTTCTATAAAGGGGACAATTCTTTTGCCCGTCTTGGAGCACACGGAATGCAATTTTTGAAAGATTATATGTGGGATAAACAATACGGCGGATTCTTTACATTAGTTTCACAGCAAGGTCGGCCGTATACCATGAACGACAGTTCATCAAAGGATGCGTATGGAAATGCATTCGCCATATATGGATTATCCGCTTATTTCCACGCGACTGGAGACAGCACCGCATTGAAGCTGGCACAGGAAGCATTCCGCTGGATGGATCGTCACAGCTATGATTCCCTTAAGGGAGGATATTTCCAATTTTTTTCCATTGCCGGCAAACCGTATATCGACGGATATCGACACACACCGCCGAAAGATTATAATTCCTCGATTCACATACTTGAATGTTTTACAGAACTGTATAACGTGTGGCCCGATCCGCTCGTAAGGGAACGTCTTGAATCGCTTTTTCATATTATCCGTGATACGATGGTAGCGCCGAAAGGATATTTGCGGCTTTATTTTGACCGTTCCTGGAAACCGATTTTATATTTGGGTTCCGGTCCTTCCTACATGCAATACATGGTTAATCATGTTTCATACGGTCATGATGTCGAAACCGGATATTTACTGCTGGAAGCATCGAAAGCATTGGGATACAAGAACGATAACGTTACACTGTTTAAAGCGAAAAAATTGGTAGACCACGCCCTTGAATACGGATGGGACCGTGAACACGGAGGAATCTTTGACGGCGGATACGATGACCCATTGGGGAAACGCGAATCCATTATTCGTAACACAAAAGAGTGGTGGTCTGAACTGGAAGCGCTGAACGCTTTCCTGCTGATGGCCGATCTGTTCCCCAACGATGAACATCATTATTTCGATAAAATGTGCGAACAATGGACATATTGCAAAAAATATCTTCTTGATGAAAAACGAGGAGGATGGTATTTGGGTGGAACAGACATTGTACCGGAAAACATTTCTTCGGAAAAAGGATCGATCTGGAAGGGTAATTATCACACATCCCGCGCACTAATCAACTGCATCAACAGGCTGACCGGTACCGGCGAAAATAACGTTGGAACAAATCCTAAAAGATCAGAATAATAAAAAAGATATACAAGGAAGCGGAAAAATGTGAAATGAGAAGCTATCGTAATGATAGCTTCTCATTTTTATATCAGATTCAACTGCTCGGTGTATTCTGAAATAAATGTTTTTATGCTGCGTTTTAAATTCCCGTTGTAAAGTCTTCCATCGGAATCACTTCGGGACGACTCGCAGTCGGACAGTTCTTTTATCGATATTATGCAAAAAACAAAAATGGCTGTCATTCCCGTCCCGACAAAGTTGGGAGGAATCCAGAAGAACTGGATACCCGAAAGCTGGAAGCCTGATAATGTTGTTCCGCATTATGGGACGTCTATTTTGACAATAAGATCAATGTGCGGAAAAGGACGGCACACAAGACAAGAAAAATAAATAGCTATTCATGGGAAGAAAAAATTGTGAATAAAAACAGTAATTTAACAAACCGATGTCGTAGGTTCAAAGCGGGGTTATAAAAAAAAGAGGCCGAATCTTTTCAGAATTGGCCAAAAAACATAGCGGGGGGGGGGGGGGGGGGGGCTATCCTGCACCTCCTTGTGTTGTCCCTCTTTTATCGCAGTCATAAAAAAAAAAAACGAAGATTTTCATATCTGTCTTCACTTTTTTTTTTTTTTTTTTTTTT
>Ga0182017_10000777_pt1 | contig 25115 bp, 20 predicted proteins | sample 712E3DmetaG_FD_120492 | JGI IMG/M metagenome (GOLD analysis project Ga0182017, IMG submission 120492) | Permafrost microbial communities from Stordalen Mire, Sweden - 712E3D metaG | ecosystem: Environmental > Terrestrial > Soil > Wetlands > Permafrost | place: Sweden: Stordalen | collected... | reverse complement strand
CACTGTAAAAAGGATCATAATCCCGCTGCTGATGTAGGTTAGCACCTTCTTCATCGATTAACTCCTGTTTCTTTTCCCTGTCAGGGTCAGGTTGCAGTGAACTATTGGCCTGGAAATCATCCATAGCTAATAAGGCGCTGAACAGCTGGTCGAATAATTCATAAAATTCCAGCATATGCTGTAAACGTTCATGGTAAAATTTCGCGTCTTTTTCCTCGTTGCTACTTTTTAGTTTTTCGAGGTCTTTCAGGCTTTTGGTTAACAGGCTACCGATGTCGTCTAACTTTTTACGTTCCCGGCCCTGTAAAATGCCCTGGATCACTTTCCAGAAATCAATTTCTACTTCATAATAGTCACGCCTGTCTGCCGCGCGGTTAAACAGTTTGATCAGCCCCCACCGCTCCATCACGCGGGTATTTAAACTGACATTACCTTTACTGACGCCCAGTTCTTCGGCTATTTCCCCTAAGGACAGGGCTTTGGAATTTAAATAAAGCAATCCGTAAATTTGTCCCAGCGAACGGTTGAAACCCGCGAATTCGGCTAATTGTCCCAGCGATTGGCTGAGATTTTCCCTGACCTTTGTTAATTCCGTAGCCATCGGTGTATCTCCTTTTTAATCGTTTAATTCATATTAAACGATTAAAACATTGAAGTCAATATGTTTTGGTTAAGATTGAGTTACAACCAAACATAACCTTTTATCACGGTTGAACGTTATACTATTAACAAACCTTATTTTAAAAAGAGGTATTCAATAACATGAAAAAAGTTTTCACATTTTTAATTGCAGTGATAATATTATTGGGTTTGGCTGGTTGTGTACAGACAACGTCACCCACAAGTGCAACGTTTCCTGTTATCACTACAAAGCTTCCGACTACTCCAGTCGGAACACCGGTGTCATTTACTGTGGCGAAAGGCGATGCTCCCCGCGTTACCGCGCCGAATGTAACCGATGCGCAATTATCCACACTTGTCTCTGGCAATAATGGCTTTGCTTTCACCCTTTATCAACAGCTGAAAAAGAACAGCGCCGGTAACATGTTCTATTCTCCCTATAGTATTTCTACGGCTCTGGCAATGACCTGTGCCGGAGCAGTGGGGAATACCCAAAAACAGATCAGCAGCGCGCTGCATTTTACCCTGCCGCAGGTTCAGCTCCACCCTGCGTTCAATCAACTCGCGCTCGACCTTGCCACCCGCGGGCAAAATGCCCAGGGCACGAACGGCAAGAGCTTCAGTCTGAATATTACCAATGCTCTATGGAGCCAGCAGGGCTTCACTATCCAACCGGCGTTTCTAAATATTCTGGCGCAAAATTACGGCGCGGGTATGAATCTGCTGGATTTCATAAAATCACCGGAAGATGCGCGCGTCGCGATCAACCAATGGGTCAGCGACCAGACCAACAACCGTATCAATGATTTGCTACCGCAGGGTTCCATTGACGAAGCAACTCGGCTTGTCTTAACCAATGCCATCTATTTTGACGCGGCCTGGCAATATCCGTTTAAAAAAGAGTTAACAGAAGACGGTAAGTTTAATCTCCTTGACGGCAGCGCTATAACCGTCCGGATGATGAGCAATCGGTCCAGCGGCTATGGATATGTTGAGGGCACCGGATATCAGGCGGTTGAATTACCCTATAGCGGTAAAGAAATCGCGATGGACATCATCTTGCCCGACGCCGGTAAATTTAATTCGTTCGAATCCAGCATGACCGCGGATGAAATTGCCGGAATTATCGGTAATTTAAAAACAGGTGACCTGCGAGTAACTATGCCGAAGTTCAAGTTCGATTCCAGTTTCAGTCTGAAAAACGCCTTATCGGCTTCAGGCATGTCTGTCGCGTTCACTGACAGCGCTGATTTTTCCGCCATTACCGACCAACCCGATTTTGAAATCGGCGACGTTGTGCTTAAGGCTTTCGTTGCCGTCGATGAGGCAGGAACAGAAGCGGCAGCAGCTAGCGGCGTGATTATGGAAATTCCATCTTTACCCATTTCGATCACGGTCGATCATCCTTTCATTTTCCTGATCAGGGATATCCAGACCGGTGCCATCCTGTTTGTCGGGCGCGTAATGAATCCTGCCAATTAAGGTTATAATGTAAATGATTATCCAGTAAGTGAGGTTACCAAAATGAAAAAAGTATTTTTAACAATAATCGCAGCAATAATGTTGTTAAGTCTGGCGGGTTGCACAAAGACCACTTCAACTGCCACAACGACCCTTCCGACGACTTCGCCTGTTACCACATCGCCGACAAGTCAGGCCGTCGGTTTTAAGGTATTAAAAGCCGATGCTCCCCGCGTCACCGCGCCGAATGTCAGTGACACGCAATTGTCATCTCTCGTCAAAGGGAACAGCGCCTTTGCTTTTACCCTATATCAACAGCTGAAAAAAGATAACACCGGTAACCTGTTCTATTCACCTTATTCTATTTCCACTGCGCTTGGTATGACCTATGCCGGAGCAGTCGGGGATACTGAGAAACAGATGGGTAGTGCCCTCCATTTCACATTACCGCAAGGGCAGTTGCATCCCGCTTTTAATCAACTGGCGCTGGATCTGGCCAGCCGCGGGCAGAATGCACAGGGCACGAATGGCAAAAGCTTTGCTCTGAACATCGCGAATGCGCTGTGGGGCCAGCAGGACTTTACCATACAATCGGCGTTCCTGAAAATTCTGGCGCAAAATTACGGCACCGGCATGAATCTGCTGGATTTCAAAAATTCGCCTGAGCCTTCCCGCGTTACGATCAATAACTGGGTCAGTGACCAGACCAATAACCGCATCAAAGACCTGCTGCCGCAGGGTTCCATTACGCCTGCTACCCGGTTTGTTCTGACCAACGCCATTTATTTTGACGCGGCTTGGCAGAATCCTTTTGCCAAAGAATCAACATCTAACGGCAACTTTAATCTGCTCAACAGCAGTACAGTTTCAGTGCCGATGATGAACCACGAGGGATCTTACAGCTACGTCAAGGGCTCAGGATATCAGGCGGTCGAACTGCCCTACAGCGGTAACGAAGTGGCGATGGATATCATTGTGCCGGATGCGGGCCAGTTCAACACATTCGAATCAGGCATGACCGCGGATAGTATTTCCGGTATTATCGGCAGCCTGAAAAGCAGCTTCATGGTGTTAGCTCTGCCCAAGTTCCAGTTTGATTCCAGTTTCAGCCTGAAGCAGGCACTGTCCGCACTGGGGATGCCCGTTGCTTTTACCGACAAAGCCGATTTTTCCGGCATCACCGGCCAACCTAATTTGATCATTAGCGATGTGGTGCATAAAGCCTTCGTCGCTGTTGATGAAGAAGGCACCGAAGCCGCCGCTGCTACCGGTGTTATCATGGTCGGGGCAGCAATGCCGGCAAACTCATTGACCGTCGACCGTCCCTTCGTCTTCCTGATCCGGGATATCCAAACTGGCGCAATCCTTTTTATCGGAAGGGTGCTAAATCCGGCTTCTTAAGTAACGTTAAATTTTAAATAAAAAAGAGGTTGGCCATTAATATAACCAACCTCTTTTTGTCATTCCATTCTGGCGAAGACCAGAATCCAATCGAATATCGCTTTATAATTTCTCGCTAACCATCTGCTTGATTACACTGGCAATCCCCTCAATCGGCATAATCTTCGCCTCTTTTTCTGCGCGCCATTTCACCTCGACGCTGTTCTTCTCCAGCGTGCGCGGACTGATAGTGATGCGTAAAGGTATTCCGTATAAATCGGCGTCGTTGAATTTTATGCCGGGAGATTCCAACCTGTCGTCGAAAAGCACCTCCAGTCCGGCTGCTTCCAGTTCAGCATTGATCTTTTCGGCAGTCTCCGCGACTTTGGTGCCTTCGCGGTACAAAGGACACAGATAGACCTGGTAAGGCGCGATCGGCATCGGCCAGATGATCCCCTTATCGTCATGATGTTGTTCGATGGCTGCGGCCAACAAACGGCTCAAGCCCAGTCCGTAACACCCCATCACGATCGGGTGCGACACTCCTGCCGCATCGATGTAATTCGCCCCCAGTTTGGTGCTGTAGATTGTCCCCAGAACAAAGATATGCCCGACCTCGATGCCCCGGACCGCGCCGAATTTGGAATTGCACTTGGCGCAGCGGCTGCCGGCTTCGGCTAATCCGATGTCCGCCACGATATCCGCATGAAAATCGCGTGGGTAATTCACGTTTTTAATGTGCAGGTCCGGTTTGTTACCGCCCGCAATGAAGTTGGTGCCGGAATTGACGGAATCATCGGCAACCACCATTATTCCCTTCAGTCCGACCGGAGAAGCGGAGCCGGCAACAATGCCCTGTTCTTTTACCTCTGCGTCGGTGGCTAATCTTAATTCCTGGCAGTGCAAGGCGTTTTTCAATTTGATCTCATTGACCAGCAAATCGCCGCGGATTACTACAAATACGAATTTATTATCGGCCATATAAAAAACGGCCTTCAGTGTTTGCCTCGCCGATATTTTCAGGAAAGCCTCCAGTTCTTCAATTGTTTTCCTGCCGGGTGTAGCAACTTCCTCGATTGCCGCAGGCGGGTCGCTCTTGGTTGCGCCTTTGTTAAACACGGCTTTTTCTGCGTTAGCGGTATAGCCGCACTTGGGGCAGGAAATGACAGTATCCTCCCCGCTCTCCGTGGGCAGCATGAATTCATGCGAGAATTTACCGCCGATGGCGCCGCTATCCGCCTCAACGATAATTGCTTTCAATCCGCAACGTTTATAAATATTCTCGTAAGCCTGCAGCATTTTCTGATAACTGATTTCGACACCGGCTTCGTCCACATCAAAGCTGTAGAGGTCTTTCATCACAAACTCGCGCAGGCGCACCAGTCCGGCACGCGGACGCGGTTCGTCGCGGAACTTGGTTTGTATCTGGTAGACCATTAACGGCAGGTCGCGGTAACTCTGGACATGACGGGCGGCCAGTTCGGTTACCACTTCTTCGTGGGTCGGACCCAGTATTAAGGAGTGTTCGCGGCGGTCGTTAAACGTAAACAGCGTTTTGCCTAAGATCTCGGCACGGCCGGATTTCTGCCATAGCTCGAGTGGTTGCAGCACCGGCATCGTGATCTCTTGCCCATCGGCCTTATTCATTTCGTCCCGTACGATGTTTTCGATTTTTTTCAGACTGCGCCAGGCCAGCGGCATGATGGTATACACCCCGGCGGTTACCTGATTGACCATGCCTGTGCGTAAAAGCAGCTGGTGGCTGATTGTATCTGCTTCGGCGGGAATTTCCCGTTGTGTTTTTCCGAATAATTTTGTCAAACGCATGTTTTTAATTCCTATAGTTCATTTTTAATCATTATTTCACATTCAGGGGGTAATACGCCAATTTAGGCATCCATTTCGACGAAAGTCGGGATCCAATTCCTAGGGTCTGGTTTTCGAAGATACTCATTCTTTACGAAGTAAACTATGATGTACGAACCCGACCGCCAGCAGCGTTTTGTTTACAATCTGCCAAAGCAAACGTGCGGAATCCTGAAATGTATTGGAAGGATTGTTAACCTGGTTTATCCTCAAAAACAAAGATGCCAGGAAAGACTGAGTATCTTAATGACTGGCATAGAATGATGGGTCAGGCATCATCCGGCGCCTTGATTAAAATAGTGCAGTCACTCCTGGCACTCTTATATTCCTATTGTAAAGTATACTTTATAAAGATGTCAAGTAAACAGGGCAATAATTTTTGGCCGTGTTTAGGCTATAATAAATGCAGTGAACAGAGGATAATTATAGTGAAAAAGCGTGTATTTCAAATTGCGTTGATTGCTGCGCTGCTACAGGTGCTGACAACAGTTGTTGCTTGCGGCAAAAACGCGCCTGCGATGGTACAAAATCAGACATCAACAGATCCTGTCGTCTTGACTGTAGCGAATGGCACAAAGATAAAAACATTTTCCATCGCGCAAATCGAGGAAATGCCAAACCTTTCCGGATTTGCCGGTCAGATCGATAACAGCAATAAAATCAGCGGGCCGATCGAGTATAAAGGCGTGGCCTTAACTGATATTTTAAATACGATCGGCGGTATTTCGACGGGTAATCGTGTTAAAATTACCTCTTCGAATAATAATGCCGAGACGTTTTCTTATAATCAGGTCACGAACGGGAACATTGATATTTACGACGGTCTTTCCGGTCTGACCACGACTGCGCCCGTGATGGTACCGAAACTGTTTGTCGCCTTCGAAAGTAACGGCGCGCCGCTCGAAGCCGGCACTGGCCCGCTGGAATTTGGTGTCATGACCTGTCAATTCCGGGTTACGCGTGCAGCGCTGTGGGTTAAAAATGTGATAAAGATCGAGGTTATCCAGGTAAAATAATTTGTAATCTGAATATTTGATGGAAAGCGGTAATAACAACATGGGAGGGAAAGCTATCCTCTCCCATATCAGGCTTACAGTCCCGGAGGTACGAATGGGAGAGAGTTTGAGAGAGAGTGCATCGATTAAAATATTGGATAACTCCCTTATTGATTGATTTTGTTTAATTTGATTTCTCCGGCAATAATTTTACCGATCGTCTCTACTAAAAAGTTATGTTCCCGTTCTAATACTCGATTTGAAAGGCTTTCGGCTGTATCATCCGGCAGGATGGCAATTGTTGATTGGGCGATAATTGCGCCGCGATCGTAATCACTATCAACAAGATGGATGGTAACTCCCGTTTCTTTTTCTCCGGCTGCTAAAACTGCTTGATGTACACGGATGCCGTACATTCCGGGACCGCTGTGTTTTGGTAACAAGGCAGGATGAATGTTAATAATCTTTCCTTGATATCGAGTTAATGTCCGTTTCCCCAATATACGCATATATCCTGCCAGTATTACTAAATCTACTTTATGAGAAATCAAGGCGTTTAATATTGCCAGATCCAATTCATCAGATATCGGATGTGTTTTCGTACTGAGGTGAAATGATGGAATACCGGTTTGTTTTGCTATTAATAGAGCTCCTGAATTACTATTATTACTGATAACCACCGTCGGTTTGGCTTTTAACAAACCGGAATTACAGGCTGAAATAACAGCCTGCATGTTGCTGCCGTTATGAGAAGTTAGAAAACCGAGATTTGTATACATGACATTTTTAATCCCGCAGGGAATTAATTACCCCGGCGTTTGTAACAATTTTGCCTTTGCTATTTTTCGGGCGTCTCTGAGTCTCCATATCAGCAATGTCAGGCTGACCGCGCCGATTCCGGCATATCCCAGATATGTTATATATAACTTGCTGGAAGTGCTGGTAATATCCCAAACCCAATGTAAACCAACAGCTGCAATAAATGTGCCAATAACAACAGGGATAGCCGATTTCCCGCCCTTCTCGCGTTGCCGCCACAGCACCGCGCATACCAGCCCTGTCCAGGCGGCATGTCCTACCGGAGACAGTAATCCTCGTATCAGTAATATTTCCTGCAATGATCCCACATCGCCCCGTGTTTGAATCAATGTTGTTAACCCGTAACCCATGGTTTCCAGTGCGGCAAATCCCATGCCGCAAGTGACGCCGAAAAACAGGCCGTCTGCTTCCGAGCGGTAACGCCTTTGTAAAAATATTGCAGCCGGGAATATCAGCTTGGCGGCTTCTTCGATCGCTGCGGCGCCTAAAAGGGTGGAAATACTGGAAACACGCAGTGTGGTAAATTCAAAAAATCCTGCCACCACCGAACCGATCACTCCGCCGGCCAGAAAACAGGCTGCCACCAGCGAAAGCGGGATCGCCAAATGACTGGCCTTGTCCAGTACCTGTTCCTGACTGTAGAAATAGGCCACGAATGCCGCCGGGACAAGGAAGGCGCCGAGAAGGATTACCGTCGGTACGAAATTGATATTATTGGTGAATTTTAACGCCTGCTCTGCCGCGAAAAAGAGCACTGCTCCTATTATGAGTATCTGAAACCACTTCTGGTTGATGAACTGTCGAACTTTAGGCATTATTGCAGATACCTCCTGTTCGTTAGTTTGCTACAACGGTTTATAACTTGTTAATTTCGTCCATCAAAGCCTGCAGGAAGTCCTTTTCCTCCACCACCCCTATCTGTTCACCGTTTTTGAAGAGAACACCCCTGTTTTTGCCGCAGGCGATGCCTACATCGGCATCCTTCGCTTCGCCGGGACCGTTGACTACGCATCCCATCACCGCCACTTTGATCGGCTTCCGGATTTTTTGTAGTTCCGTTTCCACCTGCTGCGCCAGTTTGATGATGTCCACTTCCGTGCGTCCGCAGGACGGACAGCTGACCAGTACCGGTCCGTGCTGCCTCAGGTTCAAGCTTTTCAAAATCTCGTAACCGGCGATTACCTCTTCCTTCGGATCCGCCGTCAGGGAAACGCGGATGGTATCGCCGATGCCAATATATAACATCGTGCCGATGCCGACGCTGCTGCGGATGATCCCAGTGCGCGGCGTGCCGGTTTCTGTAATGCCGATGTGTAAAGGATAAGGCACTTTTTTCGCAATGGCTTTATAGGCGGCAATGGTTGTGGGGACATCGAAGGCTTTCAGGGAGATCTTGATTAGATCGAAATCCAGGCTTTCCAGTAATAACACTTGTTCCATTGCCGAATCCACCATGCGTGTAGCAACATTTTTAACTTTATTATTCTTCGGCAGGCTGCCTGCATTCAGACCGATACGGATGGGAACCGCCCGTTCTTTGGCAGCCAGTACCACCTGCTTGATCTGTGCGCGGTCCCCGATATTGCCCGGGTTCAGGCGGAAGCCGTCGACGCCGGATTCCAGCGCCGCCAGTGCTAATCTATAATCGAAATGAATATCCGCGATCAACGGGATTTTAATGCCTTTTTTAATCTTTTTCAGCGCCTGCGCGGCTTCCATATCGGGGACGGCCACCCTGATGATCTCGCAGCCGTACTCTTCCAGTTCCTTGATCTGCCGGATAGTTGACATAACATCACGGGTGTCTGTATTGGCCATCGATTGTACTGTAATCGGGGCGCCGCCGCCCACCTTCACCCCACCGATGTTGATCTGCTTGCTAATGCGCCGTTTGGGCATATTTACGTTTTCAGATTTATTCATTAAAGCTGGTCCTGATTGAAATATATTAAAAGGGGATGTTTGCTTCTTGAATGATTTGAATTATAGCACAAAATATTGTGAAGGTAGCTCACAGGCAGGCACGCCTGTGCCACTGGAAAAAGGATTCTCCCTACTTTGTAGGGAAGGACTAAAAAAGAATTTAATAATCTCGATTCTTGTTTATTGTTTCGTATTTAGGATTTCTAATTTAGAGTTTGCTTATGATTGCCCGCACCGGCGAGCCCTCGGTGTCTTTCAGTTTCAGCGGAAGACATATCAGGTTGTAATTTCCGGGATTTACCCCGGTTAGATTTAAGCCTTCGATGATCCAGATCTCGTTCCCCAGTAATATTTGGTGTGTATCCGGCGTGGTGGTGTCCGGGTCTACCGGGCTGCCGACCGAAAGCGCATCGATACCGACCAGCTTCACCCCGGCCTCAACCAGGAATCGGGCTGCGCCTCTCGTAATATATAAGTAATCCATCGAAATAGCATCAGCCTGCCAGAATTTGGGAGAATTGTGGGTTTTTAGCAGGATCCGTTCGCCGCGTTTGATATTATGCTGCGCCAGTTCTTCCGCTTTAATGGAAACAGGGTTGGTAATTTCGATCACTCTTGCCCGTCCTAGCGTGATATCGAAAGGCATCTGGTCGATTGTCTTGCCGTCGGCGACAAAGTGCCGGGGCGCATCCATGTGGGTGCCGGAGTGTACGCTCATATGGATGGTAGTGTTATTTGCCTTGTGTCCGCGCGCGATCGAGCGGCGGCGTTCCAGTTGTAACAGCGGTTCGCTCGAAAAGGCGATCATTCCTTCGTGCAATGTGACGCTGATATCGATCCATTCAGAACCCGCTTTGCTACTCTTGGCGCTCATGATTTTACCCCCTGTTATCATACGGTACTATTTTTATGGAATCCGTTGCAAAACGGCGCGCACCGGCGAACCTTCGGCATTCATCAGTTTGAGAGGCAAACAAATCAGATTATAATTTCCAGGTTTTACGTCGGTCAGGTTCAATCCCTCGATCAGCCAGATTTCCGCGCCCAGCAAAATTTCGTGAACATCCTTCATGCCTTTCTCCGGATCAACCGGGCTGCCGACAGAGAGATAATCCACCCCGACCAAGGCAACTTTCGTATATGCCAGTAGTTGGGCGGCCCCTTTTGTGATAAAAACAAAATCCTCCGCGAAATTTTTGTTTTGCCAGCTAGCGGGAGAATTGCGCGTTTTAAACAGGATCCGTTCCCCGCGCTTGATGTTGTACGGTTTGAGGTCGTCAGCCTTGATAGAAACCTTATCCTTGATTTCAATCACCCGGGTTGGTCCGATGATCGCATCGAACGGAACCTGATCGATGCTTTTTCCCTTAGCTATAAAATGCAGCGGCGCATCCATATGCGTGCCGGTATGCGCGCCCATTGATATCGTAGAGTTATTGACCAGGTCGCCTCTATCCATGGAAACACGGCGCTCAATTTGCACCTTGATATCGTTGGGCCATACCACCATTCCGTTTACCAGTGGAGCGGTGACATCAATCCATTTATTTTTAGTCATCTTCTCAAGCCTCCTGTCGCTATCGATGCTGTTAGTATATAGCATTTTTATCAATGATGGTACTACTTCTTTGACGATTTCTATAGCGATAATATTTTCTAAATAATATCAAAATGAGACATCGCAGGCTAATTTTTAAGCTGATTTAAATTGACTTCAATCACGCACAAGGTGTAAAATTTTAACACTATCGACAAATATTTGGAGGAATTTTTACGATGGCGGATTTTAAAGTACCGAGTTTGGAAGAAAGGCTTGCTTATGTTCTCAGCCGGCGGGGCATTCAGAAATTTGATAAATTCACGATGGCCAAGGGCTTGCCGCGCGGTTCCATTGTTTACACTGATCTGGCATCTGCGGATAACATCCGGAGGTATTCGAACGGTATCGGCGATTTTAACCCCCGTTACCGGGATGCAGAATATGCCAAGAATACCAAATACGGCCGTCTGATTGCGCAACCCACATTCCTTTCGAGTTCAGCGCATCATCTCGACCCCCTGGCGCACGAGGAAGTGTCCGATGAGCATATGGGCGGTTATCATACCGCCGGCGCCCGGGCCTTCAACAGCGGCAACGAATGGGAATATTTACTGCCTGTCTACGAAGACGACCGTTTAGACTTTAATGGCGTCGGCTTGATTGACGCTAAAATCGTGAAAAGCCGTTTCGCCGGTCAGATGATGGTAACCACGAGTATATGCCAATACCGGAACCATAAGGGACAGGTATTAGCTTTGGCTAAGGGATTCGTCCATCATTCCCCCAGCGATGAAGAATCAAAGAGTAAGGGCAAATACGAAGAATTCGCCAAACCCTACCGCTATACAGATGAGGAAATCGCTAAAATCGAAGCGGACAAGTTAAAGGAAGAGATGCGTGGCAACAAGCCGCGCTATTGGGAAGATGTGAGCGAGGGTGATTCCCTCGGTTATATCGTCGTCGGGCCGTGGAATATTAATAGTTTCTTTGCCTGGGTCTCAGCTGCCGGTGTTAAAGGTATCCGGTTCCCACTCGGCGGCGACGGCGGTATTTACGACCCCAGAATTAACGCACGGACAACCTTAGGTCCGCATGCCGATTATGAACTCGGCAGAGCTGTCGGCGTGCAGGGTAACTACGACCTCGGCGTCGAAAGAGAATGTCTGGTCTCCATCCTGTTCACCAACTGGATGGGCGATGACGGCTTCCTGTGGAAATACTCCATCCAATTCCGTGGCTTTGTTGTGCACGGCGATACATGTTATTACCGCGGCAAGATCACGAAGAAATACATTGATGACGGCAAATACTGTGTCGATATTGACCACTGGGGAGACAACCAGCGCGGCGACCGTGTCACCCAGGGCAAAGCGACCATCATCCTGCCTTCCAAAGTTGCCGGCGAGGTCAAATATCCCGCCCAGAAATCTATCGAGGACGTTTTCCCCGGAAAATAATTCTCCTCACGACCAATTTAAAAATATAAAAGAGGGAGTGCAATTCAAAGCACTCCCTCTTTGTTTTTTGATATTTTTATATTCGAATTTGTTTAGTATTTCGATATTGGATATTAGAATTTATCTGGCTACGCTTGTATCACGCACTTCAATCCGTAAGATTCCACTATGTGCTTGATACCCAGGATAGCTTCGTCCGAATAAAGCGCCAGTCCGGCGATGGGGTACATCCGGTCCAGACTGTCGTAGCGTGCTTTTCCCAGGTGGTGCAGCGGCATGATATCCACCTGAACTACGGATGCTAATCCGCGGGAAAATTCGCAGGTAGCCCTGATATTTTCCTCCGAATCGTTGTAACCCGGAATCAGTGGTATCCTGATGTAAAGCGGAACATTGCGCGCCGCCACCGCTTTAGCATTGCTGAGAATCAACTTATTTGAAACGCCGGTCAGTTTTTTGTGCTGTTCCGGATCCATATGCTTGATATCCCATAGAAAAAAGTCGACATATAGTAAAGTCGGTTCCAGGCCTTTCCATGGCACTTCGCCGCAGGTATCTACGCCGGTATTGATGCCTTCAGCTTTAAACGCCTTTAACAGGTTCAGCGCAAATTCTGTATCGAACAGCGGCTCTCCGCCGGAAATGGTGACGCCGCCATGCGAATATTTATAGACAATTTCGTCTTTTTTAACTTCAGTTACCAGCTGTGTGATGGTCATCCGGTGTCCCATGATTTCCAGGGCTTTAGCGTTGCAAACATCCACGCACTTGCCGCAAACATTGCATAATGAACGGTTGACTGTTAGTTTGCCGTCAGGCAAACTGATGGCTTTGGTCGGACAGACTGGTATACAGTCGCCGCATCTGATGCATTTCATCGGATAGACGCCCAGTTCCGGTTTGGTCTTCTGCGATTCCGGCGTGGAGCACCAGATGCAGTGTAGCGGACAACCCTTGAAAAGGATCAGTGTCCGCATGCCCGGTCCGTTGTGTATCGTCATTCGGGTAATGCTCAGCACCAGACGGCTGTCACCGTGGGCTGGCGTCTGAGCGCCACCCGTTTTTATCTTCCAATCTGCAAATGACATGCTAGCAACAGCCTTGATGCTCGGTCCGGTGGATGATGTCTAACTGCTGCTCTTCGGTGAGGTCTACGAAATAGGCGGTGAAACTGGCCACCCGCACCATTAAATCGCGGTATTTCTCAGGCTCTTTCATTGCTTTTTTCAGTTCTTCACTGGAGATGATATTGAATTGGACGTGGTAAATGCCCTCATTCTCGATCGCCCGGAGGAAGGACATCACATTTTCTATATCCCGTTCCGTTGCGATAAACTGCGGGCTTAACCGGAGGTTTAGCGGGCCGCCTAATGCCAGGCGGTGCATCGGTAATTTACTGGCCGATTTGATCACTGCCGTCGAGCCGCTCTTGTCCATACCCTGTACCGGCGACATCGTATCTGCCAGCGGGGAAGGATAGATATGTCCGTTCGGTAAACTGCCGACATTATGCCCGAAGGCTACAGTGTTTGACCCGGTGATAATTGCCCCGACCCACCGGCCGCCCCACGGCGGTAAAAGTTCTTTCTGTGTGTTGATCCAATCAAGGCTGTCGGCCCAGGTGTCCAGCACAAATGCCGCCCATTCGTCGGCAGCGTCAATATCGTTGCCGTATTTAGGCACGCCGTTGATGCAAAGCTGACGTAAATTGTCATAGCCTTGCCAGTTTGCTTTCAATGCTTTCGTTAATTCATCCCAGGTCAGTTTCTTTTCGCGGAAAATCAGCCGGTCGATCACGCCCAGCGAATCGGCGGTATCTGCCAGCCCGGCGATAAACGCGCCGTAGGTGGTGAACCAGGCGCCGCCCTGTGTGACGTCAATACCGCGCTGCAGTGGTCCTTCGGACAGGGATGAACTGAAGGGCGCGGGATACCAGGCAGATTGCGCTTCCTTTAACGTCTTCGAGCCTTTGGCGTTGTATGTCATCCAGTAAAAGACCTGTTCGCGAAAAGCCTGGCGCACACCATCGATCGACTCGAAAGTGCGCGGGTCGCCGGTCAAAGGCCCGATCTGTTTGCCGCAGATGGCGCATTTGCCGTTATTGATGACCAGTTCCAGAATTTTTGCCGCGACACTGTTGGATTCGTATAAGTTACCCATCGTAATATGCGGTAAATTCGTTTCGGTGCAGCCCAGCAGGGAATATTCCCGCCAGTCTTCGATAGTTAATTCCGGATATCCTTTAGCCACCATCTGGACGCCTTTTTTATCCATGATGAACTTTGGCTTGCCGTATCCCAGCCGCACCAGCTCGGTAGCTTTGCGGAGATATTTGTCCGGGGTGCCTTCCCACATTCTGAATGCCGTTTCGGGCAGCAGCACACCTAATTGCTCATCGGTTTCCAGACATAGCATGGTTACGTCGTTGCAGGCGTCTTTGCCGTCGCGGGTTTGTCCGCCCATCGTTAATACCAGGCCCAGCCCCATGCCAGTTAGAACTTTGACAAATTCATAGCTGCGGAGCATCGCGCCGTTGCATTTGATCCAGAAGCATTCCAGCAGTTCCAGTGCCTGGTCGTGGTTCATTGTCTTTTCGTCAATTACAGATTTTTTATAAAAAGGATACATATACTGGTCGAAACGGCCGAAACAATGCACCAGGCTGGCCATTTCGCAGGATATAACGACGTGCAACATCCATACCGATTGTAGGGCTTCATGCCAGTTGCGGGCAGGATTTGCCGGTACCTGGGTGCAAACTTCAGCGATGTGTTCCAGTTCTTTCTTCCGTTTCGGTTTGGTTTCTTTGGCAGCCATTTCCCGCGCCAGGTCGGCGTACCGTTTGGCGTAAGCGATGGCAGCATCGACGGAAATCAGGACGGCTTTGTAGAAATCCTTCTTTTCTTTGATGCTGTAATGGTCGTACGGCTGGTCTACCTGGGCCAGATAATATTCAACCTCGGCTTTTATTCCTTTCAGGCCCTTGTGCAGCACTTTCTCATAGTTCGCCATCTGGTGGCCGATGTCGCCACCCATTTGCCAGTCCGCCAGGGAAGGAATATGCGGGCAGGAAGAAGTTCCTGCAAAAGCATGTTCTTTCAGGTCGTCATCTACTCTGGCCAGATTGTAATCGGCCAGTGTTTTACCCTTAAAGTAAGGGAAAATTACCTCCCGCAGCTCTTTTCGCTCCTCGGGATGGATAATATGGCGGTCAAACGGGCGGATCTGGGGATCCCGCACCGGGTCGTCGAGTTCGCCCTCCAGCCAGGAATAATCACCGGGTATGATCGTCGAACCGCGTACTTTACTGTTGATACTGCCGACAATCAGTTCATTATCCCAGATGTGGATCGTCTTTTCTTTGAGAAAAGCTTCCAGGAAACGGGCGCGCTGGATGATTCGCGGTTCATCCTTATATTGTTCGTAGACTTTCATTTCAACCCGGAGGCGCTCAAGACAGATCTCCGGCGTCCGGATCGCATTTTCACGCAGATTTTTGATCCGTTCGTTATAGGATGGTACGAAAAGATCTTGCCAGCTGCCGACATTTTGGGTATCTTTTTTATCGAATACTATTGCCATTTTGCACCTCTCCTTGTTTTTATCATCTGGCTCAGAAAGCCGCCGGCATTTTCAGGAAAAGCTGCGGCCCGGATATTCAATTATATGCAAGCGAACAGAAGCAGGTGATGGTTTGTATCATCGAGGTGTGGTTGTCGCACATTCCCGAGGACGGTACATTCCCACTAATTACATTCTAACTATCAATGCGCTGGAAATCAAGTCAATACACGCTGCGATGTTCGATAACGAATACGGAGGGGGTACTCACGAGCAGATCACTGTAACAAGTCAATGCATTTTTATTTTCCCTCGCCCGGTCACGGAGCGTGGTCAGGGGTGAGGTTTCTAATATTCACGACTCATAACTGTCAACGGACTACTCAACCATTATTTTGCCGGTTTTGCTTTGAGCATCTCCTCAAGTTTGTCTGCCTGCCGTTGGCACACAGGGTCATCTTCTATTTTGCGCAGTGATGCCGCCAACTCGATAATGTTGTCCCTGTGTAAAAAGTCGATACGCCCGGAAGCGATTATCTCTTCAGCCTGTTTTTTAAGCTTGTATTTAGAAAAGGCTGTTATCGTCCCGGATTCGACGATTTCTTTTAACAAATTATAGGACTTTATTGCGCATATCGCCCCGTAAATTATCAATATTGTTAACGCTATTGAGATCAGGATTAATAATAGGGTGAGAATATCCATCAGCCGTCACCTTTCCAGATTGTTCATATAAGTTTAACATTTGGCGGTTAGCGCCGCAAATCTAGCCGGGCCTGATCGGAAATTTGATTATTAATAATTTACTCAAAACTAGTCGCTTAAAACTCATGCCATATATCAAGGACATGCGATTTTCTTAGTACTATCTTCCCATTCAAGATACGGCATTATCCGATAGGTTCAGGTATATGAGCCTCGCGGTTCTCCAATCTTGAACCGGGTATGCCTTGTTGGGGTTGCTTAATGATGTCAGAATTTTCCTAACAACAAAGATTTCACCTAAATGTCAAGGGGATTACCGCGGCGTGCAGTTATCTGCTGCCGCAGCAATTTTACAAATGCGTGCTACTGCTGAGGCAGAAAATGGAAGCAGGGAACAAAGACTAACGTCTTAACAATAATTATTAAAGGGGGATTAAATGTTCAAGGAAGACGACAAATCAGTCAAAGGGAAAAGAAAAATTCGGTTTACTATTCAGTGGAAAATGGTTTTTGTGGGGTTGGCGGTAGTCGCTGCATTTCTGGGCCTGATACTCGGTATCATATTACCGGGGTTACAGACTTCATTAATGTCGGAAAAGCAGCTTGAGACTAAACAATATGTGCAAGCGGCTTATAGTCTGATCAACAACGCTTACACACAAGAACAATCGGGAGCACTCACGGAAAAAGCCGCTAAAACTCTTGCCATGGATCAGGTAGGGGCGCTGCGATACGGTGATGATAACTCCGGATATTTCTGGATCAATGATGCCAAGCCTACTATGATCATGCACCCGACCAAACCTGCAATGGATGGCGAGGATCTTACCACTTATTTGGATCATAAGGGATAACCCATGTTTGTAAACATGGTCAATGTTTGTAAACAGAATGGTGCTGGCTACGTTACATATTCATGGCAATACGGCACAGATGCCAATAGATTTGAGAACAAGACCAGTTACGTGAAAGAATTCACGCCCTGGGGTTGGATCGTCGGTACCGGTATCTTTACCGTAGACGTCAATACACAGGTGAGCGCCAAGAGAAACCAGTACATGGTTATCGGCGCTATTCTGGCAATAGCTTGCTTCATATTTGTTTTCTTATTCAGCCGCATTATCTCCAATAATATACGCAAGGCTGCCAATGTCGCAGAAAAATTGGCCATCGGTGATGCAGATCAGGAGTTTTATATTAACTCTAGTGATGAGACCGGAGACATGGGAAAGTCCCTTAGTAAAGTTGTGACGTATCTGAAAGATATGTCGAAGGCCGCGGATAGCATCGCTGACGGCGACCTCACGATCACAGTTAAAGCCAAATCTGACAAGGATACACTCGGCACTGCTTTTAGCAAGATGGTAACTAATCTGCGCCAGCTGGTCAAGAAAGTGGAAGATAATGCCCTTTCCATGGCTTCCGCCAGCGCGGAACTTACCACGTCATCAGAACAATCAGGCTCAGCCACCGAACAGATCGCCGGCGTCAGCCAGCAGATCGCCAAGGGCGCTGAAGAACAGACCAAAGGTATCGGCGGAGTCCGCAACGCACTGGATGAGCTTTCCAAGTCCATCGATATGGTTGCCGAGGGCAGTAATCAACAGACTACCGCGGTCGAACAGGCTGCCGACATTGTCAAACAGGTATCCGGCGCGGCAGAACAGACTGCCAGCAATGCCCAGGAAGCTGCCAATAGCGCGACAAAAGCCGCCGAAGTGGCTCGCCAGGGTTCTAACACAGTAGAAAAGACGATAGAGGGAATTGCCAAGATTCATTCCTCCATGCAGGATGTCTCCCGCACTATCACCGAACTTGGTAAACATTCCGAAGAAATTGGTAATGTGATCGCGGTTATCGATGACATTGCCGCCCAGACAAATTTACTTGCTTTGAATGCTGCAATCGAAGCTGCCAGAGCAGGTGAGCAAGGCAGAGGTTTTGCCGTCGTTGCTGATGAAGTCAAGAAACTGGCAGAACGCACTGCGAAAGAAACAAAAGAAATTGCCTCCCTGGTTGGCGCTGTACAAAAGGGCGTCGGCGAATCTATCAAAGCTTCAAATGACGGTGCGAAACAGGCCGAAGAAGGTTCCAAACTGGCCAATGAAGCCGGTTCCGCTTTGACACATATTATGGAAGCGGTCAACAGCATGGTATCGCAGATTGAACAAATCTCCGCTGCTGCTGAAGAAATGAGCGCCTCCGCCAATGAAATGGTCAAAGTTATTGACGGCGTCAGCAATGTTGCCGCCAGCAACTCTAAAGCCGCCAAACAGATGGCAACTGCCAAGACTCAGGTGAGCGATTCTACAAATGTTGTCGCCGCCACCATCGAAGAGAACAGCGCTGCTACCCAGCAGATGTCGGCTTCCACCGAAGAGATGAGCGCTCAGGTACAGCAGGTTGTAGCCTCATCCAAAGCTACTTCCAAAATGGCTCAGGAACTCCGCCAGGCAATCTCCCTGTTCCGTTTGACAGTAGAAGGACAAGGAAAGAATTCGGGCAGAATGGCTGATACACAGGCCTCTGCGTAAGGGCAAAATACAAAAAATGGCTGGTACCGGTTACAAACCGGTACCAGCCTGCCTTAAAAAACAAACCACGCAAATTGTGGAAAAAGACAATAGAAGGAGAGACTCCCATGACTAAAGATGCAGTTATAAATGAAAAACAGGTGGCGCTTTTTGAACTCGGGGGAGAGACCTACGGCCTGGATATCGGTACCGTCCATGAAATTATTCGGATGCAGCCGATTACCCGCGTCCCGAAAGCACCGTTTTATGTTGAAGGCGTGATCAACCTCAGGGGCAAAGTAATCCCCGTCGTTGATATGCGCAAGAGATTCGGGCTCGATACCTCGGACCGCACCAAAAACAACCGTATCGTCGTGGTAGCGATCAGCGGTACAACTATTGGTATTATCGTGGACGCCGTCACGGAAGTTTTGCGCATCCCCAATTCGGCAGTCGAAGCGGCTTCCACTATTGTAACCGCCGGTGACACTGATTATCTGCAGGGTATCGCCAAACTTGGAGACCGCATGGTTATCCTGCTTGACCTGGGTAAAGTGTTATCCAAGGATGGTATGTTTATGGATGGATCAGCCTCGAATGCCAAATCGGAAAAGCATACCCCCGGTTTAACGCTCGCCGGCAGCAGCGTCGCTTAGATTTTTAAATAGCGGTTATAGTTGCTTCCGGTAACCGAACAGCTGTTCCGGCCCGGCAGTCAAAATACGAATAATGCGGAAATAAAGGGTTACACGTTTAAACTCAAAAAGGAGTACTTCGGTGGAATTAGCAGATGGAATCACTCCACAAGATATAAAGCTATTCCTCACAGAGGCTGACGAACAATTACAGCTTCTTGATGAAGATATTGTCCGGTTGGAAAGAGAATCAGGCAATGTCAAACTGCTGCAAGAAATCTTTCGCGCTTCGCATACCATCAAAGGCTCCTCGGCAATGATTGGTCATCAGCGGATGTCGCACATGGCTCACGGCATGGAAAATGTCCTTGATAAAGTGCGTAAAGGAACGCTGCCCGTCAGCAGTTTAGTCGTTGACGCCCTGCTCAAAGGACTGGATGGGCTGCGAATCCTCCGGGAAGAATTAGTGACCGGGGAAGAAAGCAAAGCGGATATCAATACCGTATTACTGGAACTGGAAGCGGCAATTTTACAAGGCGAAACCAGTCCGGAAGCAGCCGTTGCTGCTGCGGAGTTGCCCCTTGATAATGAATCTAAAGCTAAACTGGACAACGCACAGTCTCGTGGGGAGCGCGGTTTTCATATCAAAGTTGTTGTCAATAAAGATACTACCTGGGTGGCGGTTCGCTGCTTCCAGATCGTCCAGGAACTATCAAAAATCGGCGCTATTGTTAAATCGAACCCTTCGTTACCGGATATTGAAGCCGGTAAAACCGGTTCGAACATGGAGTTGATAATTACCAGTGCCGGTGACGAAAAGTCGATCAAAGAAGCGCTGGTAGATGTTCCTGAGTTGGATAGTGTGGCTGTTACATTGTACGCTTCCGAACAACCCGCATCTCCCGAAAAAGTAGAGCATGCGCCGACGGTCAATATTGCAGCGCCTGCTTGCGCCGAAAAACCGGCAATTCCGATCGCCGCATCCACTCCTGCGAATGCTGAAAAAACGGCCGCAGTAACCGGGGAAACCGCTACTCTCCATAAAGAAGACATGGCGGTCAAGCAAACCATTCGCGTCGATGTCAGCCGTCTGGATACCCTGATGGAGCAAATCGGCGAACTGGTCATCAACCGCAATCACATCGGTCAGATTAGTAAAACACTGGCGGAAAAATATCAGGACGATGAAATGATTCGCACACTCGCCGACAGCGTCTCCCAGACCGGTAAAATAGTGAACATCCTGCAGCAGGATATCATGACTATCCGCATGCTGCCCATCGAATTGGTATTTAATACTATGCCGCGTATGGTTAGAGACTTGGCGCGCAAAATAGGTAAAAAAGTTGATTTTATCGTCGAAGGTCAGGAGACCGAGGTTGACCGCAGTGTTATCGAGCATCTGCGCGACCCGCTGATCCACCTTTTGCGGAATTCTGTCGACCACGGCATCGAAAGCCCCGAAGAACGTCTAGCCGCGGGCAAACCCGAGACGGGCACTATACACCTTTCGGCACATCACGAACAGGACCATATCGTGATTACCGTGTCGGATGACGGCAGAGGTATTGACCCGGAGGCAGTAAAAGCCGCCTCCATCAGAAAAGGAGTAATTTCACCCGAGGCCGCGGCCAGAATGACAGATACCGAACTGATGAATCTGATCATGGCATCCGGTGTTTCCACCGCCAGGACGATTACCGAAGTCTCAGGACGAGGAGTCGGCCTGGACATCGTGAAGAAAAACATCGAGTTCCTGAACGGAAAGATTAATGTCGAATCCAACGTAGGGAAGGGTTCTACTTTCACGCTGCAATTGCCGCTTACCCTGGCTATAATTCCTACACTGATGGTCTCACTGGGAAATACGGTTTACGCAATTCCTCTGGCCACGATCGTAGAGGCAATTAAATTAGAATCAAAAGAAATTAAAACAGTCAGAGGGAAAGAGGTGACTCTGTACAGAAACCGTGTCTTACCTCTGCTTCGGTTAAACACTATTTTCAAATGGAGTCCCACAAACAACGGGGCATCTAATTTAATTCATATTGTCATAGTCAAAGCTTGCGAAATGCAGGTTGGTATCATTGTTGACGAACTGATCGGACAACAGGAAATCGTGGTTAAATCGCTTGACCAGTTCATCGGCGGCGCCGAAGGTCTGAGCGGTGCCAGTATTCTTGGCGACGGCCAGGTGGTACTCATTCTTGATGTAAATTCACTCGTCAAAAGCACTATTGCCGAATCTCAAAACATTAAAGGTGACACAGAACAGAATGGCACGGCCGTATTGGCCGGCGCGAGATAACAGGGCAAAGTGCAGGATAAGGAGGCAACTTCAAACATGGCAGAAAATATCACTGTGAAAACGCTGACTAGCAGCGAACAAATTGAAATGTTAAGGACAGGTGTCAGCAATGCGGTCAAAGGTCTTTCCCAGATGGTGGGCCAGGATATCAAAATTGCTAATATCAATTTGAATAAAGTGCAGGTAAAGGATATTCCTGAACTTTTTGGCGGCCCGCAGGAAATGATGGTGGCTGTATACCTGGCAATTTGCGGCAATACCAATGGGCATATGATTGCCATTTATCAACCGCAAACAGCTTTCGATCTTATAGATATGTTACTGGGGCAACCAGTCGGCTCCACTAAAGAACTGTCCGAAATGGAACGTTCCGTTCTGGGAGAAGTGGGTAATATCATGGGTTCGTTTTTCCTGAACCATCTCTCCAATACTACCGGCAATTCTTTACAGCCGTCACCACCGGCAGTGTTGATGGACATGGCCGGCGCTATTCTCGAGGTCGCTACTGTCAGTGTCATGGAACAATGCGACCAGACCTACGTTATTGAAACTATATTCGAATCCAGCGATCGACAGGTAGCCGGCACTTTTTTGGTGATGCCGGTTCCGGGAATGGATCTAATTCAGTAAATGAAAGTTAATAAAAATAATCGGGGAAAACACGATGATCGAAACTTTGTCGAAAAATGAAGCCGATAACCAGGAATCAGTTCTCGTCGGATTGGGGGAGTTAAAAGTAACGCATTCGCCTTTGGTCATTCTGTCCTGTCTGGGAATTGGTTCTTGTATTGCAGTCTGTGTTTACGACAATTTATACAAAGTGGGAGGGATGGCGCATGTTGTCCTGCCTCACTGCGAAGGGAAACCGGGGGACAATCCAGGAAAGTACGCGGATACTAGCATCCCGCTGCTCATTGGCGAGGTCGTAAAAATGGGCGGTCACCGCTCCCGTTTGACTGTGAAAATCGCCGGGGGAGCACAAATGTCACTGGCTCCCGGTCTTAAAAATACCTTTAAAACCGGAGAGCGGAATCTGGAAGGAGTAAAAGTCGCTCTCAGTAAAGAAGGGGTATCTTTAACCGCCGAAGATGTTGGCGGCAATAAAGGACGCACAGTCCGCATGTATGTTAACACCGGTAAGGTGACTGTGAGAATATCGGGAGGCGAAGACCGGGAAATATAGCTGATTATTTACACCGGACTTTGTATTCTTAAAATCAGGGAGGATAAGTAAAAATGGCAATAATATTAGTGGTAGATGACGCCATGTTCATGCGTAAGAAATGTTCTCAGCTCTTAACCGAGCAGGGGCATCAGGTCGTAGAAGCCGCTAACGGCGCGGAAGCAATCGCGCGTTATAAAGAGGCCAGACCGGACGGCGTGTTGATGGATATTACCATGCCGGACATGGATGGACTGGAAGCACTAAAAGTAATGAAAGAGTACGACCCCAGTGCCAGGATCGCCATGTGCACCGCGATGGGACAGCAGAGCATTGTTATTGAAGCATTAAAATCCGGGGCGATCGATTTCGTTGTTAAGCCGTTTGATGCCAACCGTGTTAAAGCGGCTGTGGCCAAACTGGTTCCCAGCGCGTCTTAAAAATCGCCTTATGGCAAGAGGATGTAAATGAGTAAAATCAGAGCATTTGTTGTCGATGATTCAGATTTTGTTATCGCGTCGGTTACGAAAAAACTGAGCACCGACCCCGATATAGAAGTTGTTGGTTCGGCCCGCGACGGTAAAGAAGCAATTGAAAAAATCCGTACATTAAAACCGGACGTTATTACGCTGGATGTCGTCATGCCCGTGATGGATGGATTGGCTGTGCTGGAGCAGTTAATGACCTGGCAGCCGACACCGGTTGTTATGCTCAGCGCGCTGACCAGCGAAGGCGCAGAAACTACGATCAAGGCATTGGAACTGGGCGCTGTTGATTTCTTTTTAAAACCCTCTCTTCTCCGTCCTACCGGGAACGATGAGACCGGCGAAACTTTGATCGAAAAAGTGAAGCGGGCTGCCGCATCGAAATTGAAACCATATTCGCCCGCTGCAAAACCGAAAATCACGATATCGAATAAAGACGCCGCCGCGAAAAGTCCCGTATCTTCAGGACAAAAATTTCCGGTTATCGTTATCGGCAGTTCGACCGGCGGTCCGCGGGCGTTGATGCAGATCATTCCTAATTTACCCAAAGATTTTCCTGCTGCGATTTTGATGGTCCAGCATATGCCGCCGTTATTTACTAAATCCCTTGCTGAAAGATTGAGCGGGGCATCACAAATCAAAGTTATGGAAGCTGTGAACGGCAGCCAGATTGAACCCGGTCAGGCATTACTCGCGCCAGGCAGCTACCATATGGTGCCGGTCCGCGGTAACCGCATTACTTTGACTCAGGACCCTCCTGTCCACGGCGTCAGACCGGCGATCGATGTGACGATGAAAGCAGCAGTTGAAGTATATGGTAATAGCCTCATGGGTGTGGTGTTAACCGGTATGGGTTCGGACGGCGCTATCGGAGCATCGCAAATAAAAGCGGTGGGCGGAAAAGTGATCGTCGAAGATGAATCCACCTGTGCGGTTTACGGGATGCCGCAGGTTATTGTAAAAGCGGGTAACGCGGACAAGATCCTGCCCATTCACGAGATTGCGGCTGAACTTATCCAGATATATTGCGGTAATGCGCAGCCGGCGGTAAGGAGTTAATTGCATGAATGAAATTGAATATGAGCATTTAAAAAGAAAGATCCGCCAGCTAATTCAGATTGACCTGAACAATTATAAAGAAAATCAGATGATGCGCCGTCTTGACGGGTTCATTTCGCGCGCTAAAGCGACTGATATCGCTCAGTATTGTTCCAAACTCGATGGCGACCCTATGGAAATTGCCAAGTTACGTAATTTTATTACGATTAATGTTTCGGAATTCTACCGCGACCAGGTGCACTTCGAAACATTGCGGAAAATGGTGTTTCCCTCCTTACTGAGGAACAGCGCCAGACTAAATATCTGGAGCGCTGGCTGTTCAGACGGTCAGGAACCTTATTCCATTGCCATGATTCTTGATGAACTTACGCCCGGTATAAAACACCGTGTCTTCGCCACGGATATCGATAAAGAAAGCTTGAGCAAAGGCAATGCCGGAGGCCCTTACCAGCCCGCGGAAGTAAGAAATTTGCCCCAGACGCTGCTGATGAAATATTTTTATTTTGGCGAAGATGGCTATACGGTTAATGAGAAAATCCGGGAAAGGATCATTTTTTCTCAATTGGACCTGACACGGGACAAATTCCCGATCGGTTTTGACTTGATTGTGTGCCGCAATGTCACT
>Ga0182017_10000776_pt1 | contig 25171 bp, 23 predicted proteins | sample 712E3DmetaG_FD_120492 | JGI IMG/M metagenome (GOLD analysis project Ga0182017, IMG submission 120492) | Permafrost microbial communities from Stordalen Mire, Sweden - 712E3D metaG | ecosystem: Environmental > Terrestrial > Soil > Wetlands > Permafrost | place: Sweden: Stordalen | collected... | reverse complement strand
TGACGGTGACAAGTAATTTACTACCTGCACTCTAAATCCGTTTTGCTATTCTTTGTTTGCAACCATTAGTCACCATTGAGCGTAATTCACTATTCTGGCCTATTGATAAATAGTGACAATTTGAGGCTAAAAGTGTGTTTACTTGCACACTTCGAAACCGGGAGTCGAGGGTACGAATCCCTCCAGGTGGCTAAAATCTACTACCACCGTTAATCAACATAGTCGGCGACTTCAAAAAATAGATAAAAAAGCACGCGTTTATCAGGTGGCATTTGTTTTAAGTAGTTCCACGCTGTTGCATAGCCTTTTTGAGTGATGTGGTATCCGTTATCATCAAATTCAACATAGCCGGAGAGGAGTAGTTCTGCTTGAGTGACCAGATTGTCACCATCGGGAATTAGAATTTCAGCGTCGTCCATAGTAGACCCCCTCATCTTATTTTTTACTAAGTGTCGGGGCGCTCGAGTTGCGAGCCTGCTATTCTGTTTACCCTTTTAATGGTATTTACGCCAACCAGTAGAAAATAAATATATCCTTTATCAATATAGTTGTCAATTGAATAAATGATGTCTTTACGATTAGCTTAGTAGATTTCTGCTAATAGATTAATAACGCTTTTTTACAAGAGGATAATAAATTAGCTATGAAATATTATGCTTTATTGCAATCTGCTGTTTACGCGGGAACCAAAGAAAGAATTACGTTGTCAGTTAGGTCATCTTGATTGACTTTCGTTCTAGTATTGTTATTAAGATTACAAAGTCGTAAGATGAATGTAAAATAATCGTCAGCCCAAATTTGTTCATGTGTAATTGCAGCTTGGAAACCATACAAGAGTCGTTGATATAGAGTTAAAAGATTTTCATCTTGCAAATCATTTAAGGTACCCTCTACTTGTTTTAACGGAGTGTAAAGATTTTGGCCTTGCTTTTCCGCATTCGTGAGTACTAGGAGAATTTCAGTTACTTTATTGCACAGTCTCTTGTCATCTTTTAAACACTCTAACTTCACGTCTGTGTCTAACATAAGCCCTCTCCTGCCTTGTTCCCCACCTATCACAAAAAAGCTGTAGTCGGGATACTTAACCTCTTAACTATATTATTAACCATCAATTACCCTTTGTAAATACATTGATTAGTTCTTTTTTTTAACTTATGTTTCCGTTCACGGATTGAGAAAACAATGACGGTTGGAATATAATCATTTAACCCCCCCCTAATACCCGACCAAATCGAGGTCAGGACAATAAAAAGGATTCAGAAAGATGCGCTGGGAATACAAATTGGACGAAGGAGAACAAGTCACGAAGTCATTCGATACGAATGATTTGCAGTTGCAGCTTGAAAAACGAGGAAATGAGGGCTGGGAATTGGTATCTTCCTTATTGTATCAACCTAAGGATGAACATCAACATATTCTCCTTATTTTCAAACGTCCTATACCCACCAAGAAAGTGAGAATAAAGAAGGTTAAGTAGTTGCCGCATCTGCACGGCTGAGAAGTTACTCACCCCGATATTTTTGATTTTACTTTCCTTGACCAGACCAGCCATGGCATCCATTTGAGTCTCAATCGATGAGAAGGAATGTGGGAAGTGAATCTGATAAAGATCGATTGGGTAAGGCGATAAATATTCTAAACGTTTATCGATGGTTCGGGGAATATTGCGGGCTGTCCGGAAATGAGGAAACCATTTGGTGGCAATAACAACATCACCATTCGCGATACCCGCTTTACCCAGCGCTGTAGCCAATGCTCGTTCTGAACCACCCCAACCGTAAAACTCAGCGGTATCAAACCAGTTAATACTACCATCCAGAGCAATTTTTACCATTTGGTTTATTTCTTCCTGGGGAGGGTTATTCCACATGTAACGATTTCCGAAGAACTGAAAGCAACCCAAGCCTATCGGTGTAACCTTAAATCAAGGAGCTCCGCATTAACCCCGTCCTTTTTTCGTACTTCTTCCAATATCCAAAAAGCGGGCTTTTCGCTAAAACGGTTCGGGCGAGTGCTCCCGATTATCACTTTGATTTTAATAGTAGTTTCCATATGCACCTCGTTTTTAATTATCCTAGAAGCCCATGTCCAATATTGCTAGTGACTCATTAGATTATTAGTAATGTCCCATGTTCAGTTAATTCGAATCTAATAAGCCGTCCAACCTGCATCTGCAGTGATAATTGTACCGTTTATTAGGCTTGAATCATCGCAGGCCAGAAAAACTGCAATTCTAGCGATTTCTTCGGGCTCTCCTACTCGTGGATTCAAATTAATTCCAGCCATAGCTCTTTCCATGCCGAATTTGCTAGGGTCATATATGGTAGTTCCTATATTTGTGTTTACCGCTCCAGGAGCAATTGCATTGCAACGAACGCCAAGTTTTGCATATTGAAATCCGACATTCTTAGTCAACCCGATAACGGCATGCTTTGACGCTGTATATGATGCTCCTGCTCTGGAACCTAAAAGCCCGCCTGCGGATGCTATGTTAATGATTATGCCAGATTCTTTTTTTACAAATATAGGAAGAGCCTTTCTTATAGCTCGCATGGGACCAGTCACGTTGACAGCGAATACTTTTTCCCAGAGTTCATCTGTCAACTCGGCTGCAGGTACAAAATTATCCATTATTCCTGCATTGTTCACTAAAATATCTAGTGTTCCGAATGTGCTTATTGCCATGTCTATCATATTTTGGACATCTTTTTCCTTGGTCACATTCGCTGTTATTGCTTTGGCAGTCCAACCTTCTTTTACTATGTCAGCGATAACCGCATTCACTGTTTCCAGATTGATGTCTGCAGCAATCACTTTTGCTCCTTCTTTGGCATAAAGTGTCGCGATAGCTTTTCCCATTCCTGATCCTGCCCCCGTCACAACAGCGACTTTGTTTTGAAGTTTCATTTATGCATACCTCCTATTTAAAAATCTCTAAATTGAAAGCGACAGTTGCTCAACCACCATCTCCCGCAATTGCTTTATTTTCGTTTGAAGCCCCTTCTTTATTGAGCTTATCCAATAAAGAGAGAACTTCCTCGTCTGGGGGTATGTCACTCGGTAGGTCCGCATAATGCATTAAGCGAATTTTGCCTTCTTTATCTATCACCGCCAGTGCGGGCAATCGACCACCCCTGAGAAGTTTGAATTGCTGGTTATAAAGTTTTCCGATATCATGCTTGGGGTCTGGTATTCCGATAAACGGCATCTGATGGTCTTGCCACCATTTTGTAAATGCATCGGCATCTTCCGGTCCCACAGTAATGATTTCGGCATTACGTTCTACAAACTTCTGATAATCCTGACGCAACTGCGCCATATGCCTTCGGCAATGAGGTCAAAAAAAACCGCGGTTAAAAACCAGCACCACGTTCTTTTTGCCCTTATAATTTGAAAGTCTTATCAAACGGCCTTCGCTGTCGCTTTCAGCAAATTCAGGTGCCAAGGGGGTCTGATTTTCATCGATCATCGATTTATACCTCCTTTTCAAATTTATGAGAAGAGATCCCATGAAGATGGTTACTTTGGTAACCTGCGCAAATAACGGTGCGCCGCGAGTGCTGCCTTGGCCCCTTCGCCCGCAGCAATAACAATCTGTTTTTCCGGCACTGTCGAGACATCACCGGCAGCAAAGAGCCCGGGTATCTCCGTTTCGCATGCAGCATTAATCGGAACTTCCCCTGCTTGGGTTAATTTTATTAGATCCCTCACCATGTCCGAGTTAGGAACTAACCCAATTTCGATGAATACGCCGGTGACATCTAATTGCTTAATGTTTCCTGTTTTAATGTCTTTAATCACGATACCTTCTACCGTGCTCTCACCGAGTATTTTCTCCGTCTGGTGTTCCGTGTAAATTGTCAGATTTTTTGACTCAACTACTTTTTGTATCAATATAGGATCCCCCGTAAGCGGTGTTACTGAGACCATTTCGACATATGCTGCCATTTTCAATAAATCTAAAACAGCTTCGAGGGCGGAATTGCCGCCGCCGATGACGGCCACTTTCTGGCCGGCATAATCCGGGGCATCACATGTGGAGCAGTATGTCACCCCATGTCCCGTGAGTTCCGTTTCTCCCCCGATACTCAATCTGCGAGGGCGTTTGCCACTAGCAAGAACTACTGCCTTCCCTTGGAATTTTTCTCCGGAATCGGCCGTAACTTCAAAACCACCATTTATCTTTTTTACTTGCGTTACATTTACCCCGATTTTTTGTACAACAGGAAACTGATCAACTTGTTTTTGAAACCTGTTAATCAATTCGTCACTTTCGATGACTTGATAACCCATATAGTTTTCAACACTACTTGTCCACATTACCTGCCCACCAATGTCCTTGGCAATGAGAAATGTATTCAACAACTTGCGCGCAGAGTAAACCGCTGCCGTCATGCCCGCGGGACCACCACCAACAATTATTAATTCGTACATAAAATCCTCCGATTTGTATATGTTAATATTCTTAGATAATTGCCGATCCATCCTAATCTTATACTTTTAAAGTTTACTCATTCGCCCTCGTTTACTCATCATTTGAATCGATAGTTAAATGAAGTACATCGTTTTTTCATCGGGCGTTAAACCACGTTGATCTTAATTTTATTCCCTTCGATTTTGACTTCGTAAGATGTGTCGTCTTTAGCCTTAATTCTAAAGAAACCTATTTTGGGGCCTGACATACATTTCCCGGTAGTTACATCAAATTTCGAGCCATGATTTGGGCAGATTACTATATTGCCTTCCAACTTCCCCTTGGAGAGGTTCCCGTCTGCATGTGTACATACATTGTTAATGGCATATATCTTACCATCAATATTCGAAATACAGACTTGTTTGCCATCGACTGAGTAAGACTTCATCGTTCCCTTTGGCACATCGCTGACCTGACAGACTTCAACTAAACTCATTTCTTATTCTCCTTTTTCAGCATTATTTTGTTCTCCATTAATTAATCAGGCTTTGAGCGTATCTTTTCTACCGATCAAAATTATGGCGGATTTTATTTTTCCATCACTTCGACCAATGGTTTCAGCCCATTTTCCAATGCTTCCAATTGTTCCAAACTCAACTGCACCAGGTATCCGGATATTTCACTCGATATGCTGTCTCTAAGGTTGTTTATCAATTTTTTAGCTTTTCCAGTGGTTTTTAATATCAACTTTCTTCTATCTTCTAGATTCTCCTCACGCGTGATAAGCCCTTGTTTTTCCAAATAATCAATCAACTTAGTCACGTTAGGCTGAGCGATCTTTAATGTTCTAGATAAATCTTTGATGCAAACATTTTCTTGAAACTCAATATACAACATACTTTTTAATTGACTCATAGTGAGATCGAGATCAATCCACGTACTGATGCCGCTTTGTTGGATATTTTCTGAGATAACCAAACCCATTTGATGGATGTCACTAATTATCTGTTCTTTGATGTTGTCTATCATTGCAACTCCCAAATGCAACTTTGATGTATAGTTATTTTTTAAATATATTATATATAAAATATATATAATTATAATTAAATTGTTAGGATATCTATTACATATTTATAACAAATGTAAGACGTGAGTTCGTTCGCTCTCAGCGAGTCAGATCCGATATTAGGAGAATAATTGGGTAATAACCGAGAAAAAAATAGCCAAAGAAGAAAGTATGACGCCCAAAAAAGTGATGATAATACTTACCGAGGTTAAAAAGACAAACCAGTTGCCAATCTCTTACTTAAAAAGAGGGGTGAGTTTTCACTGAATGCTTGGGGAAGATATAAACTATATCTCATAAACGCGGCGTTTTTTCACTAGGAAATCGACTCTGAGGGACGACAGAGCCGATTCCTCCCCTATCTCCACCAAACAGGTAGCTTTTTGGAGCGCTTTCTAATCCTAAAACCAAGACAGGGATGCGATGGGGAGCCAAAGCATCCCAAGATAAAGTCCATAAACCGGTTTCAGTGGCAACAATAATAGGAAGTATAGCTGTTTAACTCTTCCGTGGTTGTTTTATCTTCTTCAAGGGAGGATGACAGGTGAACAGAGGTTCCATATCCCTCAGAATATCGTCAAGCGCACGCCGGTCGTATTCGTCCATAATTGTAGCTTTACCAACGCGCTGATAAACATCTTTGAGAATTCCGCGTCTGCGTAAAATCTCCATAAAACCGCCCACACCCGAAGCTTCCAACACAAACAGCGGGGACAGCAGTCTGTGAATACGCTTGGCTTTCTCAATGTCGCCTGCCTCCAATGCATTCCATATGCGGACTATCACATCGGGGATATCGCAGCCCGGCATTAACCCAGCAACTCCCCTGGGGAACTCCAGCAACATGAAATGCCCGCCCATTCCGCCGAAAACTCCCTTCAACTTGCGAGGAGCTTTATCCAATATTTGAGTGAGCCTGTGGGTGACAGGCATTGATTCTTCTTTGATATACTCGATGTGTTCAACCTCTTGAATTAAACGTACCAGCGTACTGACGGGGAGTGTCCCGCTCATCTCATGGTCCTGAATGAAAATGGGAATATCCACAACACTTGAGATCCCTTGGTAATACTCTAAAAATGCTTCTTCGTCTTCCAGCTTTTGAATGTATGGTGCCATGGCAATAACCGCGTCAGCCCCGATCTCGTTAGCCCGCTGACTGAAAATCATTGCATGTTGTTTTGAAACGCCCTGTGTTCCGATTAAAACAGGAATTCGGCCGGCAGCCTGTTCGACCACCACGCTAGTTCCCTTGAGGCGTTCTTCATCAGTAAGGGTAGTAAATGAGCTGGCGATAACAGGCCATACAAGCCCATGAGCGCCGCATTCAATGCAGAAATCAACAGTACGGCGCAACCCTTCCCAATCAACTTCTAACCGCTCGTTAAAAGGTGTTGAAAGAACTGTAAAGACACCACGAAAAGATTTCGACATATATTTTCACCCCTTTGTTGCACAGGAATTAACGAATTATTATTCATTTTAGCCTTCGATGCAAAATTATACCACAGTTTTCTTCTTGTACTAATAAGATTTTACTCAAAGGCGGTACGGTTTTTGCTCTTTGCTGAGCTGGTTACATTCATCGCTAAATCACCAGATAATTTTCCGGATACCCTTCGGGTATGATTTTGATGCATTGATAAGTAATCAGAGAAAGTAATATAATCATTTTCAATCGCATGATTCCAGAAATTATTGAATATCAATGATAGAGATTTTTTAATGTCAAAACAACCCAAACAAATATCATAACTATCGGAGAAAATAAGGAAGATTTATTGGGAGAGCAACATGAAGATTGTTGATCTACAGGTGATTCCATTCTGGGTCCCGCGTAAGCCTTATGTTTTCGGGGAGTTCTTACCCGAGATGAAGATAATGCAAACGTTGACCAAGATTATTACCGATGAGGGCGCTGAGGGGTACTATTTCGGTGGGCATGGACATGGTGACCTAGAAGGGATGTCTGCACAAGAACAGGCAATCATGCAAGGATGGATAAAGTCGCAGTTATTAGGGCAGGATCCATTTGACCGGGAAAAACTATGGCAATGGTTCTTCTCGCCGGCTGTACCAGAGAATTTGCTGAGCGTGGTAGATATGGCTTTATGGGATTTGCAGGCGCGAGCTTTTAGTATACCCGTTCACAAGTTATTGGGGGGATGTCGAGAAAAGGTTAAGGCTTATGCGAGTAGTTACGCCTTCATGGGCACACCGGAAGTTTATGTGCAACACGCTCTGGAATGTAAACGCAAGGGTTACAAAGCCTATAAGATTCATCCCAACTATCACTTTGTTGATCCAACAACTAAGAAGATGGATCTCGGTCGGCCCTCGCCGATTGACCAACAGATAACCACCTGTCGCTTGGTACGGGAGGCTGTCGGTGATGAAATGGTGCTAATGTACGACCCTTGGGGTACCTATCGCACCTATGAGGAAGCCCTCAAGGTCGGGCGTATTTTGGAGGAACTTAATTTTTATTGGTACGAGCATCCCATGCAAGAATACCGTGTCAAATCTTATATTCAACTGGCGGCGCAACTGGATATCCCCATTCTTTCTCCCGAAATCGCAGAGGGTAGCTTATACACACGGGCAGATTGGATCCTGCGCAATGCTTCCGATATGAGCCGCATCGATGTGTTGCGTGGTGGCATTACCGGTTGTCGCAAAATGGCAGCAATATGTGAGGCATTTGGGGTCAAACTCGAAGTCCATATGTCCGGTTTTGGCAATCTGCAGGTTCTGGGCGCCACTAGTGAAAATGTTTCAGAGTATTACGAGCGTGGTTTAGAAGCTCCCGGAATAGACTATGACATCCCTCAACCTTATTTGGAGGAGATTTGCGACCCAATGGATAGCAACGGTTATGTGCGGATATCTCAAGAGCCCGGTATGGGCTACAAGATTTGCTGGGATTATATCAACGAAAACCTCATCGAAAAAATTATTTAGCAAAGTATGAATACTTAGAAAGATGATTATACAATACTTTTTTCGAAGGTATTGCCTGGTTTGGTATCATGATGTAAGATGAACTTGATGAAATGGCTATTTAGACAAATATATTTGAATAAGAAAATATAAAAGGAGGCAATATTAGGTGATCAAGGTCAAGCGTGTATTCAAAGTAAACGGGAAGCCTTTTTACCCTCTTGGGTCTGAAGCTAGTAATTCAAGTGGTTACAATGAGACATCATCCGAAACAGCTTTCAAAGCAATAAAGCTAATGCACGGTAATACACTGGAAATCCCCATATATTGGGACGAGGTCGAGCCTGAGGAAGGGGTTTTCAACTTTGCTAGCATAGATTCTCTAATTTCCAGCGCACGACGATACGAGGTTAAGTTACTCCTGATGTGGTTCGCTACATGGAAAAACGCTAATATGGACTACGCTCCGGAATGGGGTAAAGACCAACCCACAACGTTTTAAACGGGTTTTATCGCGTACAGGAGATTTCATTTGGGTGCTATCTTCGCACTGTCAGGCTAACCTGGAAGCCGACAAAAGAGCTTTTACCGCGCTTTGTCGCCATTTGAAAGCAAAAGACAGTACTGAACAGACTGTTATTGGACTTACGGTTCAAAATGAATCAGGGATCATGGGCAGTGACCGGGACTATGGTCCAGCAGCGCAGGCAGCATTTGATGGCTCCGTGCCTTCGCAGTTAGTGACTGCAATGAAGAAAAATGGCAAAGGACCGATATATAACCAATGGCAAAAAACAGGAGGCAAAGAATCTGGCAACTGGACCCAATTATTCGGTTGGGAAGCTGGCGAGTTCATGACTGCCTGGAGTATCGCGAAATTTATCGATAATATAGCGGCGTCAGGGAAAGCGGTTTACGACATTCCGATGTATGTTAATGTTTGGTTGATGGAACAAAACTGGTGGCCGATCCCAGGCGAATCCTATCCCTCCGGCGCAGCCGTTTCCAAAATGATGGACCTCTATAAATGGTTCACACCGCATGTGGACATGATATCACCTGATGCGCATATCGCGGAAGCAGACCGCTATGAGGCTGTCTGCGCGAGTTATGCCCGTCCGGATAATCCATTTTTCATGCCGGAAACAGGGGCAGAGGGCGACTCTCATGCCTGGAATATGTTCCGTTCCATCGCGGATTACAATTCTATCGGGGAGTTCTTTTTTGGTGCCGAGCGTGTAATTACGGAGGATGGTCAGGTTCGTCCCGAAGCTCAGATGATTGTCGATAGTGTTCGGTGCACAGCGGCCGTAATTCCTCTGTTGCTAAAGTACCAGGGCACAGGAAAAATTCATGCCGTAATCCAGGAAGATCTCTCATGGACGCAATTGCTGGATTTGGATGGTTATTCCGGACTAATCGAATTCGGGGAAAGGACGGCCCAGTATCCCGGAAAAGATTGGCAGCACACCTCGCCGGGCATGCACAACCGAAGAAAACAGACCGACACAAACCGCGGGCGCGGCCTGGTAATCCAGGCAAAACCGCACGAGTTCTATCTGGTTGGAGCTAATTATCGTCTGTTACTGCGATCCGAGCCTTCTACCGCCATGATGCCTGCCAGGTTAGCCATTGCGGATTATTTGCCAAAGCTACCCGGCTCGTATATTGTTAGAGTCGATGAAGGTCATTTTAACAAAGATAGTGAATTCATCGTCGATAAACGGCGTAACGGAGATGAGATCGACCCAGCAGTGTGGGTAGAACCAGATGTCGGTGTGGTGCGCCTGCTAACCTGCGATTAACAATTGATAACAAGAGAATCCCAGTTAAAGATAACTGGGATTCTCTTGTTAAACGTATTTTCATATCATGTACGATGCCTAACAGCCCTTTAATATCAATTTACTAAAAAGCAAACCGATGATATATTAATATCCGGTTAGCTTAAACTGAAATACTGATAGTCCTATCTCTTGAATCCAACTAAGCCGTGTTTCAGGTAAATACGGACTCTCCGACTTGGGAATTGGACTTCCGTGCTTTTTGCCATTGATTTACTCATTTGTAGCAATCTTAAGTAAAAGCTAAAAGCCACATGAATATCTAGGTTATACTTTGGGTATACACATTTAGTCCAGAAGGCGAAAAAAGAAATAGATGCTATTGAAGCAATCAGAGGTGGAGAAGCGGTTAATTCCGAATAGCAAGGTTGCCATTATCGAAAATGGCCCAATTGACGTCACTCGTCTAATGCCTAAAGAGTTTGCTGAAGTAATCCTTAAATTCTTGCTTTAAAAGACGATAAAGCAAGATAATCTGATGCCGGGATCGTATCAGGCGAGGCTGGTACCACGAACGGGGACGTTCTTGAAAATGCGATTAAAGAAGCAGGAACGTGTTAAACCCAGTGGGAGGGGAGTTCGGAGACACTAACAATGATGAAAAAGGGAAAAATATGAATAATCATCTGGCAAATGAAACAAGTCCGTACTTATTACAGCATGCAAGCAATCCAATCGACTGGTATCCTTGGGTGAAAGAGGCATTTGCGAAAGCAAAACGAGAAAATAAGCCGATATTCCTTTCAACTGGATATTCAACGTGCCATTGGTGTCATCGAGGTGTTGAATTCAGCGAGCCAGATTACCGCTGCTTTACAAAAACCAAAATCATTAGCACTTGGACCAGCGTTGAACGAAACGATATTGCATCGGGCATACGAACAATTCACGGAGCGTTTTGATGAAAAGTACGGAGGATTTGGTGGGGAGCCAAAATTCCCTACACCTCACAACCTATCATTTCTGTTAAGGTATTGGAAGCGAACGGGCAATGACCGGGCATTGCTAATGGTTAATAAAACGCTACAGGCGATGAGAAGTGGCGGTATTTACGATCACATCGGATTTGGCTTTCATCGATATTCGACGGACTCTTTCTGGCTTGTACCACATTTTGAGAAAATGCTATATGACCAAGCGTTGTTAGCAATCATATACACTGAAGCTTACCAGGCGACAAAAAAGAGGAGTATTCTCAAACTGCCCATGAAATACTGGACTATGTTCTGCGGGATATGACGGCGCCGGAAGGTGGTTTCTACTCTGCGGAGGATGCTGATAGTGAAGGCGAAGAAGGTAAATTTTATCTTTGGACGCACGATGAGATGCGGAAAGTACTATCTCAGGAAGAAGCGGTCATCGGAATGAAGATATTCAACTTCAGCAAGAGCGGAAATTTCCCCGACGAAGGCGCAGGGGGGAAAAGCGGCCGTAACATTTTATTCCTGACCAAACCCATTAACGAAGTGGCTTCCGAGCTGGGAGTCTCTTCTCCTGAGCTGCCAACTCAATTAGAAGCGATAAGGAAGAAATTATTCGATTATCGTGAAAAGCATACTCATCCTCACAAAGACAATAAGATTTTAACTGACTGGAACGGTCTGATGATAGCAGCAATGGCAAAAGCATCCAAAGTTTTAAACGAGCCCAAGTATTCCAGTGCTGCAATATACGCTGCTAATTTCATTCTCAATAATCTCCAGGCTCGCAATGGACGACTTTTACATGAACATGGAAATAGCTCAGCACAATTGATAGGAAATGCTGATGACTATGCCTTTTTAATTTATGGAATGCTAGAACTATATGAAGCGGTCTTTGATGTCAACTTCTTAAAAACTGCAATCAAATTAAATAATGATGTTATACTTCATTTTTGGGATCAGAAGGTAGGAGGGTTTTACTTTACAGCCGATGACGGTGAGAAGCTGCCCGTCCAACAAAAGGAGATTTACGACGGCGCTATCCCTTCCGGAAATTCGGTAGCTGTGTTGAACTTGCTTTGGCTTGGCCGTATCACTGCAAACGACGATTTCGAAGATAAGGCGGTAAAAACCGGGCAGTCCTTTTATTCTGATGTTGGCAATCTACCGTCCGCCCACAGTCAGATTCTTGTTGCTTTGGATTTTTCGCTATGTCCTTCTTTTGAGATTGTTATTGCGGGCGACCCAAATTCAAAGGAAACCGGGAAAATGTTAGAAGCGATCAGAAGTAAATTTGTTCCAAACAAGATTATTATTTTACGACCTACAGATCAGGAATCACCGGAAATTGACAGCATTGCTTCATTCATCGAGCGCTACTCGAGCATTGACGAGAAAACCACTGTCTATGTCTGTTACAATTTCAATTGTGAACTCCCGACAACCGATGTTGGTAACGTGCGCAAACGTATTGGTATTCAAACTGGGGAAGGATCTTAGTTTTTGTTTTATTGAGCAGACACTGATGATCTACACTTCTATTCAATTTCGGATAATAGGCGCTGGTTATGATATACCAAAATATCATAATTATGCAAGATAACAAAATAGGGTAAATTTGATGAGTGAAAGGAGACAAACATGACTAATCGCGAAACTGTGGCTCTTTTAAAGAAGACGCTTTCCGATAATGAAGGGATCATCCATCTTGCACCTACGTGGGTACCACGTTCTTTTTTATCACCAGGTGGTAGATTAAAGTTGGCTAACCAAGACCTGTACTCATTAGGGGCTCATCGGGGTGGTATAGACGAGCGTTGGCTGGCTTCAACAACCAGAGCAGATAATGGACCGGGCACACCGGAATATGAAGGTTTAAGCTATATTGTCGTAGAAAACAATGTCTATAGAGAGAAAATATTGCTCAAGCGTGCGATTGATTTGTTAGGAGAGGACTTTTTAGGCCGTAAAGTGATGAACAAATATGGCGGTTGGCAAGTATTGACCAAGTTCTATGATAACCAAGGTTCCATTCCGCACCATGTACACCAGACAGACGAAGAGGCGGCCAAAGTAGGCATGTTGGGCAAACCCGAAGCCTACTATTTCCCACCGCAATTTAATCAAGTCGAAAATGAATTTCCCTTCACGTTTTTCGGACTAAACCCCGGAACAACTAAGCAAGATGTCATCGACTGTCTGGCAAGATGGGATGATGGTGACAATGGTATTCTCAATCTTACCAAAGCTTACAGGTTAAAAGCTGGCACCGCCTGGAATATACCGGCCGGTATTTTACACGGACCTGGCTCCCTGGTAACATATGAAACACAACGTGCCAGTGATGTCTCCACGATGTACCAATCACTCTTAGAAGGGAGGGTGGTCTCTAAGGATTTGCTTACCAAAAACATTCCACCGGAGCACAAAGATGATATGGAATACATAGTCAATAACACTCTTGTCTGGGAGTTGAATATCGACCCAGAATTTGCCAGGAGCCACTTAATGCCCTTGGTTCCGGTCGATACACCCGAAAGTATGCATGGGAAAGGGTATCATGAACAGTGGATTTCTTATCAGTCAAAGCATTTCAGTGCCAAAGAGTTGACAGTATTTCCTAATAGGTCAATCACTATCACCGATGCGGCGGCTTATGGAGTAGTTATTGTTCAAGGGCACGGGTTGATGGGTAAACTGGAAATAGAAAGTCCCACTCTCATACGTTTCGGGGAAACCACCGCGGATGAACTATTCGTTACGTTTCACGCTGCTTTGGATGGAGTCAAAATTACTAATGCAAGTTCGTTCGAGGATCTTGTTATGTTGAAGCATTTTGGGCCTGGTAATCCCGATTTACGAAAAATCAAACCCAAGTCAGACTCGGGGGTTTGTTTTTAACAAAATTGAAAACCCGTGTTTCAAGCCGAAACCAACTCTCCCCCGTCTCCACCAAACGAAACTAGACTCGATTTATACTTCACATATATAGTACATGTCCCTAATCAATGATAGGTACTTACGCTGATTATACTTTACAATTCATATTTTCACGTTTCGTAAAGTTGATGATATAATAAGGTTGCTTTTGTGAAAAAGGGGAAAAATGAGTCATCATGAACTAAAGGGCTTTATTTGCAGAGATGATGTCGGTACGGAGTATACTGTGATTGAATATCGGCAGCCCAAGCTGCAAACAACACATGACAATCCAAATGCCCCAAATGAAATGGCGAGTGTTCGCTTTTTTAGGACTAAAAAGGGACTTGAGGTAATTCGAGTTAATCCCACCACCTTCAAAATAGTTAAAACTGGCCAGCGTATTACATCTGATATCCCAATTTAATCATTCCCACGCCAAACGTGAATCACTCATTATGTTTGGAAAACTCATGTAACGGAATGGGTACAATTTTAAGAGTGAGTTACAATGATAATTCGGGTTTTGAAATGAATGTCAAAAAAGTATGCTCGCGTCCTGCAAATACATCTCTATAAACGTACAAAGACTCTATTGCAAACACAATCAAGATGCTTTAACCCGAATACAGTCGATGATACAACAGACGCAGAAGTTTTCCTGTAACCAAATTATCCAGCCACCGCATTCATAATATTCAATCTGCTGTCCCCTAATATTTCAGGATAAGCCGGATACTCTACCTGTTCTGACATCTATGTCCACGTTTCTGAACGAAGGGTCTGAAGCGGTACCCGGCATCAGGCTAATAGTACCGGCACATGGACAGAGAAATTTGGCCCCGGAATAGAGCAGGATATCGCGTATCGGCAGTCTCCATCCTTTCGGCACACCTTTCTTACCGGGAAGATGTGTCAGACTCAATTGGGTCTTAACCATCACCGTACTATATTCATCATAAATCGGGTCGCTTTCAAAAAATTCGGCTTTTACTTTTGCTTCCGGTGACCAGTCAACGCCGTCAGCTCCATAAATGGTGGTAGCGATTTTATCAACACGCTGTCTCAATTTCATTTCATTCGGGTAAAGGAACTGAAACCCATTGCTTTGCTTGCAGGCATCGATAATCATATCTGCCAGTTCCAGGGCACCCTCTCCCCCTTGAGCCCAGTGTGTAGAAACGGCGCAGCGGGCACCAGCCGCTTCGACTGCACGTTTCACGGTCTTTATTTCCTCGGCAGTATCGGTGGTGAAATTATTGATGCAAACAACCGGATTGACACCGGAAAGCTTGATAATATTCATGTGGTGTAACAAATTGGGCAAACCGGCATCTACCAATTTCACATTCTCTTTAGTATATTCTTCAGCGAGCGGCTGACCGGAAACGACTTTCGGGCCACCGCCGTGCATTTTCAGGGCGCGAATCGTTGCTACTACTACGGAAACGTTAGGTTTCAGACCGCTGAGCCGGCATTTTACATTCCAGAATTTTTCAAAACCAATATCTGCGGCAAAGCCTGATTCCGTCACATGGTAGTCGAACATTTTTAAGCCAAGCCTGTCAGCAATAATGGATGATTGCCCGATTGCGATATTTGCGAAAGGCCCAGCGTGGACCATTATCGGTTGATATTCGGCACTATAACAAAGCGTAGGGTTGATGGAATTACGCATCCAGGCGGTCATTGCACCCCCGACTTCGAGGTCGGCTGTGGTGATAGGTTTACCCCTTCTATCGTAGGCAAGGGTAATATTATCCATTCTTTGCCGCATATCAGCTAGGTCGCTGACAACGGAAAGTATTGCCATCAGTTCGGAACTAGGCGCGATATTGAATTTCGATTGTATCGGGAAACCGTCTTTAGGTCCGCCCATACCGATGGCAATATTTCTCAAACTCTGGGCACAGAAATCTATTATCCAGTTAAATTCAACGCGATTCGGGTCGATGTCTAACCGCCGCATTTTTGTTAGTTTCTGGAGGTGGGCATCATCGTAATTATTTTCATGCTGCATTCTGGCCGTTAAAGCTACCATTGCCAGATTATGGGCATTCATAATATCATTGATGTCACCTGTCAGGCCCATGGAGAATGCTGTCATCGGAATTAAAATGGCATTACCGCCGCCAGCGGCTGTGCCTTTGATGTTCATGGTCGGCCCCCCTGACGGTTGACGCAGAGCGCCGCCGACATTTTTACCTCTTTTACCCAACCCTTCGATCAAACCAATAGAGGTCGTGCTTTTACCTTCGCCAAGTGGAGTTGGGGTAATAGCGGTGACTTCGATGTACTTTCCGTTCGGTCGATCCTTGAGGCGGTCGAGTATTTTCATGAAATCCAATTTTGGAGTTTTCCCGTAGGGTATCATCTCGTCTTTTTTCAGACGGAGTCTTTCCAGCCATTCATTCGGTTCTGGTAGATTTTCTTCCGCCGCTTCGGCAATTTGCCATTCTTTCATTTTACTTGCATCGTATGGCATTGGTATCCTCCTAGATCAGGTACATTAGAGACATAATTGCCTATTATTGTTTCTGATATACATCACATAAAGGAAGAGGTTCAATATGAACCTCCTCAAGAAATAATAAATCGGATTATTATATTATGAATCTGAAGAGCAGACTTTTTCGTTAGACAGGTAATTCAATCAAGACGTTCGTACCGCGGTTGGTTTCTGACTTGATAGTAATGTTACCCCCCAACAAATGTGCTCGTTCTTTCATGCCCATTAAACCTAGTCGTCCTTCTCTTGATAATTCACCCCAATCACCAACAGGTTTAAAGCCCTTGCCGTTATCCACAATAGAAATATTGATTTTTTCGTTGGCATATTCTACATTCACGTCCACCTGTGTCGCAGCGGCATGTTTTTGAATATTTCTTAAGGCTTCCTGAATAATGCGGAAAATTGCCAGTTCCACATGCGGTGCCAGCCGCCGTTCTGTACCGGACATCGTCAGTTTCACAGATATGTGGGTGCGCTCTTCCATATTACCGGTGAGCCAACGTATTGTTGCCAGAAGACCGAGGTCATCTAACAGCGGTGGGCGTAAGTCCTGACTGAATCGGCGCACTCCTTGTGACACGGTTTTAATTTGTTCGACCAGACTTTTCAAGAAGGAAGATGTATCTGTTGGAAGATTGGAAGAGCCACGCACAAAATTGTCTACCTGCCTTGTTAACGCATATAAAGCCTGGGCAGTATCATCGTGTAAGTCACGTGCAATCCGATTTCTTTCCTCCTCCTGGATACGGGTAATCTGTTGGATGTAGTGTCTCAGGTTATCCTGCATACGCCGTTCTTTAGTAACATCGCGTGCCACATGTTCGAAAACCGGAGGCTCACCACCATTTTTAACAAGATTTGATGATATCATCAGGATTACCTCGGTTTTATCATTTCTAATCAGTTTTTGCTCGTAAGGTTGCGGAAAAGGTTGGCTTAATAAAAGGCATTTGCGCACATTACGTGCGTTGGCTAATTCTTCCGGCGAGAGAAATTGCCTGATATCGGTTCCGATTATCTCTTCCAAAGTATCGCCCATTAATTCTGCGGAAGCTCGATTTGCCTCGATTAATTTGCCGTTTAAGTCGGTTACAAAAATAGCATCACTGGCCAACTCAAATAAACGCCGGTATTTTCCTTCTGACAGGCTCAATTGCTTCGTTATCTGCCGTTGAATTTCATATAGGCGGGCATTCTCAATAGCAACAGCGACTTCTCTGCCGACAGAGGTCATTAGATCCGTATCATAACTAGTATATTGCCGAGGACGGCGAGAACCTATGCAGATTACACCACTAATCCGTTCCTGAAAAACCATGGGAACTACCATTTGGACCTGGATTCTCATTTTCTGGAAGGCATCATCTCGCTTTTGGACGCTGCTTTTAGAGTTCTCGACGAGCATAGTTCTTCCGGTCTTGGCGACTTCTCCATATATACCTTCACCTATTTTTAAACGCTTCATTTCGGAGACGAATTCCTCGGAAACACCCTCGTACGCCACTAAATCCAGTTCTCCTGTAGTCTCGTACGAAACAAACAGCAAAGTGAGTTCCGATGACATCAACTCGCTGACCAGATGCACCGCCTTATCAAACACACCTTTCAGTTCGAGCGAACCGTACAATGTTGCTGAAATTGCGTTAAGCATCCCAAGACGTTTTTCGCTGATGGTAAGACCTTCTATATTGTTCTGAAGTATACGGCGTGTCTTTTCCAGTTCAGCCACCACATTATCTGCTCTTGTCTTTTCTTTGTTCTTTGACCATATCAGGAAACATATAACTACACCTACAAGCGCCATAGCGGTGGTTTCCAGAATGGCATCGGTAGTTGCGGGAGAAAAGAAAAAGGTGCGCGGGATGCTGACTAACACGGCAGCAAGGGTAGTGAATAAACCTGCCGCGAACCCGAAAATCCAATCGGCATAAATGATGGGAATTAAAAGCAGGACTCGGTCGAAGCTATGCCGCGTTAATCCCCAATGGAGGCTGGGGAATGAAGTCCCAGGAAGTCCTAATACCTCTACATATTGGAGAAAACTGATTAAACAGAAAAGAATAAATATTATCCAAAAATGAGGATTACGTAGAATTTTCATCAGGATGTCCCTCAAGACGAGATTTCAGGAGATTTCTTCCAGGTTAAACCAGCCTCTCTTCAAACCGCTCACAATCGCTTCAGAACGTGACCCAACACCAAGCTTGTTAAAAATACTGCGCATGTGAGCCTGGACAGTGCGCAAACTAATGTTTAAAGATTCGGCGATATCCTTATTACTTTTACCACTAACTGCCAGCTTTAAAACTTCCATCTCACGTTCGCTGAGGACATTAGTGCGGGTTTCTGGCTGCTGTGGAGTGATGGTTTTACAACGGTCCATTAGCTTCCTCATCACAGTGGGATGGAGGACGGGTTCTCCCAAATAAACTGCTCTAATTGCCCCTACCAGTTCATCCCCGCTCACATCTTTTAGCAAATAACCGGCCGCCCCCATCTCGAGGAGACTAAATATATATTCATCGTAATCATAACCCGTTAATACCAGTATCTTTATGCCGGGTAAAATTTCTTTAATTTTTTTCGTTGCTTCAATGCCATTCATAACAGGCATGGCGACATCAATAATTACTATGTCCGGCTTAAATTTTTCAACCAGTTCGACAGCTTCGGCCCCGTTGCTCGCTTCTCCTACAACTTCCATATCGGATTCGTTTTCAAGGAGTTGCCGCGTGCCTTGTCGTAATATCACATGGTCATCTGCTAAAACAATTCGTATTTTCGACATAGCCCACTTCATTTGTTAGTCTTGCAATGCCATTATTGTAACTCTTCATGCGATACTTCACAAGTATTTGAGGGATTACAACTAAGTACACAGAGCAGATTTTGGCGTAGGCATCATTTTAAATTCGTTCGCACCAGCACATGCACGTATTTTTATCTCTAGCGTGAATGATAGAAAAAGATGTCTGATTTACGATATAATTTATGTATTAGGCATAAATACCTAATTTAAAACGCAAGTCTATTAGCATTTTGTTAAATCTACGTAATGAAACATGCAGATTCTTTTGCAGGTAAAGCCGATGTCACAGCGCACTTAATGTGATTCAATAAATGTAGGTTAAAAAATAACCATGAATGGAGGTGCGCTATGAGCCACGGAATAGTTGAACAGGTAGAAGAACTTATTAAAGGGTCAGTTACCGCAGAGGATCTAGCCGAAATTGAAAAGGTGATTCAGGAAGCCAAAGGAAAGGTTCAGGTAACTGAAGACATGGGTTTTTGGGCAGGCAAAATTCCTTGTTGGGAGATGTGCAATTGCCCCTCATCATTACGTCAAGAATGTCCTACCTTTAAAAACCGGGAATTCCCGTGTTGGGAAATCGAGGGCACTTATTGCAAACTTGATGACTATGGCGCTACCGGTCGGGACACCAGTATTTGCCAAGTCTGCCGCGTGAACAAGCGATATGGCAACGGTGAGGCAATCAAGATCAAACTTTACGGACAGGGATTTAATCCGACTTTCGCTCCGCAAGGTAAGGAAAATGATACTAGGGGAGGTTAATGAATAGTAAAGTTCAAAAGCTTGAAGAAATCATCAAGCATAGTGCTACGGCGGAAGAACTCGCTGAAATCGAACGCCTTGTCAAGCAAGCGAAAAGCCGTGGTATTGGTTATGGTGGCAAAGTTTTCGGCGATATTCAAAAAGTGATTGATGAAACTGGCGGAAAAGCTGGAGCATTGATACGTGTATTGCAGCAGGCACAGGGAATGATAGGTTATCTGCCAACACCTGTCATCGCCACAATATCGCGTGATTTAAAAGTACCCCTCAGTGAAGTATATGGAGTAATTAGTTTCTACCACTTTTTCTCGATGAAACCTAAAGGGAAATATGTGGTTCAAGTATGCATGGGTACCAGTTGTTATGTGAAAGGCGGCGATAAAATTTTGGACGTGCTCAAGAGAGATTGGAATCTGGAGCCAGGTGGTATAACCGCTGACGGCCGATTCTCATTGGAAATCGTTCGTTGTCTCGGAGCCTGTGGTTTATCTCCTGTGATGGCGGTCGGTTCTGATATTCACGGTAGAGTTAAAACAGGCAAGTTGAATGATATCCTAGATTCATATAATTAGGTGAAAGTAATGATAAAGAAATTAACATCGGTCGCCGAAATGAATAAAATATACGAGTCAGCGAGAGCAGCACAGGCCACGCTTGAAGAGCAAACTCAAGTAAAAGTACACCTCGGAAGTTGTGGTATTGCATCAGGCGCCGATAAAGTCCTCAATGCCTTTAATCGGGAACTGGATATTCTGAAATTACATCAGACAACCAGGGATGAAAAACCTGGCGTTATAAAAATCGTTATCGAAAAAGCGGCCTGTATCGGTCTGTGTGGAATTGAACCTACAGTAACTGTCCTCGTTCCCGGTAAAGAAAAGGCTATTTATTTTAGCGTCGACGAAGCAAAAGTGAAGCGTATCGTTAGAGAGCATTTATTACAGGGAAAACCGATACAAGAGTGGTTGCTCGATTTGAAGGCACCGCGCATGGCTTTGCAAGAGACCAGAGTTCTCCACAATCAAGATCTGGATCCGATGGAGATTGAGCAATATATTTCCCGGGGCGGATATTTAGCCTTAGCCCGTGTCCTCAGTCAGATGAAACCTGAAGAAGTGCTCGAAGAGATAAAAAAGTCTACATTACGGGGACGTGGTGGCGCCGGGTTTGCTACGGCCACCAAGTGGGGCTTCGTTCGCAGCGCCGTTAGTTCGGAAAAATATGTGGTCTGTAATGGCGATGAAGGGGACCCGGGTGCTTATATGAACAGGGCGGTGCTGGAAGGGAATCCACACTCCATCGTTGAAGGAATGGCTATTGGCGCTTATGCTATAGGTAATGTGAAAGAGGGCTTTGCTTATATCCGGGCTGAATATCCGTTAGCGATTGAAACGTTAAGTCATGCCGTTGCACAGGCAAGGGCCTTTGGTCTGTTGGGAAAAGATATTCTGGGAACAGGCTTTGATTTCAGTATCGATATTTTCCCCGGTGCCGGGGCTTTTGTCTGCGGAGAAGAAACAGCATTGCTAATTTCTATCGAGGGTAAGCGCGGCAATCCACACCAGAGACCACCATTCCCGGCTAATGTCGGCGGCGGACTTTTCGGGAAACCCACCACAATCAATAACGTCGAGACTTGGTCGGATGTGCCACAAATTCTTTTGCAGGGCGCCAGTTGGTTTACTAATGTCGGTAACGAAAAGAGCAAGGGCACGAAGACATTGTGCCTAGTGGGTAAAATTAATAATCCCGGTCTGGTTGAGGTGCCTCTGGGTATCCCACTTGGGAAACTCGTATTTGATATTGGCGGCGGTATCCCCAACGGAAAAAAATTCAAAGGAGCGCTGTTGGGTGGGCCTTCGGGCGGCGTCATTCCCGCTGAAGCAATTAATACCTGCATCGATTACGAATCGGTAGCGGCTCAAGGCGCCATCATGGGCTCTGGCGGTGTCGTCGTTATGGATGAAAACAATTGTATGGTAGATATCGTCAAAAATAGCTTCTTACAGTTTACCAGTGAAGAATCCTGCGGAAAGTGCACCCCGTGCCGTGCCGGTATTCCCCAGATGCTGGCGATATTAGATAAAATCAGCCGCGGTGAAGCAGAAATGACTGATCTTGATTTATTAAATCAGTTAGCGGAAATGATTACTGCGACCTCGCTGTGCGGTTTGGGGCAAACCAGTCCTAACCCGGTGATCAGTACATTGCGCCATTTCCGTGAAGAATATGAATCCCATATCATCGATAAAAAATGTCTGGCGGCGATTTGTCGCCATTTATTTAAATCACCCTGTCAACATACCTGCCCGGTTGAATTGGATATTCCCGGTTATGCGAGCTTGATAAAAGAGGCAAATTTGTTGAAGCTTATGCACTGATTAAACAGCGAAATCCTTTACCGGCGATTTGTGGACGGGTATGTCATCATCCCTGCGAAGCCAAATGCAACCGGCAGCAAGTTGATGAGGCGGTTGGTATCCGGGACCTGAAACGGTTTGCCGCGGATTATGTCTTTGAAACAGGAGCTAAAATAAAACAAAAAACACAACCGAAAAAAGCGGAAAAGGTAGCGATTATCGGCGCCGGGCCGGCCGGTTTGGCGGCTGCCTGGGACCTGGCGATGGATGGTTATCCGGTAACAATATTCGAAGCTCTACCGGTGGCCGGCGGCATGCTGGCAGTCGCTATCCCCGAATATCGCCTACCTAAGAATATCCTGCAGAAAGAAATTGACGAAATTAAAGAATTGGACGTTGATATAAAACTTAACTCTCCGGTGAAAGATACGGGAGATTTGTTGAAAGATGGTTACAAGGCAGTCTTTATTGCCACAGGTGCGCACTTGGGGACAAAGCTAAATATAACGGGCGAAGAATTGCCCGGTGTTTACGATGCCATCGAATTTCTGCGGAAAATATGCCTGGGTGATACCGTGAAGCTGGGCAAGCGGGTTGCTGTAGTTGGCGGCGGTAACTCAGCTATCGATTCTGCAAGGGTGGCGTTACGCAAAGGCGCCGAAGTTCACTTGATTTATCGGCGCGAACGCAATGATATGCCCGCCATGATTGAAGAAATTAAAGCTGCTGAAGAGGAGGGAGTACAATTCCATTTCCTTGCGAATCCGATAAAAATCATCGCAAATGGCGATGCCCTGAAATTGGTGCTGACCAGAATGGAATTGGGTGAATTCGACCGCTCTGGACGCAAAGTGGCTAAACCTGTTGCCGGCTCCGAGTTTGACATTGAAGTAGATACGATCATCGAGGCTGTCGGACAGAAGCCCGATACTTCTTTTATCAAGACTGAAGGCGTCGAAGTGAAAAATAATGTAATCGTTACTGACCACCGCACTTTAGCAACAGCACATCCCGGGGTATTTGCCGGCGGTGACGCGGTAACCGGTCCGAAAACCGTTATCGAAGCCATAGCACAGGGACAACGTGCTGCCTCTTCTATCAAACGCTATCTGCAGGGGAAGGAACTGGGTCCGCTTGTGGAAAGATATAGTTATGAGCCTATTCCCACCTCCCGGTTGCTGCCCACCGATGAAGAGACGAAGGAAAGAGCCCGTGCTAATGAAGCGGAAATCTCCTTGAAAGAGCGCAAGACCTCTTTTAGAGAAGTTGCGCTGGCGTACACGGCCGAACAGGCCAAGAATGAAGCCTCGCGGTGTTTGCGATGCGACCTGGATATCGGAGGATAATTTTATGCAAGAAATAACCCTGACCGTTGATGGTCAGTCTGTAAAAGGAAAAGCTGGCGATACCGTCCTGGATATTTGCCGGGCTAATGGTATCTACGTACCGACACTTTGCCATCTAGAAGGACTAAGTGATGTCGGTGCTTGCCGGTTGTGCGTGGTGGAAATTCAAATGGAGAAAAAGCCAGTACCGGCCTGCAATTATCCGGCGCGTGATGGCCTGGTAATTAAAACCAGCACCCCACAGCTCGAAAAGTATCGCAAACAAATTCTTGAATTGTTGTTTGCCGAGAGAAATCATTTCTGTATGTACTGCGAACAGAGCGGTGATTGTGAATTACAGAAGATGGCTTACCGTTACCAGATGGATAATGTCAGATTTCAGGGACTATTCCCCGTACTGCCGGTGGACACTTTGAGCGAATTCCTTGCCATTGATCATAACCGCTGTATTCTCTGCGGTCGTTGTGTCCGCGTTTGTAAACAGGTAGCGGCCTTACGCACCCTGGATTTCGGCGGGCGCGGTGGGCAGACTATGATCGCCGCTGACATCAACCAGCCGCTGGGTGAGTCCTCATGTACTCTCTGCGGGTCTTGTTTACAGGCTTGTCCCACCGGCGCTATTATCAATAAAGCCAGTGTGTATAAGGGTAAAACGAGTGAGTGTAAGTCATCCGCCACGATTTGCCAGAGTTGTGATATCGGCTGTGAAGTCAACGTATTAACAAAAGATGACAATCTGGTCCGAATTGAAACTCCGGATCGGACAGCGCTCCGAGGTCCGCTTTGCCGGATTGGCCGCTTCGAAAACATCAGCGAAAAACGTTCCCGTATTTTATCACCAATGGTCAGGAATAAAAAGGGCGAATTAAAAACTTGCTCAATTGATGAAGCACTAGCGGCGGTCGCCACGAAGTTCGCCGAGGTGGGCAATAGTTGCGGCGGTTTAACTTCAACCAGAGTTCCAAATGAAGCTATTATCCAGTTCCAAAAATTGTTTACAGATACGCTTAAAAGTAAGATTATCGATACATTCGATGGTAAAGATGCGCGTTTGATCTCTTCCGGCATTCGCCAATATACCAATGGCGGTAGTGCACCGGATGTTGACCCCGATATTGAGGGTATCCTGAAGGCAGATTGTATTCTTGTAATCGGTGCCAATATTGATCTTACCCATCCAGTCATGGGTAACTTGATTCGGCGCGCCGTTAGTCAGAATCACGCCAGATTAATTGTTGTCGATTCCAACCGTGATGTATTTCCGCTATGGTCG
>Ga0182017_10000775_pt1 | contig 25208 bp, 19 predicted proteins | sample 712E3DmetaG_FD_120492 | JGI IMG/M metagenome (GOLD analysis project Ga0182017, IMG submission 120492) | Permafrost microbial communities from Stordalen Mire, Sweden - 712E3D metaG | ecosystem: Environmental > Terrestrial > Soil > Wetlands > Permafrost | place: Sweden: Stordalen | collected... | reverse complement strand
TCTTGCCAGCGTGCCTGCCGCCCGAGCATCCGCGTCTCCCGGCCCCCCAAACCGCGCCTACCGGCTACATGGGTAAGTATAGCCATATATCCGTAGAATGCAAGACTTTTTCAACAGCCCCACTGAACCTAGTTATCCTAGTTATCAAGGGTGAGGCGCCTTTGTTCATCCGGCCATCAATGAAATGCGGTTATAGCTCGTGGTCGCGGCCGAACGTCATTGTGGAGATCCCGTTTCTGCGCGCGATCGATTAAGGGGACGGCATATGGCACAGCAATGGTACTGGATGCAGGACGGGCAAAAGCACGGTCCTATTGAGACGGCGGGGCTCAGGGAACTCGCGCGGAACGGACAATTGAAGCCAACAGACCTGATCTGGCGGGAGGGATTGCCACATTGGGTACCTGCGACGCAAGGAAGAGGGCTGTTCCCGGACCAGTTATCCGGCGCGACTGCCCGGCCGGCTCCCACAGGTCAGTCCGCCGCGTCCGCATCGCCGCAACCCCCGCCGCGACTGCAACCGATACCGCAGATCAACGAGGAATCGGGTCCACCCCAGGACCCCACCGATTTGCCAGCCGGCTACCGCAGTAGTTTGGGGGCCAAGGGTGCGGAGATTAAGGAGAAACTGACTCGCGCCGTGGGGTCCGCCAAGAAGCGCGGCCTAGCCCTGAAGCTTGGGCATGAAGCGAAGAGCCTGCAAACGGCGATCGAGGCGCAGTTAGAGGCTTTAGGCACGCTGGCGCTGGCGCACCGTCCTGCGACCGTCGATATTGGCCAGCAGGTCACCGACCTGTCGACAGTCCAAGATGAACTCTCGCGGAAGCAAGCCACACTGGAGTCGTTGCGTGACACCAAGGGGAGCGGGTCGGTTGTAAAGGAATTGAATCAGGAGGTGTCACAACTCCACTCCCGCCAAAGAGCGGTGATGGTAGCCATCGGCCGAAGGGCGCTGGCGGCGCGGCCCGAGATGCCGGGCGCAGCCGGGCCCTATGCAGCGTTGGATCGGCTGGAGTCATCCCTGGAGACCAAGCAACGGGGACTAACAATCATCGAAGACGAGATCGGTCCCGCGTGGCGCGCCGGCGGATTGCGTGTCGCGGCGATGAAGCGACCGTTAGTGCTCGCTGGCGCGGCGGCCGGCGGGCTCCTTATACTCTGCCTGCTTTGGAAGCTCTTGGTCGCCACTTCGCCTATCACTGGCCTCCTCGGGTCGGGTTACCGGGCCGACTACCCGGCACCTGCCATTCCCGAGAACAAGACCACGTTTCAGAAAATCGTTTTCACCGAACCGAAGTATGGAAGCACCATAGCCCTGGTTTCAGAGACCGAATGCGAGATTCAGACCGGAGGTAATATTACTCTCGCTAAATATACCCGACAAGAAAACAAACTCCGTGTAGTCGAGGGAGCATTCGGTGCGGCTTCTGTGCGTTACTTTGATATTCTGCCAGACGGAGTACGTGAGTCCAATTCAGGCGAAATGTACCTGCTACCAGAGCCCCTCAAGAGATATCGGGACCAGGTCCGTGGCGCGCAAGAAGCCGAACAATCGCGGCGGCGTGCCGCACAAGAAGCGGAAGAACAACGACAGCGCGCCGCAGAGCTCGAGCACAAAAGACAGGAGGAGGAGCTGACGAAAAAACGAGAGTCTGTAATGCAGGAGGTTCGGCACTTCTTATCTGAGGGGAGTGTGTTTAATGGGACCTACTATTCTCGTTGGCCTAATCAACACAAAGACCCACACCTGCCATTTCAGATCACCATTACGGGCGATCTGACTATCAAAGACTATGGCTATGAAGAGACCGGCAATATATTTGGCCCGAAATACCATGGAGCTCCCAGCGGTCCACTGGACCAGGTATTTGGGATTCCTGCCCATTTCAAATGGCTGGGAGATACTGAAACCCTTTGTCCTTCCAGTTGGGGAGAAAAGATCAAGGAATACGACGGCATGCTTATTGGGGCGATTAAGATACAAAACAAAGGTGGAATGAACCCGGTGTGGCGTGTTAGCGTGAAATATTGTATTAATGATCCGAGTTTTCCTGGCGATTGGGTATCACGAGAGGACGGATCGACATGGAATGGCACCCAGTTTGAAGGAAACAGTAAGTCAGCCATTGGGCTCCCTAAACCATAAACTAAACACCGGAGCGGCTCGCCGGGACTGACGCAGTAAGCCAGCCCCGACAGCCCCGCCACCGTAGATGCGGGTCCGTACGCGGTGAAACGAAAGGTGTTCCTCAGCAAGGGCGGCCGATAGTCCTTGAGAAACTAGGGACACTCGCGAATGGCATTAACTTAAGCGGCATCCTCGGGTCTCCGCAGGGCGTGGCGTAGCTTCGCGCGGGGATGGGTTATCGGGAAGTACGGCGGCGGGCGCCCTCGCGGACGCGGGGCTCGCAACGATTCGCTCGGCGCCTTCAAAACGGCCGCCAGCCCGTCAAGAGGTGGTAGACGTACAGCCCGTGCCCCGCCAGCGTCACGCCCGGCAGAATCAAACACGCCAGCCCCCGCGCGCCCGCCGGGCGGAACTGCCCCTGGTCATCGGTCTGCGGCGAGCCCGGCAACGTGTCGAACGGCACGGCGCGGGCCGGGTTCGTGGGATCGTACAGCACGCGCTCCTGCTCGTCGTCGCCGAGCTTGTCGGCGTCCGCCGTGCGCGTCGTCAGCGTGCGCGGCACGCCATCCTCCGTCTGGTAATTGAGGGACACGCGGAACACGCGTTTTTCGTTCGCCGTCGTGTGCGTCCCCGCCTTCGCCGTCACCCGCCCGAGCGCCAACCGCCCCCCGCGCAGCAGCGCCGCCGTGCGGAGCCCGCTGCGAATTCGCCACACGATGAACACGACGCCCACCGCCGGAAACAGATAGAAGAGCACCCCCGCCGGCCCCAGGATCGTCCGCCGCATGCCCTGAATCCGCGAGATGCGCGGGTCGCCCTGCGGGAACTCGATGCGGACCCACTGCACGTTCGGATCGATCCGCCCGCTCGTGGTGTAGCTCCGGCCGCCGTACTCCCGGCCGTCCGGCCCGACAAACGCGTAGTCGTACGCGCGCACCGGCCGCCCCGGCGTGTGGTCGTCGCCCCCCTCCGTGATGCCGGTGTCCGTTACCTGCGTGACCCGCCCGTCCGCCGTCTCCACCCCGCTCCAGAACCGGTAGAAACTCAAATCCGGCCGCGCCCCGAAGACCCACACGAAGATCAGCCCGAACCCGAAAATCAGCCACCCGAGCTGCCCCGCCCCGTCAAACAGCAGCTTCACGCGCAGACTCGCCGGCACGCGCCGCGGCGGCTCGGCCAGCACGAACGTGGTGCGCAGCTCGACCATGCGTGCCCACGCGCGTTACGGGTTCTTTTTCGCCGGCGCCGGTTTCACCGCCTTGGCCGGCCCCACGCGCCCGCCGGCGGGGCCCGGTTTGGTCGCGGCGGCCGGTTGCGTGGTGGGCTGCGCAGCGGGCTGCGTCGTGGGCTCGGTCGCCGGCTGCGACGCGGCGCTTTCCGCACCGACCACACGCTTCAACTCCGAAAACGCCGCGTCGAACTGCCCCGTCAGCCCCTTCCACGCTTCGTCGCTCGCGGCTTTGGCCTGTTCGAGGAGGGCGCGCGCGTCCTGCACGCGGCGGCTCAGCTCTTCCACGCGCTTCTCCAGCTCCGGGCGCGCCTCATCGGTGGCCTGGGTGAGCTTCTCGCGCAGGACCTTGATCTGCTCGTCACACCGGGCTAGCTCGTCGACCGCCTGTTGCTGATACTTCTGCCGAACCTCCCGGATGATCCGTGCGGCCATCTCGGCCGCCTGCTGCCCTTTCTGCTTCATGTCCTCCAGCGTTCCGCCGGAGGTCGCCGGCTGCGTGGCCGCCGGCTGCGTAGCTGCGTTACCGCCCGCACCGCCCGTCGGCTCACTGCGTTCGCAGCCCCACACCAGCGCCAGTACCACGATCACGCCGATTCTTGCACTCGCTCGCATCGTCGCGCCGTCCTTTCGCGTGTCCAGATTCATCCGGCGTCGGTCGGCGGCTTTACGCCGCGGTACAGGACCACGCCGCCGAAGTTCATTGTGCGCCACGTCACCTGGCGGAACCCCGCCGCTTCGAGGCGCCGCGCCAACTCGCGCGCCGGCTCGAACATGCGGATCGACCGCGCCAGGTAGCGATAGGCACCTATTCTGTCCCGGTTCACCATCGCCGCCAAGAGCGGCAGAAAGCGCCCGACGTACAACCGGTGGAACACGCGCCAGACCGGGTGCTCCGGCAACGCAAACTCCAGGATGACCACCCGCCCACCGGGCCGCGTGACGCGGTGCATCTCCGCCAGGCCGCGCGGCACGTCCGCGAAATTCCGCACGCCGAACGCGCACGTGACGGCGTCCACCGTGTCATCGGCCAGCGGCAGCCGCAGTGCATCCGCCCGGATCACGTGGACGGGCACCCGCACGGCCGCGAAGTTCGCCCGCGCCAGCATTTGGCCCGCAAAATCGACGCCGACCAGCAGTGCCGGCGGCGGGGTCGCCTGCGCAAGCGCGCGCAGCATGTCGCCCGTGCCGCAGCAGATGTCCAGCACGATCTCCCCGGCCCCCGCGCCCGCCGCCGCCACCGCCCGCCGGCGCCAGGCCGCGTCGCGCCCCAGGCTGCCCAGCGTATTCACCAGCTCGTACGTCGGCGCGATCGCGTCGAACATCGCCTCGACGCGGGCCGCCTTGTCCGGCTGGCCGTGCGGGTCGCGCAGGGCGTCGCGGTCCCACACCGGCGCCCGTGCCGGCGCTGGACGGTCGCGGCGCCAGTGTCTTTGTCCGCCGTCAGTCCAAGCCACGCCGCTAGTACATAACATGGGGGCGGCTCAGGCTCAATCGCCCAGGCCGCCCCACTCCTCCACTGGTATTAAGCCCGGCCCCGGCCGCGTTTATGCGCTCCGGTCGCGTGCGTCAGCAGCACGCACGCCCTGCCCCGCCCCCCAATACCCAACCTGTATTATCGCAGCTATTTACCGCCCCGGGAATTAGGGTTTCCCCGCACATAAAGGAGCGACGGGTCGCCCATGCCGGTTGGCTCGAGCGCCCGTCGCAGAATCGGAACCGGCCTCCGCGATTGCCGGTGGAAGAGGTTTGCTGGAACCCTCGGTCAAGGTGGGTGGCCGACGCCGCCCCGACCACGCGCTCGAAAGCGCCTACGTCGGAGGTAGGCCGTCATGGCCTCCCAGGGTTCAGCTTATCGGTTCTCGCAAACGGATTCTTCCTTATCGCACAACGCAGGGGCGGATCCGATCTCGCTTACGTCTGCTCTGTAGTATACCCGGCTCATCGGTCAACTCGGCACAAAAAAACGAGAACCTCCGCCCTCGAAAAAAGTGGCTCAAGGAAAAATTATCAACCCCCCCAAAATGCCATATAGGAAAAAGGGCGGCAGGAGGACCTTTCAGGGCAACGCCACGCCAAGCTGCAGCCCCGCCGCATCCGCCGTCTGATCGATCAGCATCGCGATCGTCATCGGGCCGACGCCGCCCGGAACGGGCGTGATGAGCGAGGCCGGCTCGTAGGCACCCGCAAAATCGACGTCGCCCACGTTGCCTTCGTTGTACCCCGCGTCGATCACGACCGCCCCCACCTTGATCCACCCGCCCTGCACGAACCGCGGGTGGCCGACCGCCGCGATCACGATGTCCGCGCCCCGCACCAGGCTCGGCAGCGACCGCGTCCGCGAGTGACACAGCGTCACCGTCGCGTGCGCGTTGATCAGCATCGACGCCATCGGCCGCCCCAAAATCGGGCTCCGGCCGATCACCACCGCGTACGCCCCGTCCAGCACCACATGATATTCCTGCAGCAGCCGCATGATTCCCTTCGGCGTGCACGAACCGAATGCCGGCATCCCCAGAATGATGCGGCCAAGCGTGGTCGAAGTGACTCCGTCCACGTCCTTCTCGGCCGGGATCGTCTCAAACACCGCTCGCTTGTCGATCGGCGCCGGCACCGGGTGCTGCACGAGAATGCCGTGCACCGCGGGGTCGGCGGCCAGCTCGCGAATCTGCGCGACCAGCCGCTCGGTCGTGGTATCCGCCGGCAGCTCGATCGCGACCGACCGCATGCCGACGTCCTCGCAGCGTTTTCGCTTCATGCGCACGTACGTCGCCGACGCCCGGTCGTCGCCGACGAGCACCGTCGCCAGCGTGGGTGTCATCCCGCTCGCGGCGCGAATCTTCTCGACCTTGGCTTTCGCCCCCTCGAGCACCCGCCGCGCGAGCGCCTGGCCGTCCATCAGCTTGGCGGGATTGATCGTCATCTTCGTGTTGCTCGGCATCATCCTGGCATGATACCGCCGGACCCTCGCTGCCGACACGACGCGTCCCGGCGGCGCTGCCCGTTCCACAGCGGTCATGTAGAATCCGGACGTGCAGCCGGACTACGAGCTCGCCCTCGAAACCTCCAGCCGCCGCGGCAGCGTGGCGCTCGGACACGGTGGGCAGACGCGCGCGGCCCGCGTGCTCTCCGCCGAGCGCACGCATACCGCCGAATTGCTGCCGGCGATCCGCGACCTGCTCGCCGAGGTCGGGGCTGGCCCGCGCGACGTCGGCTGCGTGTGCTTCTCGCAGGGGCCGGGCAGCTTCACCGGCCTGCGCGTCGCCGCCACCGTGGCGCGGATGTGGCAGTCCGCGCTCGGGTGCCGCGTGGTCGCTGTGCCATCGCTGGAAGTGATCGCCCGCAACGCGTTGGCGTATGCGGGTGGGCCGCCGCACGTCGCCGTCCTCCTCGACGCCCGCCGCGGCCGCGTGTTCGGCGGCGTGTTCACCTGCGCCGCCACCTCGCCGAACGCGGAATTACAGATGAACGAGACCGTCGCCGCCGGCCTACACGACGCCGCGACCTGGCTACCGACGCTGCCCAAGCCGTGCAGCGTGCTGGGCGACGGCGTGGCCGCGCATCGCGCGACGCTCGACGCACTCGGTTTGCAGATGCTCCCGGAGGACTACTGGCTGCCCGACGCCCGCGAAGTGCTGGCGCTCGGCCACCAACTGGCCTTGGCCGGCCACTTCTGCACCCCGGAGCAGATCGTCCCGCTCTATCTGCAGCCGCCGGAGTGCGAGGAGGTATACGAGCAGCGCCGCGCTGCCGCCCGCGCCCGGGTCGGGCGCAATCCAAAATCCAAAATCGCGCGCGGGCGCGACCCGCGCTGTGCATGACGATGTCTGGCAGCCGACGCGCCTACCGCGCCACAAACAACAGCGCCACGCCCCCCACCGCCACCACCGCCCCCAGCACCGCCCGCACGCTGATGTGCTCCTTATAGATCACCCGCGCCAACGGCAAAATCAGCACCGGCGGCAATGCCATCAGCGTCTGCGCCACGCCCACCGGCGCGTGATCCGCCGCCACCAGCGACATCCACACGCCCAGAAACGGCCCGCCAAACGCCCCCGCGAACGCGAACAGCAGCCCCGCCCGCCACGCCCGCGCCACCGGATACACGCCTGCGGCCCGCTCCCGCCGCTCGCGCATCCAGTAGAACAGCACGAACGGCACCATCCCCACGGCCGCAAACGACATCCGCACCAGCGTTGCCGAAAGCGGCCGCAGGTGCTGCTCCGTCGGCAGCCAGCCGTGCCCCATCCCCTGCTTGCTCAGCAGCAGCCCGCCCGCCTGACAGATCGCCGCGAACACCGCGAGCATTACGCCGCGGGCGCGCCGCCCGGACGCCCACGGGGTGGGTCCAGCCGGCCGTTCGAGTACGACCCAGCCGACGCCGCCGACGGTCAGCGCGATGCCGAGGCAGCCGAGCAGCGCAATCGTCTCGCCCAGCGCCAGCCAGCCGAACAGGGCCGCGAACAGCGGCGCCGTCGTCTCGATCAGCATGACCAGCCGCGGCCCGAGCTGCATGAAGGCCGTGAAGAGCGCCTGGTCGCCAATGGTCAGTCCCACCAGCCCCGACGCCGCCAGCAGCAGCACCTGGCCGCCGACCGCCCCCGGCACCCACACCCCTGTCACCAGCCGGTGCATCGCCGCCAGCAGAATGACCGCCATCACCAGCCGCACCGCGTTCGTCCGCGTCGGCCCCAGCCGGCGTGTCGCGGCGGTAAAGCACAGCGACGTCCCCGTCCAGAGCCCCGACGTCGTCAGCCCCGCCACGTGCCCGATGTAAGCCGCAGGAATCGAAAACATGGCGGCAAATCATACCCGCATTGCGCCTGCGCGTGGCCCGCTGTCGCCTGGGAGGGCGAGGCTCCTGCCGAGCCGTCGGGTGCCACGGTCCAGCGTCGCCGCGTGCCACTGCTCTTGAGCAGTGTCTTCCACGTTTGCCGCCGATCCTCGCGAAACCCAGATGCTGTACACTATGATGCGCTTATGTCCCTCGCCACCCGCCGCACCCTGTCCTGGCTCGGCACCCTGGCCGTCTTGACCAGCTTGGCGGCCCTCTACACGCTCCTGCCCGGATACGGAGGCGCCGTCGGCGAAACGCGCTGGCTGCTCGCGCGCCGCGCCGCCTCAGCGCACACGTACCGGCAGGCGGGCGGGTTGCTGCTAGCCTTGGAGCAACGCGGCTCCGGCCAACGTGCCGCCGCATTCCGCGAGCTGCTGCGCGATCGTGACCCAACCATGGTCGACCGCACGCTGCGTTTGCTCGCCGACCGCCTGCAGCACGGCCCCGATCTGGACTCGTCCGCAATGCGCGCTGCATTCGGCGAGTGGTACGTCCGAGCCTCCGTCGAAGAAAAGGTGACCCATCTCCCGTGGACCCTGCTCTGTGCCGACCCGCGCCCGACATGCGGCAACGAGCGAGTATTCTGGTTCGCACGCCGCGCGCCACAGCCGGACCGTTTCGAGTGGCCCAACGTCATGACGGACGACGACGCCCGCTGGATGGTCGCGGCAACACTGCAAACCAACCCGGACGCACAAGCCATGATCGACGGTATGCTCTTCAAGTACCCGCTCCGGGCTCATCGCGACATCCTGCTTCGGCTGCGAACGCTCGACGCCCTCCCGGTGTCAGACCTCCAGAACGTCGCCGACGCATCGGAGCCGGTTGAACTTGAGTTGCTCGACGAGGATGCCGTCGTGAGTTCCAGGGAACTGCTCGACATGCTGGCCGACCCGATCGCGCAGGCGCGCTGGGCGGCTGCACGAATTCTGACCGTCGCCGGCGACCAGCGCGGACTGCCGGCGTTTCGCGAGTGGGTGAAGACAAAACGCAAGCTGCCGCCCGCCGCCGAGAAAATGATGACCGACCTCTTCGGCCCCAACTGGCGCGACCCCGCATTCACGCCGCAACCCGCCACCGCCCCACCCGCCCCCCCGGAGTCCCACCCGTGCGAGCCGTAATCCAACGCGTCGCCCACGCCCACGTCACCGTCGCCGGCGAGACCGTCGGCCAGATCGGCCCCGGCCTCCTCGTCTACGCCGCCGCCGCCCCGGACGACGCCGACGCCGATGTCGCCTACCTCGCCGAGAAGATCGCCCACCTGCGCATCTTCCCCGACGCCGAGTACAAGATGAACCTCTCGGTCGCCGACGCCCACGGCTCCGTGCTCCTCGTCAGCGCCTTCACCGTCGCCGCCGACGCCCGCAAAGGCCGCCGCCCCGCCTTCGACGCCTCCGCCCCCGGCCCCGTCGCCGAGCCCCTCATCGCCCAGCTCGGCGCCGCCGTCCGCGCCTACGGCCTCCCGGTTGAAACCGGCCGTTTCGCCGCCCACATGCTCGTCGATTCCACCAACGACGGCCCCATCTGCATCCTCCTCGACTCCCGCCGCACCTTCTAGCGCCTTGCCCCGGCAGAATCGCACGTCATCCGCACGGCGACATTCATGTCGCGCAAGCCGCGCTTGTCCGAGCCGCGCACGGCCGTAAGTGGTGATCCGCAATTGACGATCTTCGCCTGCATTTCGGGGCTGCGCTGTTTCACAAGCTCGGCATCGTACGCATGGGTGGTACGCCCTCGCTGGTCGCCATGCGGGCGGAGGACTTGTCACGCATGGAGACGGCCGTGGATGCCCTGCCTGAGGCGATGTTGCCCGATCAGTTCGTTCCTATTCTGGGACATGAATACTTGGTTACGTGTTCCGCCCGGACTCGACTACCTGCGCGCCCGATTGGGGGCTCGTGTCAATCCCAAGGCCATGAGGCAGGCCAGCATGAGGACCGCCCCGATCGCCCCGCACAACGGGCATGTCGGCGGTTGGATCGCTGGAATAGGCGCAATCTGCGTGCTGTAGTCGGCCACTGTCCAACTGTTGTCGACCGTGTTGAGCGAATAGTACTGGATGGTCATGGAGTCGTCCCGCACGGTTGCCAGCGCGAAGCCGTAGGTCGCGTTGACGGCCCCGTTGACTAACGTATTTCCGTTGTTGTACAGCGTGGTGACTCCCGGTTCTGGGTTGTTAATGAAGTCTTGCGGTGGCGCGCCGCCGTTGCCCGCCGTCAATTGAATGATGGTGTCCCCGTGGTCGTTGGTGGTGGAGGCGACGGTTTCGAGGTGAAGGTGTCCCGTCACATAAAGCTGGACGCCGGCGTCGCCGATATCGTTCCAAAACTCCTCACGGGTCTGTAATCCGGCGGCATCGGTGCCGAAGAAATGTTGGGCTTGCTCATTATCTGTCTCACCGGGGCCATTACCCTCCGTCTGGAAGATCGGCTCATGGGCCATGAAGATTTTGTAGGGCGAGGTTGACTGCCTGAACTGCTGGGTGACCCATGCCCGGTCCAGACTGTGATATCCCGACCAAAACGTCGAGTCGGCATACGCCGGGTTGAAATTGAAATACTGATCGGCGGCGACGAAGGTGACGTTGTTGTGGGTGAAGGACCAACTGAGACCGCGCTGGTTGTCGGCCGGACCGTTGTTGGGCCCGTTGGTCGGTACATAGGCGCTGAAGGCTTCTTGATAAGCCTCCTTCAGCACCTCAATGGGCGCTGCCTCAGCATCATTGTTCTCATGGTTGCCACGCACGGTGTAGATCGGGATGCCTTCACCTGTGGCGTAGTTGAAGACGGGCTGCATGGCCGTCTTCCAGCAGGAGAACTCACCTGCATAGATCGCTTTCGCAGCCAGATCGGTAAAATTGCCGTTTGCCGGGTAGAGCGGGGAATTGGGGTCCAGGCAATCGCCATTGCACAAGTCGCCCGCCACCAGCACCAGTTGAGGATTCAGAGAGGCGATCTTCTGTGCAATGGTATGCAAGTGTGGACTGACTCCCGTGGCAGTGCTGTTATCATCACGGGTGTCGCCCAACATGACAAACGACCACTCGGCAGACTGCGCCGCGTTGCTCAGGGCCAGCGTCGTTATGACCGCCAGAATCGTCATGAGTTTCGTTTTCATTTGAGTCATCTCCACTGATTGTGTTTCGCGCGAAAAGCGATTCCACGCCGGCCAGTAGAAGCCAGAGACATCCATCAGCCAGGCTGCGCATCGCGATCTCGTCATACGCTTCCGTTGGGCGCTACCGGCTCAGTCCGCTTATCGTGAGGTTGCGGATTACGGGGATCCTGGCTGCAATTGGTGCCGTTCTCGGCCAGCCACATGCTGTAACCGTATTGCGCGTATAGCGCTGCGTCTGTCGGCTCAATCTGGGGCGTGTCCGCGGATAGCCCGACGGGGAGGATCTACTGTTGGGCGGTCGTGAAGACGTCCTTGGCGCTCGGCCATTCTACGGGCTGCGGCTCCGTCGGATCGCCCCATCCACATCCAGCTAGTCGTACTTGGAGCGTGAGGGCAAGAACCAAACTGAAGAGCCCAAGAAGTCCTATTGCGCATGTTTGCGATTCTCCCTTGGCTGAGATTTCTCGGATGACGTCGCCCGGCTCCGCTGCCGAGCCGCACAGAACCGAAGTACCGCGCTGGGGCGCCGCCCGGGTCTTTGAGCCCCGGTTGCGCGCTCGCCGTCGCCGGCTCTTTCACGATGTCCATCTCGTGCCCGCACTGCGGTATACCGTCCTGCCAGACCCGCAGGACGCCGCGGTGGAGGTCCATGTGCTCGATGGCCTGCCGAATGCGCTCTCGCGCGTTGTCCACGGTCCGAGTGTGCCGGTTTCACTCCTGGTCGCGGGTGCGCCGCACGCACAATTGCTGGAGAGTCTCGCCGACGCTCCCGAGAGCGGCAGGCGGCCCGGGCCCAGCCCCCCGTGCTCACACACTATCGAACGCCGGCCCGCCCCGGGGCGATGGGCAAAAGAACCCTATTGCCGGCCGGGCCCATCGCCGTGCCATCCCCGCCGATTTCCGCCAACCCCCTTGCCCTTCGGGTCGTTCGCGCCCTCGGTGGTGAATCTGGGCCTAAAATCGCGCAGTCGCCGCCAATCCCCGCCACCGCCCCGCTCCGCCTTGCCCCCGCCCGCCGCCGTGCTAGTATTCCTAGTATGCCCGCTCCGCGCCCCGGCCCCTTGGCCCCTGGTCCCTGCGGCCGTCCGCTCCTGCGCGCTCGTTCAAGAGTGCCATTTGCGCCTCCAACAGACTTGACACTCTTGGCGCCCTTCAACCCACACGCTCCAAATCGCGGTTTTATCGCCCTGTCCGGGTGCCTTTCAGCCCGCTTGCCCCAAACCGCGTTTTTGTCGCCCGATCACGAGACTCTTGGTTCGCCCCGCACCACCGCAATCGCTCCCGCCGCTCCCTTGGCCCCTTGACCCGTGCCTCCCACACTCGTTACTCGCTCTTCGCCATCCGAAACTCGCCATTCTCCCCCGCCCCACTCCGCCAGGCCCGCTCACACCTCGGACGGGGGCTCCTCCAGCTCGTCCGGCGAGAACACGAAGCCCTCGGGCTCGACCTCGTAGAGGCCGACATGGGTTTGCTCGATGGGCTCCTGCCCGATGAACTCGCGCACGTTCGGGTTGGTCTCGCCCATGCGCTGCAGAAGGCTGACGACCATGTCCACCGCCTCGTCGTGATTGCGGGCCACGACCTGGTAGTTGCGCGTGAACCGCGTCGGCGGCGGGCGGGACGAACCGTTGCGGGCGCGCAACTCCAGCAGGCCGAGACGGTAGTCCGCCTCGATGACCAGGCTGTACCAGAAGGCCTGCGCGACGTACTCGCCGGTGGCCTCGCGATACGCCTCGCACAGCTCCACGGTGCACGCGTTGGCCTCATACGCGCGGCCAAGCAGCCGCTCACAACGCGTACGCAGCTTCTGGCGTCCGAAGAAGTCCATCGCCATCTCGAACGCGTAGCTCAGCTCGCCCCGGTCGACATAGCGGGCCCGCGCCAACGTCCGGTCGTAAATCCCGCGGGCGCCGGCCAAATCGCCCTCCTCCTCCAGGATGAAAGCCCGCAACAGGCCGGCCCGCGCCGAGCGCGGCTCGAGTCGCCGCAGCCGCGCGAGCTGCTTGTACGCGGCGGGCAACTGGTGCGCCCGCACCGCCGTGACGCCCCAGTTCAGGCGGAGAGCCGGCGCGTCCGGGTCCAATTGCTCGGCCTGCTCGTAGCATCGGAAGGCGTCCGCATATTCCTCGTCGTCGCTGTGGAGGATCGCGAGGGCAATCCACTGCCCGGCATCCTCGGGCACGAGCGAGAGATAGCGCTTCAGGGTGACTTTGGCCTCGGCGTAGCGCCCGCACTCGGTCAGCGTCGCGGCCTTGCGCAGCAGCACCCAGTCGATGTCGGCCCCCAGCTCGAGCGCTCGGTCGTAGAGCTCGAGCGACCGCTCGTACTCCCGCAGCTTCTCATAAACCAGCGCCAGGTTGGCCAGCGCTACCTCGTCGGTCGGTCCGAGCGCGACCGCCTCCTCGAGTGCGTCGCGGGCATCCTCCAATTCGTCGTTGTTCGACAGCACGATGCCGAACGCGCCCAGCAGGCGGACGGACTGCGGAAACTCCTCGAGCAGCTCGTCGAGCAGCTCGAGCGCTTCCTCGTGTTGGCCGATCTGCGACAGGGCCCAGGCCCGCAGGCTGCCCCACTCGATCCGATCGTCCGAATCCAGCGTCCGGCCGTCGACCTTGTCGAGGCACTCCAGGGACTCGTCGGGCTTGCCCGCCTCCAACAGGCGATTGGCCCGGTCGAATATCGCGTCAAGGTCTTCGGGATTCATCAATCGCTTCGCGCGCTCCAAGCCAGAGGTCGCGGCGCCACCGCCGTTCTGCGGACCGGCTGGGGATCGTCTCACCAGCCCCATCCTGATTATACCGGTTCCGCTCCGTGCCAACACCGGCCGCGTCCCGGCCCCGGGCGGCTTGCAGCCCAGCCCACGGGCGTCGATCATGACGGACATGAAATCAGCGTGCCATCGACCGAGCCGGCGCGCCGCAGACGCCGGACAGACGCTTCTCGCGGCAGCCGTCGCCTTGACCGCCCTCCTTCCGCTCGGCTGTGCCGACTGGAGCTACAACCAGGTCGCACTCCGGCAGCAACTGCGCGAGTACGAGCGGATCTTCCCAGAGGGCCAGTCGCGCCGGACTGACACGACCTTGTGCTACTGCGGGCAGGAGCTCGGCGGACGGACGGACGCCGTCGTCGTTCTGCTCACGCGGGACCGCCAGGTGTGCGGAAAGTTTCAGGCGACGCACATCGAGCGAAACTACGGCTTCGCCACCGAGGTTAGCTACGTCCTGCACGGCGAAATCGATCCGGAACTGGCGCATTTCAGCGGCAGCGGGCCGATCGACATGCTCCGGGTCATCGCCGACGAGCTGACCAGCCTCGGCGGCGACAAGTTTGCACGCGACGCCCACGCCTGGGTCGCGGCGGGAATCGTGCGCCTGTTGCAACGCTGGCCACATCCCGGCGACGAAGGCCCCGCCTTCCCGCGCCTCACCGACGCGCTCGAACACGTGCCCGGCGGCGGTCAAGCCCGCATCAGCGTCAACGAGCGTGGCGTGTACCTGGTGGAATACACGCACGGCGTCAAACGCTGACCGCCACGGACCAGTGGCGGGCAAACCCCTTTCACGCGTCCAGCTCCGCGAACACGCGGCGCACCCACGCTGGAGTGGAGGTCTCCAGAGTCTCGAGATGCCGGCGGCGCGAGAAGTAGTATAGCGCCAGGCCGCCTTGAAAGAGGACGCTGAGCACCAGCACGAGCCCGTAGAAGCCGTAGCCCACGATCGGCGTCCAATGTTCGATCTGCTGCGACAGCCCCTGATCCAACTGCGACAGCGAGGACTGCAACTCGGGCGAGTTGAACGCCGCGAGCGGCTTACGGGCCACCGTCGCCATTTGAAAGATGCAGTAGCCGACAATCAACGCCATGAACGCGAGCTGGTTGCGGCCCAGCCACGTCGCCGCGGAGGGCATGCCCCGGCGGATGCGGCGGTAGCCCACGAATTCGATCACGCCGATCGTGCAGATGCCGATGACCATGAGTAGAGCAATACTGCTCGGCGAAAAGAACAGGAACGGGATGCCCGCCACGCCGATCACGAGCGTCGTGACCGCCGAGAAACGGGCCGTGGCGGCGACCTTGCGGACCGGCTCGCGCGAAGCGGCGGCGCGTCGCAGGAGCCGAAAGTCCTCTTCGCTCAGGGGGCAGGCCGGCGCCGGCGTGGCAATGCAGCGGGCCGTGGGGATCGGGGGCGGATCAAAAGGCTTGTCGGGAACAAAGTCCATGAAACCGGGCCTCGGCGTATCGCGCTGTAAGCTCCATCGGCTCGCCAGCGCCATGAGTATAAGCGCGGCACGGCCGCGCGACGCCGCGGGTGACCAGCCGGCGACTGATACTTCGCGCCGCCCTGAAATGCTCGATTGCCCGGTCTACGTGTCGGCCTGGCTCTGGACCAGGTCCTCGCCCCACCGTTTCTCCGAGAAGCTGCGGGCCACAGACCAACCGAGGAGGCAGCCGACCGCGATCAGCGCCGCGCCCAGCCAACGCCGCGGGATGAACGTTGCTGCTGTCAGCGCGTTGCCCACCATCATCATCTGGCTGCCGAACAGGAAGCAGTAGATGGTGGCTGTCGAGAGGACCCAGCGCCGGACGGCACGCCAGGTGAGCGGCGAACGGCTGCGAAACGTCGGGTCGGTCTGGCGAATTTCGGCCTCGATTCGCCGCCAACCCGGGCCGCCGGGCTGCACTTTGCGGACGAACGCGATGAGCTTCTCCTTCGCGACCGGCTTGGTCAGGAACGTCACGAGCAGGGCGGTGCCAACCGAGCATGGCACCAGGTAGAGCAGGTTGAGCGGGAAGGGCGCCGAAAAACGGCTGACGATGTCCGAGTGGCAGGCCGCGGCGACCTCCGAAGCCGTGAAGTACAGGAGCAGGACGCCCAGGCAGACCATCTCGGTCCAGGCGTTGATCCGCCACCAGAACCAGCGCATCAAGTAGACGGCGCCGATGCCGGCGCTGAGCGTGCTGAGCAGGAACCACGCGTCGGTGATCGTGTTATAGAACAGGCTCACGATCAGGCCGACGACCGTGATGACCAGCGTGGCGATCTGGGAGACGAAGACGTAGTGCCGCTCGGATGCGTTGCGGCGAATGAACGGCCGGTAGAAGTCGTTGAGCAGGTACGAAGCCCCCAGATTCAGGTGGCTGGAGGTCGTGGACATGTACGCCGCCAGGAACGCGGCCAGCAGCAGGCCGAGCCAGCCGGTCGGCAGAACCGCGAGCATGACGCGAATGTAGCCTTCCTCGGCCACCGCGCCGCCGGGGTATTGGCCGGTCACGATGTCGCGCGTGTAGGGGAACATGACGGCCGCGGCCAGCCCGACGACGATCCACGGCCACATGCGAATGCAGTAGTGGGCGATCGCATACCAGAGGTAGCCGAGGGCGGCGTGACGCTCGTTCTTGGCGGCGAGCATGCGCTGGGCCATGTACGAGCCGCCGTCGGTGTACTGCAGCACGTACCACGAAAACAGCACGAAGACGAGGAAGGCCTTCCAGCCCATCAGGTCGAGGTCGCCGGCGCCGGAGACGGGGATCATGCTCACCATGCCGCGGGCGCGGTCGAGCGAGTAGATCTCCGACATCTGGTGCAAGACGCTGTCCAGCCCGCCGAGCTTCTGCGTGGCCATGACGGCCAGCACGATGCAGCCGGTCATGGCGATCCAGAACTGGATGAAATCGGTGACCAGGACGCCCCACAGGCCGGACATCACCGTGTACAGAGTCACGATGAAGAACAGCAGCAGGATAATTTTCAGCTTGTTGACGCCGGCCACCGTGACCGCGACGGCGTTGACGAATTGCAGCGCGGCCGGGGCGGCGACGTGCGCGTTTGGTGACGGCGCTTGAATGCTCGTCCAGCGTGCGGCCAGGTCGGCCTCGCGCGACTCCAGGCCGAGGCGAGCCAGATACGGCGCGCTCTGCACGCTGCACGCGTACTCGCGCAGTTTCTCCAGCTCGGTGGTGACGTCGCCGCCGGACCGCCCGAGCTGTTTATTCCGCGCCAGGGCCTGCGCGAACTGCTCGGGATTGGCGAGCCGTTGCTGGATGACGGCGAAGCGTTTCAGGATCAGCCCGATTTCCCGCATGACGGTCGGGCGCTGCGGCCGGCCGAGCTGGCTCCAATCCCGGTAATAAAGCTGGAGCGGGTCGATCGCCCCGCCGCGCATCGCGGTGCGCGCTTCCGGCGGCAGTTCGTCGGACAGCGGCGTGTGCAGATAGGTCCACAGCATGACTTCGTCGACCACGGCCACATGCGGGATGTCGGGCAGCGTGAGCTGGACGATTTTAGTCATCGCCAGGTTGACCCAGCCCATGACGATGCAGTTGTAGACCAGCGCGAAAAACAGGCCCTTGAACCCGCGCAGCACGGCGGCCGAGCGGCCGGAGTAGCGCAGATCGACGAACTCGTTGTCGGTGACGAGGTTGGCGCGCCGCCACAGGGCCGCGATGAAGAACACGCCCAGGAGCGTGACCGGCACCTGGCACCACCAGTACCAGTTTTGGGCCAGGCCGTTGGTCACGACCCAGCCCGCCAGCGTCAGCGGCGTGTCGGCGGCGAAGCTGGTCGCCACCATCGACGTGCCGAGCAGCCACCACGGCGTGGATGCGCCGGAGGTGAAATACTCGCGCACGGAGCTGCGCCCGCGGCGGCTCCACGCCACGCCGATCGAGATAGACATGACGATGAAGCCGACGATGATCGTCCAGTCGATCCACGTCAGTACTGGTGCTGATCCGTTCATGGGATTCGAACCGTTGCCTTTGTGTGGATTGCCGGGTCTCTCATGGCCGACGCAGCACGGCGAACCGGCGCGTGACGTTCAAGCCGAAGCGGTCATAGAAGCGTTTGGCGTCTTCGTCGGCCCAGTTGAACCACACCGTGCGGCCGTCGGCGGCGCGAATCCGCCGCACGGCCTCGGTGAAGAGCTTCGCGCCGATGCGCTGCTTTCGCAGGCCGGACGCCACGCCGAAGGGGCCGAAGTGCTCGCCGGTCCACTGGCAATAACCGACCACGCGGCCGTCCAGCAGCCCGATGAGCATCTCGTGCAGCGCCCCGCTCTGGACTTTAGCCCGGGCGGCGATATTCCACGACCCCGGGAGCGACTCGGCAGTGAAGACGAACAGATCCTGCACGCGCCCCGGCGTCAGCGATTCGACACGCACCTCTGGACCCGTCTCCCACGCCCAGCGCTCGAACGCCGGCACGTCGAAGTCGACCACCTCGCGCGACATCGAGAAGCCCTGTTGATCGACGACGAAGCCGTGTTTTTGAAACAGGGGCAGCGCACGCGGATACGCATCGACGTCTACGCCGGGAAAGATCGACCCCGGCGCGGAGGTGGTCGTGCCGCAGACCCAGACACGTGTGCGCCCATGTTGCGCGAAGTACTTGATCGCCGCCGCCAGCAATTGCGTGCCGATGCCGGATCGTTGGCACGCGGGATCGACGGCCAGGTACGGAATCCACCCGTTTTCCGGCTCCAGGCCGAGACGGTCGTTCGGAACCCGCCGGATTATGGCCCGCAGGAAGCCGGCGAGCTTGCCGCCGCAGGTTGCGACGAAGAAACCGGAGTCGTCGCCGGGCCAGTAGTCCGGGTCGGCGAAGACCATGCTGACGAGGCGCGCGGAGCTGATTGGATTGCGGACGAGCGCCCGATTCCAGACGTCGATGATGGCCGGGAGGTCGTCGCCGCACAGCGTTCGAATTGCGATTGGGCTCATATCTCCGCCTAGAAAATCAGCACCGGCTCGGCGTCGATCGGGAAGAAATCTACCCTGCGTTTGCGCGAGATGGGCGGCAGGCTGACGGTTACCGCGTACTTCACGCCGACCTCGGCGCCGCGCTTCGCCGCCAGCCCGCTGTAGTAATGGAGATAGTCGAACGAGATTTCCCCGCGCAGCAACTCGTGTTCGCCGCAGGCCGCACGCCAAGTATCGAATGCGTTCGTGACATCGACCCACAGGTCTGGCTGATACTCCTCGAGGTCCTCCCAGTTCTCGAGGTAGTACAAACCGCGGATCAGATGCGCCGGCTGCGCGCGTTTGATGTCGGGCAGGGCCGCCAGGAAACCGCCGTCCATGGTGATCTGGTATGCCGCCCGGTGGTCGCGATGAAACGAGCCCCGCCAATGCGTTAGAACAACGTCGGGCCGCAAGCGGCGCACCAGGTCGCACATCTCGTGGATCGTATCCTGGTCGGCGTGCAGCTCGCCATCCGGGTGGTCGAGGACGATGCACTCCGCCGCCCCCAGCTTCTTCGCGGCCGCCTGCGCCTCGCGCACGCGCTGGCGGCGATACTCCGCCGCGTCCAGCTTCGGATTCCCGCGCTCCCCGGCGGTCAGGTGCAGCATCGTCGCGCGGTGGCCGGCGGCGGCGTACTTGGCCACCAGCAGGCCGGCGGTGATCTCGGCGTCGCCGATGTGGGCGCCGATCGCCAGAATGTGTTTTTTCGGATTGCTCATCACTCTCACTCCTGAGGGCGGCGTGCATCCTGCGTTCAGTCTAATGCGTCCGTCCGTACCATTCCCAAGCCACCGTAAACGCGAACCAGCCCAGGCTCAGGCCCAGGGCCCATTTCCACAAGCCGGGCCAGGACTTCAGCCCGACCCACGGCCCGGGTGCGTCCGCGACCGTGTGCACCGTCAGGTTCGTCAGCCGGGCCGGATCCGGGGCCGGCTCGAAACGGCTGAGGACCAGCGTCGCCACGATCGCGTACGCGAACGACACAAACCCGCGGTACGCGAAGTTCAGCCGCGCCAGGGCCGGCAGCGGTCCCGGTTCCGCGCGCCCGGTGCTCCACATATTCCAGGCGTGCAGACCGATTGCCAGGGCCAGCGCGCTGAGCATCGCCACGAAGGCCGCCCGGGCGGTGGCCCGGCGCGAGAACACGCCGACGATGTACAATGCGACCACCACGCCCATCAGGTCGCCGAAGAACTCCTGCACGAAGGCCACCGCCGATTGCCGGCTCATCGCGATCGGGATCAGTGTGAGCGCGAGCACCATCGCCACGGCCTCCAGCACGCGCGTGGCGAGCTTGATTTCGCGGTCGCGGGCGGCGGGCCGCAGGAAACGCAGGTAAATGTCCTGTGTGATCAGCGTGCTCGACGCGGTCAGCAGACCGTCCGCCGACGACAGCAGCGCGGCCATCATGCCCGCCACCAGCAGGCCGCGCGCCCCGACCGGGAACATGTTGAGCATCACCCACATGTAGCCCTCGTCGGCCGGGACCTCCGGACGGTACTTGCGCATCGCGGCGCCGACCGCGAACGTCGCGAAGCACGCGATGTTGGCCAGCACCGCCAGGAACAGCAGGCTCTTCTGCGCGTCGCGCTCGGTGCGGCTGGCCAGCAGCCGCTGCACCATGCCGAAATTGCAGGCGATCCACGACAGCCCCGCAAACGTCGCCCACAACAGGATGGCCGGCCCCGCGAAAAACACCGTCGTGTCCGGCTTCAGGTCCAGCGGCGGCAACAGGCTCCCGACCGGCACGCCGGCGTTGCCGGGCACAGCGATGGCCGCCAGCGCCCCCAGGCCGCCGATCTCCGCCACAATCCGCCACGTGACGACGATCAGCGTTACCAGCAGGATCGCCCCCTGGTACACGTCCAGCACGAGCACCGTCTGCAAGCCGCCCGCAATCACGTAGAACGTGCACACGACGGCGATCGCCCCGACGCTCACCGGCAGTGGCCAGCCCAGCATGCGCGTGATCAGCAGCGCGCCGAGGTACATCGCACTGGTCAGGATAATCACCAGAATCGCGGCCATCAGCACCGAGAACAGCGCTCGGCACTTTGCGTTGAACCGCCGTTCGAGATACTCCGGCGTCGTCACGATCCGCGTGCGCCAGTAGATCGGCACAAGGAACATCGCGGCGATCCAACTTGTGAACCAGATGTGGACGCCGATCCACTGCGACAGGTACATGCCCCACAGGAAACCCACGCCCGCCATGCCCATGTACGTGGGGTCGACGGCGAACGCGAGCAGCGTCAGTCCCGTCTGCTTCCACGTAAACGTGCGGCCGCCGGTGATGAACTCCGACGTCGCGCGATGAGCGAAACGCCGCGCGACCAGCGCCCCGGCCACAAACACGAGCAGAAAATACCCGGCGACAATGAGCGAGTCCGGCGCGATCAGCGTGCTTACGGCCGCCTTCAGCGACTGGCTCACCGAGTCCTCCGGTCTCTACAGGTCCCGCCGCAGCATCGCAAACCGCCGCTGGGCCTTCAGGCCAAAGCGCCCGTAGAAGCGCGCCGCCGCCTCGTCAGCCCAATTGAACCAAACCGTGCGGCCATCGGCAGCGCGGATGCGGCGCACTGCCTCGACGAAGAGCTTCGCGCCGATGCCCTGGCTGCGGATCGCGGCCGTCACGCCGAACGGGCCGAAATGCTCGCCCTCCCACTGGCAGTAGCCGACTATGGTCTCACCTTGCAGGGCGATGAGGACCTCGTGCAGGGCACCCGCGCGAATCTTGGCCCGCGCGGCCATGTTCCAGTCGCCGGGAAACACGTCGGCCATGAACACCAGGAATTCCTGCACTCGTCCCGGCGTGAGCGACGCGACCTTGACATCGGTGCCGGTCTTCCAGGCTTCCTGGTGGCACTTCTCGACGTCGAAGTCGACGGCCTCGCGCGACATCGACACCGGCTCGTGATCGACCACGAAACCGTGCTTGCGGAGCAGGGCGAGCCCGCCGGCGTAAGCGTCCTGATCGACGCCGGGGAAGACGTAGCCCGGAGCGGAGCCGGTGTTGCCACACACCCACACCTGCTGCCGGCCGGCCGCCCGCAGGTACGCCAGCCCGCGCTCCAGCAACGCTGTGCCGATGCCCTGCCGCTGGTGGCCCGGAGCGACCGCCAACACCGGCATCCAGCCGCGCTCCGGCTCAAGCCCGACGCGGTCGTTTGGCCAGCGGCGGATGATCGCCCGCAAGAACGCGACGACCGCCTTCCCTTGCGTGGCGACAAAGAACCCGGAATCGTCGCCAGGCCAATAATCGGGATCGCCGAAGAGCCAACTCGTGAAGCGGCCCATGCTGATCGGGTCGCGCCGCAGGGCGCTGTTCCAAAGGGCAACGACCGGTTCCAGGTCGCCGCTCACGAAGGCGCGAATCGTCGCCGTGGACATCCGGTGGCCCTACCTCTCCGTCAGAACTTCGAGCACGAGCTTGACGAACTCGGCGTGGCACTCCGCGAAGGCCTTCACATACTGCAAGTCGGCGGGATGAATCGCGAAGTCGCCGGGCTCGCTCGTGCGGACGGCATCGCCCGTCCGCGCATCCCAGACCATCCGCTTCTGATCGCGCCACGTCCGCAGCGCTGCGCGAATCCCGCCCGTATCGCCGGTCACCCACAACCAATAAAGCAGCCCCCGCGGATTGCCGCGCCAGCCGACGAGAATCTGCTTCGCATAGAACCCCGTGTCCGCCTTCATCTCCGGCGTCAGTTTCGTCCAGTCGCCGCCCGGCGGCTCCGGCAGCACCGACTTGTCCCACGCGCCCTGGCCGATCCAGCCGCGCGTGTAGCCTTCGAGCCAGAAGTAGCGCTGGATAGCGTAGGGCCCGCGCCGGCCGTAGTTCGTGCCGGCCTCTTGGATGTAGTCCGCGATCATCTTTGCCTGAATATCGGGGTTGTCGCGGCAGTACGCATAGACCTGCGCATCGGGCCACTCCGGTTGCACGCCGTACGGCAGCCCGTACTTCGCCTTGACGTTCGTGACGGTGATTTGCCAGGGGCCGATGGTGGTCTGGCCGATCATGTCCTTCGTTTCGGCGGCGGTGGTCTTGCCCCACCGGCGGTCCGGCTGGTTGAACAAGCCCGCCCCCTCTTGGATCGCCTCAACCCACAGGTCCTCTAAACCAACCAGCGGCCACTGGCCCCGCGCTCGGCCCTCGCGCAGCACGCGGTAGGCCGTGTCAAGGACGATTCGGCCCCCGGGGCCGTACGCGTCGCCCGTGGCTCGTATCGCTTCGTACCGGCGGTCGAGATCTTCCAGCGCGGCCTGGTTGGGCGCGGTCGCGCAACCGCCGCACGCGCCCGCAACCCACGCGGCAAACGCGCCCCAGACAATCACGCGACCGGTCATGCTCAGCTCCTCTTGCCGCGGAGCACATTGAGCCCGCCGCGGGCGTCGTTGTCAACCGGCGGCTCGGCACACAGCGGCCGACGTCCTTGTTAGGACCAGTCCACTCGAGGCGTTTTCGGAGCGGTCGAGCAATGTGCGGCCCGCGGGTACACTGCACCCAGCGTATAGCCCGCCCAGGAGACACTCATGCCACCGTATGCCACGGTCTGCCTCGCTCTCGCGCTCATCCTGCTCGCGCCCGCCTTCGCCCACGCCGGCGACCGCGTCACCGGCCGCGCTTTCGCCACGCGCTCCGAGGTCATCGCCCGGCACGGCATGGCCTGCACGAGCCAGCCCCTCGCCACCCAGATCGCGCTCGACGTCCTGAAGGCCGGCGGCAGCGCGGTCGACGCGGCCATCGCCGCGAACGCCGCCCTCGGCCTGATGGAGCCGGTAAGCTGCGGCGTCGGCGGCGACCTGTTCGCGATCGTGTGGGATGCCAAGACGCAGAAGCTCTACGGCCTCAACGCCAGCGGCCGGTCGCCGTACGGCCTGACGCTCGAATACCTGCGGGGGCAGGGTTTGAAGAAGATCCCGCCGCTCGGACCGCTGCCGGTGAGCGTGCCCGGCTGCGTGGACGGCTGGTTCGAGCTGCACGCGCGCTTCGGCAAGCTGCCGATGCAGGACGTGCTCGCCCCGGCGATCCGCTACGCGCGCGAGGGCTTCCCGGTCTCCGAGCTGATCGCGTACTACTGGGCGTTCGGCGACCGGCTGAAGGAGTATTCCGGCTTCGCGGAGACGTTCCTGCCCGGCGGCACGGCGCCGGCAAAGGGGGAGGTCTTCCGGAATCCCGCTCTCGCGGGCACGCTGATGAAGATCGCCAGCGGCGGCCGCGACGCGTTCTACAAAGGCGAGCTGGCCGACACGATGGCCGCGTTCTGTGAGCGCGTCGGCTGCTTCCTGCGCAAGCGGGACTTCGAGGAGCACACGTCAACCTGGATTGAGCCAGTCTCGACCAACTACCGCGGCTACGACGTGTGGGAGTTGCCGCCCAACGGGCAGGGCCTCGCCACGCTGCAACTCCTGAACATTCTCGAAGCGTACGACCTGCGGGCCATGGGCCACGACAGCGCGCCGTATCTGCATCACCTGCTCGAAGCGAAGAAGATCGCGTACGAGGACCGCGCCCGCTACTACGCCGACCCGGATTTCGCGCAGATCCCCGTCGAGCGCCTGCTTTCGAAGGAGTACGCCGCCGAGCGGCGCAAGCTGCTGGACCCGAACCTGGCCGCGAAGCGAATCGCGCCCGGCGACATTGCGCTGCGCGACGGCGACACGATCTATCTCACCGTCGCCGACAACGACCGCAACATGGTCTCGCTCATCCAGAGCAATTACCGCGGCTTCGGCTCCGGGCTCTGTCCCGACGGGCTCGGCTTCTGTTTCCAGGACCGTGGCGAGCTGTTCTCCCTCGACGACGGCCACCCCAACGTCTACGCCCCCCACAAGCGCCCGTTTCACACGATTATCCCCGCGTTTGTGACAAAGGACGGCAAGCCGCGGCTGTCTTTCGGCGTGATGGGCGGCGACATGCAGCCGCAAGGCCACGTCCAGATCCTCTGCAACCTGATCGACTTCGAGATGAACCTCCAGGAGGCCGGCGACGCCCCGCGCTGGTACCACACCGGCTCATCGGAGCCCACCGGCGAGGCGATGACCGACGGCGGCACGGTCTCCCTCGAATCCGGCATTGCCCCAGAGGTCGTCCGCACTCTGACGCAGATGGGCCACCGCATCCAGAACATGGTCGGCGTCTATGGCGGCTACCAGGCGA
>Ga0182017_10000774_pt1 | contig 25231 bp, 12 predicted proteins | sample 712E3DmetaG_FD_120492 | JGI IMG/M metagenome (GOLD analysis project Ga0182017, IMG submission 120492) | Permafrost microbial communities from Stordalen Mire, Sweden - 712E3D metaG | ecosystem: Environmental > Terrestrial > Soil > Wetlands > Permafrost | place: Sweden: Stordalen | collected... | reverse complement strand
GTTGAACCATCGGCCAGGAAGAAGGTCCCACTATAACCATTATCCACCCACGGGCTGGCGCTGTTCGTGCCGCTGAAGGGGAAGATGGCATAGCGCTTCAGCCAGTCCTGCCCCTCGGCCTGCCACATGAACTCGGCCAGGAAGTTGTAGTCGTCGTCCTCAGACCAGGATTTCGTGCCGCTCCAATCCACCGGCGAAAATTCCGTGAGCCAGACGGGCCGGCCCCAGGTGGCATAGGCACTTTGCAGCTCGCTGATGAGTGACGCGGCGTTTGGGGGCACATACAAATGCACGGCGGTATAGTCCACTCGATAGTTGTGGTTCGCAATGAGGCTGAAGAAATTGTAGTCCCAGGAGTCGAAGGTGTTTTGCGTGGCCGGACTGACCAGCGGCACGTTCAGGGCTTGGAGCTGGGGCCAAAGACCGATCACCTGATTGGTGGTCATGTTCGCCTGGGGCGGGAGGTTGTCCGGCTCATTATAGGTCAGGAGATAGGCGGGTTGGGGCTGTGACCGCCATCCCGCTGAACGCGACTGGACATCGCTCAAAGGCTCCCAACCTGCATCGTGGATCATCGGCACAAAATTGACCTGTGCCGGCAGACTGACCACGGTGTGGTCATCATAGTTGTAAGCCCAGTTCAAACCGAACTGCGCATAGTCGTCTTCATAACCCGCGCAGCCTTTTTTCGGATAGTGGGCCTGGTAAACAAAGCTCCAGTTTTGAAACGGGCTGGAGGAGGCATTGCCCAGAGTAACGCTGGCAGGATTTCCATTGTCGGTCTGCAGCACCATGCTGTATTGAGAGTTTACAATGCGGAAACAGCCATTCCCGGCATCCACCAGATACCACTGCTGCGAGGGCGTCCCGGTATAAGTGACGGGGATGACCCCCGTTCCCACCAAATTTCCTGGCTTGGCACCGATGCACTGCCAGGTCGCGCGGTTGCGGATCCTAAAGGTGCTGTTTTGATAATTGTAAAGCAGCTCGAACTGCTGGTCGAATGCGGTATTGGTGGATGTCGCCTGACTCGCACCAGAGGAACTGACGACGAGCGTGTTCGAATTTCCCTGATTGATAATGGTCAAAAAACCGTCGCCAAAACTGTCAAAGATAAACCGGTTCGTCGGATAATTTACCGTTACCTGCCTGGGGGCGCTGGTGATGCCGCTGTTGATGGCGTAGATGACCACTGACCCGGGTCCGATGGCGGTAATCACTCCGGAGGACGAGATCGTCACGATATTGGTGTTGTTCAAAGTAAATGCGGGTTGCCCGTATTTCAAAAGATTTACATTCGTCGCGTTGGCAAAGGTGCCCAGGACGACCGCCTGCTGATTCGAGAAGAGCGGCATTTGATTGCTGACCACCAAGGTAACACTCACCAGCCCGCCCGGATCTATCACCGAAACGGTGTTACTGGCCGACAAAGACGACAACATCGAGGTGACCGTCGCCTGGCCGATGCCGACAGCCTGCAAAAATCCGGCGCTTGACACAGTCACAACATTGGTGTCGCTGGAAGTATAAACCAGACCCGGGGTGGTGGGCGTCAGGACAACGTTGGACATGTTCATGTAATCCCCCGTGACCACGACTTGATCAAAAGCGCCGATGACCAGATTGGTGGAGGACAATTGTTGATGGAAAGCTTGAAGCGGCCCCACCGGCAACGGCGTGATCAGGCCAGCCACGGAATAAGCCGCAAAACTCAGCGGGATGGTGTTATTCGTAAACGTCAGGTTTGTGCCCGTGACCGCAGGCAAAAAGGTTCCGGTGAGGTTTTGATCAATCTCCACCAACCAACCCATGTTGGTCGTGCTGCCGGTCGCGGATGGGTAAAGTTCGATGTGCGCATGATTGGTGAGCGCTCCGGAACTGGTCGGGTTTGGCAGGACCGGTCCGGTTCCGTTCACATACAGCTGGCTTGCGCCGGTTCCCAGGCGGATCAGAATGCCCAACTGGGCAGCCGTCACTCCTTCGAATCCGCCCGCAGCGAGGTTGATACTGGTCCAGCCATCGCCCGCGCCGGTCAGCAGGCCATTGGTTGCAACCATGCCATCAAAGACGACCGTGTCGCCGGCGAGCAACATGGATCCGGGAATGGCAGCGGGAGGATTGAGCGGGTTGACCTGGCTGGAGTTGGGTATGGCGGTGGCCGTGAAATTAAAAGGGACAATTCCGGGAACGCTTCGGATGGTCAGGGTTGCCACTGCGCTGGTCACCACGTTGGCTGGATTGAACAGGTTCGTGACGACAATGCTATACTGGGCTCCGTTGTAAGATGCGGTGGTCGGCGGCGTGGTATAAGTCAAGCTGGTGGCCCCGGCAATGGGAACGCCATTTGACAGCCACTGCTGTGCTGTGCCAAGCGGATAACCCTGGGTGATTGTGGCGGTAAACGTTGCCGCGGCACCCGCCGCGACGATGGCATTGGCAGGTGTGGGCGCTGAAACAGCAATCATTGGCTGGGTCTGAATGAACTGATGTGCCCGGTTGTTGGCGCCAAAAGTGAGCGCGATTGTGTTATTCGCAAAGTTGATTCCCGTGCCGGAGAGAACGCCGCTGAATACATTCGAAACTCCTTGATCCATTTTGACCACATAGTTCATGTTGGTCGTGGAACCGGCATGGGTGCAAGTAAGCTCAATCCGAACCCGGTTCGTTCTGGATCCCTGAGGAACCCCGAAATAGATCGGAGTGCCTGAACCATTGACATAAAGCTGACACTGGTACCCGCTGTTCGTCCCTGTTTCCACGAGCACACCCAAGGTGGCGTTGACCAGGCCGAGATAACCGCCGCCATAATCAAGCTCGACGGCCCCCCAGGCGTCACCCCCTGAGCCGGGTACATCAATGACAACCCCATCAAAAACAACCATGTCCCCGACAGTCAGACTGGTGCCGCCAATGGAGGTGGCCCCGTTGGCGGGATTGACAGGACCGGTCGTCGCGGCTGCGGTCGTGTTGCTGAAATTAAACGTGTTGGTGGTTGCTGCTTGAACGGCCAGCGGCACGACGGCAAAGCCCGCGCCGACCAGCAATCCGGCAAAGATTTTGCTGATTGCCTTGCTTGTGAATCTGGACATATCGGTTGTCAAAAAAGGCGGGCAATGCTTTTCAGGAATGTCCCTATTAAATCATTATGGTTAATATAACCCGACATCATTCTTGTGCCGGGACGACTTTACGTTCCCAGTCTAGCATACATCCGGTTGGATGAACAACTACCCAAAGTGGTGATGCATACCCTGATTATCTCATTTCAGCCCGGATTTCCCGGATTAACTTCACAAGCTGATGTTGTTGACTTACACTGAAGCCGCATAAACAAGGGCTTTCATCTGTGTTAACGCATCGAAAAACAGAAATGGACTGGCAAACCTGTGGAGAGGGAAGAAAATCACGAAAAAGGCCTACGCTGATCGTGGGCAAGAAACCAAATGGGAAATCCCAGGTAATCTCTGACGGCCTTCGGCGTCTGCATTATCAACGTATGAAAATGAAAACCGTGCTTTGGCTGTCGTTGCCCGTGTGGTTGTCGGTTTCCACGGTGTGGAGCGCCGACGGGTGGAAATTGGTCTGGTCGGACGAGTTCAACACCAACGGCGCGCCCGATCCGGCGAACTGGAATTACGAGCACGGCTTTGTGCGCAACAACGAGTTGCAATGGTATCAGCCGGAAAACGCATTTTGCACGAACGGTCTGCTCATCATCGAGGCACGCCCGGAACACAAACGTAATCCGCAATTCGTCGCCGGCGGCAAAAACTGGCAGACGAGCCGCGAGTGGATTGATTACACGTCCGCCAGCATCACCTCACGCCGCCGGCAAGAGTTCAAATACGGCAAGTTTGAAATGCGCGCGCGCATTGACACGCGGCCGGGAAGTTGGCCGGCGTTTTGGACGCTGGGCGCTACACCCGGCATCCCCTGGCCCGCAGGCGGCGAGGTTGATATCATGGAATTTTATACCGGCACGGTTCTCGCCAATTTCGGCTATAGCCTCGATGGCAAAACAAAGTGGCTCGCCTTCAAAAAAACCATCGCCGAACTTGGTGGCGATGCGTGGTCAAAGAACTTTCACATCTGGACGATGGAATGGGACGAAAAGAAAATTGACCTGCTGCTCGACGGCCAACTGATGAACCATCTCGACCTAACGACCGCCGAAAAGGCAGGCCAAGGCAATCCCTTTCATAAGCCGGTTTATTTCATCTTGAACCAGGCCATCGGCGGAGACTCCGGCGGCGACCCGTCACATACACAATTTCCAATCCGATTCGAGGTTGACTGGGTACGGGTATATCAGCGCGGAAAGTAAATTTTAAGCAATCAGTCCCAAGTATTTTTCATTGGTATTTAACGGCATGAAACACACGATGGGTTCGACGCTGACCTCCCGCAAGCCCGGATATCCGCCATTGGCGGAACGGGGGACCACTACATTGTGCTTTGACAGGTTATACCCATATTATCCGATTAACTGGACATGAAACCAGACCTGCGAATTTCTATCTTCAGATGTGATGGCCCCGTGAAGTTTCCTGGAGCAAATTCCGATATTCAAAAATACCGGGTCCGGCGCGCTGATTTTCCTGTTTCGGGGCAGAACATCCCCTATTCTGGTGATGGCTGTCCTAACTTATTAGGGGAGTAGCACGACTGAAATTTCTCGTGTAAGATTCACTTGAATGATTGATGCCGAAGGTCTTGTGCGATTTATCGCCGTAGAACTATCCGCAGTTCCGCCGCAAATTGAGTCAATTGGGAACCGGTAAACTATCGCGTTATGTAAGACAAGGTTAAAGACTTGGCGTGAAGCAAATAAATTTTTGGCGGCGATATTTGACTTATATGAGGATGCGTTTGTCAGCAATATGGATTCTTTGCGTGGCGGCGGTTTTATCAGTGCAAGGGCAAAATGCGGGAATTTCCCCGGTGAATTTGACTTGTGATTCCTGGCAAAAACCCCTCGGCATTGACGATGCCAACCCGCGACTGGGCTGGCAGGTGGTCGCGACCAACCTTAGCGAACGCGCCCAGAGCCAGACCGCTTATCAGATTCAGGCTGCCTCTTCCACCTCGCTGCTGGCCAGCAATCAGCCGGATTTGTGGGACAGCGGCAAAGTTTCCGGGCAGCCGCTTAATGTTCCCTACGGAGGCAGCGCTTTGGCGTCGGTGCAACAGGTCTTCTGGCAGGTGCGGGTTTGGGATATAAACAATCAACTCTCCGCTTACAGTTCTGTGGCCACGTGGACGATGGGGTTGCTCAATGCAACCAATTGGCAGGGCGGTTGGCTGTGGTTGCCATTGTCAAACTCCGGGCTGCCGATTTTCCGGCGGCAGTTCACGGTCAATGCCGGTTTGCAGCGCGCCCTGATATACATCTGCGGTCTTGGCCAATATGAATTGAGCGCCAACGGCGCGAAAGTGGGCAATGCTTTGCTGGCTCCGGGTTGGAGCAAATATGACAAGACCTGTCTCTACGACACACTCGATCTCACGTCGTATCTGACCAATGGCAACAATGCCGTTGGGGTAATGCTGGGCAACGGCATGTATAATGTTTCCTCCACCACGCGTTACAGCAAGTTCACCGGCTCGTTCGGCCCGCCCAGGGTGATTGCGCAAATACATCTTTATTATACCAACGGCACCAGTCAGGTCATTGCCAGCGATACAAACTGGCTTGCCACTTCCGGCCCCATCACCTACTCCCATGTTTTTGGCGGCGAGAATTATGACGCCCGGCTCGTGCAGACGGGTTGGAATCAAGCTGGTTTCAACGCCTCGTCCTGGTCGGCGGCGGTGGTCACCAATGGCCCCGGCGGAATTCTGCGCGGGCAATCCCATGCGGCTCCGCCCATTGTGGCCACGCAAACGCTGCTGCCTGTCCGGACCAACGTTATTTCCAGCAGCACCATGGTCTATGACCTCGGACAGAACGCCGCCATTATTGCCGGCCTGACCGCGCATGGAGAGGCGGGGGCCGTGGTTCAGATAACTCCGGCGGAATTGACCAACTCCGATGGGACGATAGATCGCAGCACGGTTGGCGGTGGATCTGCCTACTGGCAATACACCCTTGCCGGCGCCGGATCAGAAACCTGGATGCCTCAGTTTTTCTATCATGGCTGCCGCTATCTTCGGGTTACTTTGACCGCCGCGCCGGGTTCGTCACAACTGCCGGTGGTGGATGCGTTGTCGGGTGTGGTGATCCAGAGTGCCACGGCGAATACGGGCGACTTTTCCTGTTCAAATGATTTGTTCAACCGCACCCGCGGGATCATCCGCTGGGCCCAGCGGAACAACCTGATCAGCATCCTGACCGATTGTCCCCATCGCGAACGGCTGGGCTGGCTGGAACAATACAACCTGCACGGCCCCTCGCTCCGTTATGAGTTTGACGTGGGCCAGCTTTTTTCAAAAACCATGCAGGACATGGCCGACAGCCAGACCTCGGCCGGTTTGATGCCCAGTATTGCGCCCGAATACCCGGTCTTCAGCGGCGGATTCCGGGACTCTCCCGAATGGGGCAGTTCGGTCATCATTGTCCCCTGGCAGCATTATCTTTTTACGGGCGATGATACGTTGCTGTACAGCTATTATTCCACAATGACCAACTATTTTGGATATTTGAGAAATCAGGCGGTTAATAACTTCCTTAATTATCCAAACGGACTGGGTGACTGGTATGACATCGGGCCGAATCCGCCGGGTTACTCTCAATGCACGCCGGTTTCGCTGACCGCCGATGCGTATTACTGTCAGGACGCGCAGATTCTGGGCCAAGCGGCGGCCCAAATCGGCAAGACCAGCGACGCGGCCCAGTTCAATTTGCTGGCCACCAACATTGCCACCGCCTTCAACAACACCTACTACTCGGCGGTCAATGGTTATTACTCCACAGGCTCGCAGACGGCGCAATCCATGCCGCTGTCTTTGGGAATGGTCAATCCCACCAACCAGGCCTCGGTAATCGCGGCGCTGGTCGCGAATGTGTATTCCAAGGGCTTGACCGCCGGCGACATTGGCCACCGTTATCTTTTGCGGGCCCTGGCTGACATGGGACGTTCGGACGTCGTTTTCGATCTCCACAGCGGGACCAACGGTCCCGGTTACGGCTACATTCTGAACACGGGGGCGACCGCGCTCACCGAGGGCTGGGACGGCAGCAATTCTCAAGATCACTTCATGCTTGGCCATATCACCGAATGGTTTTATCACGACCTCGCCGGCATCCAATACGACCCGGCCTTGCCGGGTTTCCAGCACGTGATCATCAAGCCTGCCTTCGTCGGTGGCATCACTTGGGTCAACGCCAGCTACAATTCGGTTCGCGGAACCATTGTCAGTGCCTGGACGTTCACCAACAATCAGGCCACGCTCAATGTCACCATCCCCGTCGGCTCGACGGGATCGGTCTGTCTGCCCACGCTCGGCGCCATCACGACAAATCTGCTGGTCCGTGAAAGCGGCACGGTCATCTGGCAGAATGGCGCGGTTTCCGGCAGCGCAACGGGAGTGACGTTTGATGAGGTGCAAGGCGCCGGGTCGCAGACCTGTCTGGTGTGGACGGTCGGGTCGGGCAGTTATCAATTTACATGGAATGTTTTTGCGCCTCCAACCGGTCTGGGGGCGGTCGCGGACAACAAGCAGGTGGCGTTGAGTTGGAATGTCGTGCCGAATGTGACGGGTTATAATGTCAAACGTTCGCTGATTTCAGGCGGACCCTACTCCGTTGTGGGCGGCGGAGTGACCGGCACGAACTACACGGATTTGGCGGTGACGAACGGCGTGGCTTATTATTACGTTGTCTCGTCGCTGGGCACAAATATCGAGAGCGTCAACTCGGCCGAAATCAGCGCCGTGGCCGGATGCATTGCAAATTTCAGTTTCGAGACGCCGGGCATCGGCACCTACCAATATAATCCGTCCGGCGCTTCGTGGACGTTCACCGCGCAATCCGGCGCGAATGGTTCGGGCATTGCCGCCAACAACAGCGCGTTCACCAGCGTAAATACCAATGCCCCGCAAGGCGTCCAGGTGGCCTTTCTACAGGGCGCCTCTTCCGTTTCACAAGTGATCGGCAATCTGAGCGTGGGAGCGAACTATACCGTGACGTTCGCCGCCGCCCAGCGAAACTATCAACAGAATGGCGGGCAAACGTGGAATGTGACGATTGACGGGTCCGTGGCCGGCAGCTTTTCCCCGGCGCGGTCCGCGACGAACTACGTGGATTACAGCGTTACGTTCACGGCCACCGCTTCGACGCATACTCTCGCCTTTGCCGCCACCGACACGCGTGGTGGCGATAACACGGTGTTCATTGACAATGTGCGCATTGGCATAACGGTTCCCCCAGCGCCGGCCGGCCTCACGGCCAGTGCCGGCAACGGTTTCATTTCATTGGCGTGGAGCCCGGCGGTTGGCGCGACGAACTATAACATCAAACGTTCCTGCGCCGGCGGCGGACCTTACACAACCATCGGGAGCGCCACCATGACAAACTACACTGACATGGCCGTAACCAACCGCACGGGATATTATTACGTGGTGTCAGCGGTCAATTCCGTCGGTGAAGGCTCCAATTCCGCGTCCGCTTTCGCGACGCCGGGAGTTCAGAATCTGACCGGCACAATCATCGGCACGCCCGGTTCCTGGAATAATTTGGGCAACACAATTTCCAATGTTTTCGACGGGAACCTGAGCACGTTTTTCGACGGCCCGGATGTGACCGGAGACTGGGTTGGGCTGGATTTTGGCGCCGGCGTCAGCAATGTGATCGCGCAGATATCCTATTGTCCCCGCGCCGGCTTCGCGTCACGCATGAACGGCGGGACTTTTCAGGGGGCCAACAGTTCCAATTTCAGCGGCGCCACGACGCTCTTCACGATCAGCGCTGTTCCAACGCAGGGCGTGTTGACATCCCAGACGATTACCAACACCAGTGCTTTCCGATATGTGCGCTACGTCGGGCCGGCCAACGGGAGCTGCAATGTCGCCGAGTTGCAGTTCCTCGGCTGGAATCCCGCCGTGCCCGCCGTTTCCACGACTTCGCCCACGCTTGGCTGGCAGTTGAACGGCAGCCAGCTTCAGTTCGTCTGGCCGGCGGACCACATCGGCTGGTGTTTGCAGGCGCAAACGAATGCCTCCAGCGTCGGCCTGTCCACGAATTGGGTGGCCGTTCCCGGCTCCACGATCACCAACCAATTCACGTTCCAGATCGGTTTGTCCAACGGCAGTGTTTTTTTCCGCCTCACTTACCCGTGAAATGGCGTTGGCCTGAACCAGTGTTTTATTGTTAAACCCGACATCCGAAGTCGAAGTCGAGTATGGCGCAGCCGCACGGGGAACGCACGCCGCTGGCGTGCGGTTTTCGGCGGCTCGCCGAAAATCTCGTCCCCCAAACTTTTTCGCGCCAAAATCGGACAAAGCATGTGAGACGAAGGTTTGGGCGAGCCGCCCAACCGGCACGCGGGCCGCGTGCGCCACCCACTTCCATTTCAGAGTTCGGGTTAAATTCTCCCCGCATGAGCAATCCCCCTCCCGTTCTTCCACCAGAATAAGCCCTAAAACCTGCCCCTGGCCGTCTGTGCGTCGTAGCAGCGTGGCACCGCACGGTTGCGGAAGCTAAAGTAGCATCATCCCCTGTTTCGGTGATGCCTCGACTACTTTGTTTGGCTATTTACGCATTTTGAATTTTCGGCTAATAATCTCATCGTCATAAATGCTAAGTTTTAAATGTGTGTTTATGATGTATCAGTGGTTAACAAATTAAAAAAATTATAAATAATCTATGAAGAAACTCTCAATGCCGTTTATCTCTTGTGCTGTTGCCTCAGGGCTTATCGTTGCCGGCGGCCTGTCCGCCAGCGCTCAAACTCTGGCGCTGCAATTGCAGGCTATCAATTATAACCCGGGCACCGGTGTATGGCTTGATAGTAGCGGTAACAACAATAACGCCCAATTTTTGAACGGAACAACCCCTACTTTTGATGTTGGTGTGACCCCGGACATGCTTTCGGCGGTGAACATTGTCGGTGCCAATGCATCATACGGTGTTGGAAGTCATTTTTCCCTTCTTAACCCCATCACTGCCGGCAGCGGCTACACTGTATTTGCTTATGTTCAGCCGACCGGTTCTAGCGGGTCACGGCAAGCCCTTACCGGCGGGTCAGGCAGTGGAGCGCTAGAATATAATATTTATGGTGGCAACCAGGATTTCTTAAGGGAGTATCTGCAAGATGTTGGCCACGGAACTGCGACCGTTCCCACATCGAGTTTCAGTTTGGTGGATTTGGCTGTTAGTTCTACGCTGGTGGGTTCGTTTAATTTCAACGGCTCGCCTGACGGCACCACTTCTAGCGGCACAGCGTTTAGTAATCCGATTACTCAAATTGGCAACAATGAAGGAGGCGGTGATTTCTTTAGCGGGGATATTGCTGAAATTGACATCTATCAAGGGGTGTTGACTTCTGATCAAATTGCCTCAGTCGAGGCGACATTGACTGGTGAATATATCACAGGGACTATCCCCGTGATACCCGTGCCCGAGCCGACGACTTTGGCAATGCTGGCTGGAGGTTTCGGGTTGTTGTTTGCCGCCCGTCGGTTTGGTCGCAAGCAAGCGTGACATAAATTTGCAAGTTCTTCTCACGCTGGCCCGGACATTGTTCGGGCCAGCGTTTTTTTGTGGTTGCCGGGCCGTTGCGCCCTTTGCGCCGGTCGCCGTTTGCGCTTGGGGCTTGAGACGGCTTGGGGTTCATTGTAGATTAGGCGAAGATTGACCTATTGATGCAGACGAGACGAAATCATTTCTGGCTGCTGGCGATGTTGGTTTCCGATTCAAAAGCTGTCCGGCCCGAATGTCCGACGCCATTTTTCGGGGTTGTGCGCTCCGGCGCCTTGGTGGTCTGGCTGGCCTTCGGCTTGATGGCGGCAAGGAGCCAGCCCGCGCCCGCCGGGGAAACCGCTCCTCACCTCGCCAGCAACACCAATGTGGACGATCTGGGAGAACCGTTAAAAGATTCACTGACCGAGCGCGGTTCCCATAATTTTAGCGACATGGGTTCGTGGATTTGGGATACAAATGTCTGCGACCGGCAGACCGTCCTGTTCTGGCGGTCGTTTGAAATTCCCTCCGGCACCACCGTCTCGCGGGCGCGGTTGCGGATCACGGCGGATAACGAATACATCCTGTATCTGGATGGCCGCGAATTGGGGCGCGATGCCGAGTGGCGCCACTTCTACGAATATGACATCACCTCCTTGCTGGGACCCGGCAAACATGTGCTTGCGGTGGACGCATACAACAGTTCGCGGGAGGCTGGTTTCATGTTCGGGATGCAGGTGGGACTGACGACCGGGCCAGTGGTCCGAGTCAAATCAGACTCGAGCTGGCTGATAGTTCCCGAAAACGTTTCCGGCTGGGAAAGCAAAGCGGAGCCGGGGGATTCATGGCGGAACGCCATTGTTGAAAGCGCCTTCGGTTTAGGGCCCTGGGGCGTCATGGATTATATTGATCTGGTTCCGCCGATGCAGCCGATCTTCATTCCGTTCTGGCAAACCAGCTGGTTCGAGATGGTTTTAATCTCGGTTTGTGGCGTGGCCAGCCTGGTCAGTTTCGGCCTGATGTCCCAGGTGTTGCTCCAAAGGAACGAACAACAGTCGCTCCTGCGCGAACGCGCCCGCATCGCCCGGGATATTCACGACGACCTCGGAACGCGCGTGACGCAACTGGTGTTGCAAAGCGAAGTGGCCCAAAGCGAACTGCCGGCCGGCTCCAAAACGCGCGGGCAGTTGGAACGGATTTCCGAGGAGGCGCGCGAGGCATTGCATGCAATGGATGAAATTCTCTGGGCGATCAATCCCCGGCGCGACACGCTGCACGAGTTTGCCACTTTCGTGTGCGGCCACGCCCAGACGTTTCTTAAAGCTACGCCCATCCAATGCGTGCTGGATGTGGAGCCGGCGATGTCCACGACCGCCTTCGACCTGCCGTTTCGGCGCAGTCTGCTCATGGCCGTCAAAGAAGCACTCAACAATGCCGCCAAGCATTCCGAAGCCACGGAATTACTGCTCCAGATTCACCGCCGTGGTCCCGGATTGATTGTGGCGGTTCAGGACAATGGCAAAGGGTTTGATCCTGCCCAAGCCAAAGCGGAACGGAATGGTTTGCACAACATGCATGAGCGCTTGAACGAGGTAGGCGGCACCTGTCTTCTAACCAGCCAGCCGGGCAAAGGCTGTCGGATCGAGTTTTATATTCCCTTCACCCAAATGCGCCGCCGCCCGTGGTGGTTGAACTGGCGGCCGGGCCGCCCGGCTCAATCGCAACCAGTCCAGGATGCAACCAGGAATTAATATGACCAAGCCAGCCAAAACCGGTCATCCTGCCAGAATTTCCGCCAGGTCACCGCTCAAAATCGCTCTGGTGGAAGACCAGCCGAAGATGCGCGAGAACTGGAGCCAGCTCATCAACTCGTTTCCGGATCTCTCCTGCACCTGCATTTGCAAAACCGGCGAGGAAGCCCTGCGGATGATTCCCGAGGTTCAGCCTGATGCGGTGCTCATGGATATTTTTCTGCCGCGTATGTCCGGCATCGAATGCACCGCCCGGCTCAAGGAACTGCTGCCCCAGGTCAGGATTATCATTCTTACGGCCATGAACGACGAGGAACTGGTTTTCATGGCGCTCGAAGCCGGAGCGGATGGCTACTTATTGAAACGCACCAAGCCGGCGGATTTGCGCACGGCCCTGTTGGACGTGTCAAGCGGCGGCGCGCCGATGACCAGCGAGATTGCCCGGCGCGTCATTGAATCCTTCCGGCTCAAGGCCAAAACCCGGGATGAATCGTTGCACCTGTCGGTCCGGGAGGAGCAGATTCTGGTGCTTCTTTCCAAGGGGTATGCCAACAAGACCATTGCGGATCGTCTGGAAATCAGCGTGGACACCGTGTGCCATCATTTGAAACACGTCTTCGAAAAATTGCACGTGCGATCCCGCACTGAAGCGGTGGTGCGCTACATGGCTTCCAAAACGCCCGGCGCCGGATAAACCACCCGGCAGGCACTTTTGGCGGCAGCGGGTTTTACCATCCCCTGTTTGGGTGATAGGGCGGCTACTCTCTCTGGGTATTTACGCATCCCGAATTTTCTGGAAAATTATGAGTATTGACACGAGCCATAATGACGAAGGATTATGACTATCGTGCATTAACTCAATTAAGATTATATGAATTATATGCTCAGATCCCTCAAGAAAGCATTCGGACAACCCATTCCGGGACTGCTGATCAGCATGGCCTTTGCCGTCGCGCCGCTGGCCGGTCAAGCGGCAACCAACACCTTTGTCTTTAACAACACCGTGCTCGGTGCCAGCGTCGGTCCCAATAATCCTGCCAACGGCCCGGTGGCCTTTTATGGCACCAACCTTGCCGCCGGAGATGTGCTTGTTTTTGATGGCATCGTCATTGACAACAGTCCCTCAGCCGGCGGAGATTGGGGTGCCGTCGACTTCAACGGCTCCGGCACCGGCGGTTTGACGGGCGCCACCCTGGGCGTTCTGCTGCGGGACGGAACGGTTGCCAGCGTATTATGTGCGGTGTGGACCAGCGGTACTGGTGTCAACGTCGGAGTCAACCCGACTCCCGCCACCAACCGTTGCCGCGTTGAACTGACCTGCACCCAGACCGGCTCGACGACGAACATGAGTTATGTCGTCTATATTGATCAGGGCGTCACTGGAACATTCAATGTTATTTACCCCGGTTCCGGCCTGAATTTCCCGAACAACGTCGTCCCGCTGACTTTTGGCACGCGCAATGAGCCGCAAACTTTTATTCAGAACCAGCCGTTGTATGCCGTTAGTGCGCCCACGCCAGGCACTAACACTGTAGCGGCCGGTTCCACGGCGACTTTCAATGCCGGCCTCACCGCTGGCTGGCCGCTCGGCAACGCGTATGTGCAATGGTTGTCCAATGGCGTGCCCATTGTCGGTGCCAACGGTCTGACTTATACAACTCCGCCCGTAACCGCATCCTACTCCAATGCGCAATATAGTGTCATTGTCAGCAACACTCTAAATTCAGCCAACGTGGTGACCAGTTCCGTGGCGGTTATCCACTACCGCTCCTCCGGACCGGGCATTATCGCCTTTAATTTTCCGGACACTACGACCACAGCTGGCATGGGGGCGATAACTGACCCTGGTGTATCCATTAGCGGTTCCCTGTTGCTGGTGGGTGACATGGTTGTTTTTGATGGCATCCTCACTCCCAACGGCGCGCAGGGGTCGGATGCCTGGACGGCCATCAATATTGATGGAAGCGGTTATGGGAACTATACCACCGCCAAACTGGGCGTGTTGTGCCGCCAAGGAGCCGGCCCCAGCCAATTGGTCATCAATGGCGCTGGTTCCACCAATCCCACGCCCGGCGGCAGCCCGACCAACCGTGTCCGCATTGAGCTTTACCCCTCCATCAACGGCAGCACCACCAACATGGGCTGGCTCGTGGAAATTGATCAGAACCTGACCGGCACATTTCTGCCGGCGATCACCGGCACCAACCTGACGTTTCCAAACAACACCCTGTCGCTGACGTTTGGTTCGAGCGGGGCTTCGTCCTTTGTCTATCAGAACCCGCAATCCCCGGTTTCCATCTTTACCCAGCCTAATCCTCTCCAAGTCGTCGCGGTTGGCGCCCCCATCTCGGTTGGAGTCACAGTCATGGGCTGGTCTCCGGCCTTCCAATGGCGCAAGAATGGCGCGGCGATTCTCAATGCCACCAATGAAAGCTATACACAGGCGGCAGCGACAATTTTGGATAGCGGTGACCAGTTCACCGTGGTCATCAGCAATCGTTTAGACAGCCTGAACGTGGTGACCAGCGCGGTGGCCCACGTCTCGGTGTTGATCCCCAATAATCTTAGCTGGTATCCGACGGCAGATTTTACTACCTGGGATACAGTAACACCTAACTGGACAACCAACGGTGGAGTGGGGCAGATCACTTTCTCCAGCGGAAACAATGTGACCTTTGACACCTTGGGTTACAACATCGGTGGTAATAGCGTCACCGTGACCAATACTGTCAACCCTAATGCCCTCACGGTAAATGCGGCGGCATATGAAATCTATCAACTCGGCGGCGCTGGCAGTGTTAGCGGGCAGAGCCTTCACTTGACGGGAGACGGAACGGGAACCCTTGGTTTGCAGGCGTCGGCTTCTTTCGCGAGCGCTACCATTGATGCCGGCTCCACTTTGGATATCGGATATGCCGGCACAGATGATCCCGCGTTCGGGGCCAACTACATTACCAACAATGGCACGATTGATTTTCAGAATGCATCCACTTTGCTGACCATCTCCGGTGTCATTACTGGTTCCGGTGTCGTCATCCAAGACGGGTCGGGAACAACCATTTTGTCGGCCCCCAACAGCGCCTACACCATCGGCTCAATCAATAGCGGCATCTTGCTTATCGCCAGCACTCCCAATCCGGGTGAAATTCCGAATTCCTCCGAACTGCAACCGAACAGCCCGGCAAGCGTTCTGGTCATTCCAAACGTCATGAGCGGATCTGGACACTATGCCTTCACCGGGTTCCAGACCACCATCCTGACGGGGGTGAGCACTTTTTACGGTCAGAACCGGATCGCTTGGGGGCCTGTCATTGTGGACAATCCCCAGGCGCTGGGTGCTACCGACTTTGGTTCGACTGCCATTATGGGTGCGGATAATTTAGGCGGCCTCTACCTTTCCAACAACATCACGTGGAGCCAGGCTTTGGAACTGGATCCGCGTCTTAACGTAGGCGTTGAGGCCACGGCTCCGCAGATTGCCAATCGGAGCGGCACGAACATCATCACCAGTCCTTTGACCTTCGCGACCGGCCAGGGCGGCTCGGAGATCAATGTGGAAGCCACCGCCGGGCAACTGACCATAGACGCCACCAGCACGCTGGCGAACAGCGCCGGCGGCAACGACAATAACCTGAATCTGCAAGGCTCGGCCACCGGCATCTGGAATGGAGTCTTGAGCGATGGCAGCACGGTGTTGAATGTTCTGAAACGCGGCGCCGGAACCTGGACGCTGGGTGGAGCGAACACCTACTCTGGAACCACCACGGTCTCTAATGGCACTCTGCTAATCAACGGCCAGATTGGTTCCGGCAATGTTTCAGTCCAGTCCGGAGCGACCCTTGGCGGCACTGGCGTCATCAGTGGAGCCGTCACCGTGGCGGCCGGCGGCACGCTGGCTCCCGGCAACAGCATCGGAACTCTCACGATTAACAACAACCTCACGCTGGCGATGGGAAGCTTCACCCGGGCGGAGGTCAACAAAACGACGGCGACCAATGATCTGGTTACCGGCGTGACCAGCCTTACCTATGGCGGCACGCTCGTTGTGAGCAACCTGTCCGGCACGTTGACAACGAATGATTCCTTCAAACTGTTCAATGCTTCGAGCTATGCCGGAGCATTCAGCAGTGTCAGCCCGGCCCCGGGCGCCGGCCTGGCTTGGAGTACCAACACGCTGGCAACCGATGGCACCTTGAGAATTGTGGTGGGGCCGGCCGCGCGACCAGTCATCACCAACAGCGTGGTGGGTGGCAACCTGCACTTGGCCTGGTCGGAGTCGGCCATCGGCTCCTGGACGCTTGAAGCTCAGACCAATTCGCTCAACGTCGGTTTGGGCACCAACTGGGTTCGGATTCCGGGTTCCACGAGTACGAACCAAATGTCCATTCCAATCAATACGGGCAACGGGAGCGTGTTCTACCGTTTGGTTAATCCATGAAGTGGATTATGACGCTCATCCGGCAAGGAGGTGAGGTGGAGTGTGAAGATTAAATAGGTGGAGGGGCGGGTACGCATTAAAGCGTTCCCGCTCAGGGCCTTGGCCAATGGCTGGCACGGCAAAAGTTGCAAATTTATGTACATGAAGTGTTCAAATTTAGTACAGGTCCGAGCGCGGAAACGCAACGGGTTCACGCTGATTGAGTTGTTGGTGGTTATTGCCATCATTGCTATTTTGGCGGCGCTGCTTCTGCCGGCGCTGGCCAAGGCCAAAAACAAGGCCTACCAGATTCAATGTGCCAGCAATCTCAAGCAATGGGGTATATCCATTGTCATGTACGCTGGTGATTTTAATGAAATGTTCCCCGATAACACCACCGTTAGTCCGCAACTAAACTTTGGTCCAGAGTGGGTGAATCCAAATTTCAACACCGTCTTTTACCCGACATACTTATATAAAAACACCCCGGGCGACACCACGGCGGTGCGCTCGCAGAATGATGTGCTCTATTGTCCGACCGACGCTTGGCGCCGGAATTACGAAGCCTCGATCGGAGCAAATAATTTGATAGGATACCATTACTTGCCTGCCCGAAGTGATCTGGCGTATTGCGGTAATAAAAATTATGCTGGATGGTATATGGGCGTCAACAATCCAATTACTCATGAATCTTCGCGGCAAAAATTAGGCAAAAAATTTCGCCTTGCTCCGGTCATGGCCGATGCGATTGAACAACGCACGGCAACCGATTGGAACCAGTCGTTTCCCGGGACTTTCAGTTATACCGGGCCGGTATCGAATCATCCGGGCAACGGTGGGGTGCCAGTGGGCGGTAATTTCCTTTATGAGGACGGATCTGTGAGCTGGACAAAGTTTTACGGCAACACGAATAGTATCGCGAAGTCGGCAATTAACGCGACCACCGGCGCGTGTTATTACGATGCACCGACTGCAGTCGGGACGGGTCCTTGGTAACATTTGATAGGCGTGAACTCGCTTTTTTCGGGCTGTATGATCGTCAGCCGTTATTGAGTTTATCATTTTTTCTCAACTTGGTTTAGACCATCAGATATTGATTTTGAGCCTTGGTAATCCGACCCTTGCACAGTCTCCACTAGCTGCATCTGCACGATTGATGCTTCAATTCCGAGGCAGACAAATCTCGTCGTGTTGTTTTCCGCATTTCAACAACCTCGAGGTTTGAGGCCATTCGGGTCACCCATTAGCGTGAGCGGTCAATAGCGAAAAAGCGTCTCCGTCAAACGGCCTTTTTATTAAAAGCTGTTTTTGTCTTTGGCCGGTGCGGGCGTGGTGGAAAACTATTTTAGGTTCGTGCCATTCAATGGGTGATCTTCAAGGCGAAGGCAATGTCACAGGGCTTTTTATCCGGCAACGTCATGTGTAATCCATTTGCGTCGCGGGTGAATTTCAATTTGCCGCGCAAGCCCAGCATCCGGACACCGCCAATCTTGCCGGGCCAGGACGCGGAATTTTCCGCCAGCGATTGGATGGTCACTTTGCCATCCGCCGGAAAGGCCAGGACGAGGGCGAAAAGTGTCCGGCCATCCTTGGATTGCGTGAACCGGATGTCCGCCGGCGTGAATGGCTTCGTGTCCGCGTCGCGCTGGCCGTCGAACTGGCCTTTTTCAAACGATTTGGTGGATGGGCCTTCGCCGAACACCGTCCACGGACGCGTCGCGTAAATCGCCTCGCCGTTCACCTTGAGCCAGGCGCCGATGTCGCCGACAATTTTCACCTCGTCACTGTCAATCGAGCCGTCGCCGCGCACCGGCACGCTCAACATCAAATTGCCGTTCTTGCTCACGATGTCCGCCAGCATCGGGATGACGGTGGCGGCGGATTTGTACTGGTGCCGGTTGAATATGTCGCGTTGGTAATGCCAGTCGCCGATGCAGGTGTCGGTCTGCCAGGGCTCGGGCAAAATGCCGGTCGCCTTGCCGCGTTCGATGTCATAAACCATGGCCTTGCGTTGCAGCGGACTGAGATGCTTGGCATTCATCACGGCTTCGTTCCGGCCATGCAACTGGATGCTGGAATTATAAAAATGCGCGCCCAGCTCGAGGCCGACTTCATCCGTCACCCCGTGCAACGGCAGCACGGTGTCGTCAAAGTAAATCATGTCCGGCCGGTAATCATCCCAAAGCTGTTGGGTGCGGAGAAAAAACTTTTGCAGGTAAGCCGCGTCGGGCGTGGTGCTGCCTTTGGCCGGGTCCCAGTCCCACCAGTCCCAACCGTCTTGCCTGCCGGGCACATGATTTTGCGCGTAAAGATCCTGCGGATTGAGGCCATCCCACCAAAGTCCCTTGCCGTCCGCCTTGGTGAGCTTGCCGTCGTAAGGAACGCCTGCCAGCGGACCGTTCTTGTCCGCGCCCTGCGCCGGTTCATACCACGTCCAGGCATGCGAGGCGTGAACACTCACGCCGAAACGCAGCCCGTTTTTCCGCGCCGCGCGCGCCCACAGGCCGATGATGTCCTTCTTCGGCCCGATGGCGACGGAGTTCCACGGCTGATACTTCGAATCATACATGTCGAAGTTGTCATGATGGTTGGCCATGGCCATGAAATACTTCGCGCCGGATTTTTTGTAGAAGGCGAGCAGATCGTCGGGATGGAAATTCTCCGCCTTCCATTCGTGGATCACGTCCTTGAATCCGAACTTCGACGGCGGGCCGTAGTGTGCAACGTGGAATTTATTCTGGGGGTTGCCCTGCAAATACATGCCGCGGGCATACCAGTCGCCATCCTCCGCCTGGCATTGCGGGCCATAGACCGCCCAGATGCCGAACTTCGCATCGCGAAACCATTCCGGGCATTGATATTGCGTGGCCAGCGATTCCCACGTCGGTTGAAACGGCCCGGTGGCTGTTTCCCGCGTCGCCGGAAGGTTGGTCTGGGCAGGAACATTGGCCGCCGCCAACATCAATGCCGCCAGGGTCAGATTGAAACGAAGAAGTGTTTGGTTTTGCATGTTTGGTGTTCCGGCAATTCATTTTGCCAGATTTTTGAACGAGGCAAACAATTTGTTTCACAAAAAGGGGCCCGCCTGGACACGGCAACAAACAAAGTTGCATCGTTTCGGAAGGAACGCCGGATTTATCCGGCGGGGCATTCCATCACGCGGGCCCGCTGCCGCATGAATGCGGCGTTCCATCGTGGTGTCCAGTTTGCGCCAGAATAACCAGCACGCCAACCTGTAAAACACGTTGTCCTTGGGCTGGAGGCACAGCTTGAGGGCGTGTTGCCCAAATGAACGGAGCGCGGGTGTCCGCAGCCGCCCGGATTGCCGGATGAGTGTGAGAAATTCCACGGGTTTTGTTTTATCAAACCTGCTGTGGCTGGGACAGCCGCGCTCCACCGCCGCCCATAATGATTTGGGCAACACACCCTTGACACCACCACCAAGGCAGGGCGGCAGAGGCTGCAAATGGATGCGCGCCGGCAACCCGCCGGTGCTACTGCCGGCGGCGGGCGAAAGCGCGGGGAGATTGGCCCATCTCACGCTTGAAGACGCGGGAAAAGTGGTAAGGGTCGGGAAAACCGGCGCGCCGGGCGGCTTCCTGGACGCGACATCCCTCCACTGCCAGCCATTCGGCGGCCTTGGTGATTTTTTTGCGGACCAGGTAACTGTAGGGAGAAGGATAGCCATGAGACCGGAACAACCGGCAGAGATAAGCTTTGTCAATTCCTGCGGAACGCGCGATGTCCCCCAAATCCCGCAGTTCCAAATGACGCTCATCAATCAGATCACGGCAGTGCTGAAACGTCTGGGTCGGGCTCCGTCTGTCCGAAACGCTTGGCGGCTGGGCGCCTTTTGTTTTCCAGATTAGGATGCGCAACAAGGCGGCGCTTATTTTTGGCGTGGCATCGAGGCCGCGTCCTCCCTCCGTCAGCAGCATTTCAAAGAGCGCGCGATAGGCCTCCAGTTCCGAGATTTGCACCGCTGTCCCCGGTACGACTGAACCCGCGCCCAACAAGCGACCCGCCTCGCGGCCAAAAAAATCAATGAAGAATTTCCGCAACGGGGTTTGGGGGTTGCTGATGATATGGTGCGCGGTGGTCGGTCCATAGACAAAAAGAACCCCGGCGCGAAGCGGATACCATCTGGCATTCAAGCGTACCATGCCGCTCCCACTGTCAACGTATTCCAGGCCGTAACAGGGGAACCCCGGGCGTTTCATCACATAATCCGGCCGGCAGACTTCGTGTCCGGCGCACGCGACGTGCAGTCCCCGCCGGGACCGCTGAATCGCCTTTTCGAGATGACAATAACGAGGCTGGCTGACCTGCTGGGAAACGGGCGGAATGGATTTCGGGCGCATGTCACAATATCAATAATATCCATCTTTTTGTCAATCAGGGCCATTCCTGTAACGTATTGCCGGTGATAAGTTGTTCCCTGAATCTAATGATGCATCATCCCTGCGCCGCCATGACCTGTAATATCACAATGAGCCAAAATAAATCGCATGGCGCATTGCTGGCATTCCTGTTCGTCCTGGCCACCGGTGGACAAACCGCTTTTGCCGGGAATCCCATTCCCGAATCGGCCACCCCCGCAATCATCGCCAGCACCATCCCCGTCGTTTTCAAGATTAACCCAAGCTGGATTATATGAATTCAACAATGCCCAATCCCCGCCGCGATGCGGCGGTTTCAAAACCGGTCCGTAATGACCGCATGCAGCGGCTGGCCGCGCGCCGTGACCGCCTCGGTCGGGAGGGCCGGCGCAGCAATTTCGTGGATAACCCGGAGTTTCTGGTTTACCACTGGTCCGGGCTGGGCGAGGGATTTGCGCCGCCCACCGGTGAGCAGGCCATCTCCGAACGCATCAATATTGGCGACAACAATTGCCGCGTCTTTCTGGGCGTTCCATTTCCGCATGCGGCCGAGATGCCGTCGCGCGTGGATGGGCTGATGAATGACGTGTTGAACTGGGCGCGGGACTACGCCTTCTTTTTGGATCACAATCCGTGCGAAATCCATCCCGAAGAGGTGGTGGTGGGAGAATTTCACTGGCAACTGGATGAAGCCCGTTGCTTTCGCTATCCCGATGAGGTGCATGATGCCGGTTTTGACGCCCGCAAAATGGGCGCCGGCGGAATCTGTTATGCGCACACCTGCCCGGATCTGTCAATCGGTCTGGAACTGGGCTGGGGTGGGCTGCTCAAGAAAGTCCGGCATTGGAAGGCGCGCCACGAGGCCAACCTTAACGAACCCGCGGCCCGTTACTTGGCCGGGCAGGAATTGGTTGTCGAGAGCATCCAACGCTGGATCGAACGCCACGCCGAAAAGGCCGCCGAATTGGCGGGCGAGTCCCCTTCCGATTTGGCCCGGCATTATCAGGTGGTCGCGGAAACTTGTGAGGCGATCGTCAGTGAGCCGCCACGGACGTTTCTGCAAGCCATCCAGTGGATTCAATTTTTCCAGCTCGCCGAGCGGATCATCGCCCACGGCAACGGCTACGGACGATTGGACCAGTTGCTGGCGGATTTTTATCGCCGAGACCTTGCGGCGGGACGCATGACGCGCGAGGAGGCGCGCGGGTGGATCGCCGAGCTGTTTTGCAAATACGGCGGCAATTACTTTTCCGTGGGCGGCCGGGACCGGCAGGGCCGGGATGCCACCAACGATTTGAGCCGGGTCATCCTGGAAGCCTATGATCTGAACGGCGGCGACAACAACCTGGGTGTCATGTGGCATGAAGACATTGACCAGGCATTTTTCAACTATGCCTGCGACGTGCTCGGCCGCCATGGGACCGGCACACCGGTCCTCATCAATTATGACGTATTGCGGGACAGCGAATTGCGCAGCGGCGTGAGTGAGGAACACGCCTGGAATGTGGCCTATTCCGGCTGCCAGTGGTATTGCGTCGTTGGACGCGAATACAACGATCAGGACTTGAACTCGCTGGTGCTGTTGCAACCCATGCAACGAGCCATCCATCAGGCGGTGGAAAAGGGCGTGGAGGACTTCGATGGTTTGTTCGACCTCCTCAGCACCGAGACCCTTGCCACCGCCAAAGCCCTGCGGGACTTCAAGAACACCACCTACATGTGGCAGAGCCGCGTCTGGCCGGAGATGGTCACCTCGCTTTGCATGCACAACTGTCTCGAACGCGGGCGCGACTGCACTGATGCCGGGGCGGTGGATTACAATCTGACGTCCGTCAATGTCCTGGGGGTGCCGAACGTGTCGGATTCGCTATATGCCATCAAACGCCTGGTGTTCGACGAACACCGCTACACTTTGGCCGAGGTGGAACAGGCGGTGAAATCGGACTGGGCCGGCAAGGAGCCGATGCGCCGCGAGTTTCTCAATGTGGAAAAATTTGGCAACGACGTGGCCGGTCCGGATGCCATGATTGTCCGGCTGGCCGAAATGGTGCGCCAGCACCTGGAATCGTTGCGCCAGAACAAGGGCGGACATTTCCGCGCGTCCTTGTTTCAATACATGGGCCATACTTACGCCGGCCCGATGCTGGGCGCCACTCCGGACGGACGGCATGCCGCCGAACCGCTGGCCCACGGCATGAACCCGATGCACGGACGCAACACGAAGGGATTGACCGCCACCGCCAACTCCTTTTGCAGGGTGGATTTTCGGAAATTCCAGGGTGGTTCGTTTCAAATCGAATTGGAACCCTCCTATTTCCCCGAGGGTGCCCGCCGGTGCGACCTGATCGAGACATTTGCCCGCACCTTCTTCAAGCTCGGCGGTGTGCAGATCAATCTGAACATCATTTCCCTGGAGAAGTTGAAGCGGGCAATGGAACAGCCCGAGCTTCCTGAAAATCAGGCCATTGTGGTGAAAGTGACGGGGTATTCGTCGCACTTCCTCATCATGGATCGAAAGTTCCAGGAAGAATTCATCCAGCGGGTCAATTATCCGGCCCTGTAAAATTGCCGCCGAATGCACACCTTGGATTCCCAGTTCCACGCCCTGGTCTTTGACATTCATCGCAACTCGACGCATGACGGGCCGGGGATCCGAACGACCGTGTTTCTCAAGGGGTGTCCCCTGCAATGCCGCTGGTGTCACAATCCTGAGAGCCGGCGGCCCACGCCGGAGATCTGGTGGTCGGCCCAAGACTGCATTCGTTGTTTGCGTTGTGTCCATGCTTGTGAACAACAGGCGCTAACAGCCGGAGAAGCGGGAATCATCATTGACCGTTCACGTTGCGACGGGTGCCAGGACTGCGCTGATGTGTGTCCTTCGCGGGCCATGCAACCCTTGGGCGTGCGCCGGGAAACAGCCGGGCTGCTCGAAGAAGTGGAGTCGGATCGGGCATGGTACGAGTCCACCGGCGGCGGAGTCACCCTGTCTGGAGGCGAGCCGTGCTCCCAGCCGGAATTTTCGTTGGAATTTCTCGCCCGTTGCCAGGAACGTGGGTTGCATACTGCGCTGGATACTTGTGGCCAGGCGCCGCCGGCGGTTTTTGCCCGGCTCCTCGATCACGCGGATCTGGTCCTGTATGATCTCAAACATTCGGACGAAGCGATTCACCGTGAATTGAACGGCGCCGGTTTGGCCACGATTCACGCCAACCTGCGTGAAGCAGCCCGCCGGGCACGGAAGGGTGACTTAAAGCTTTGGGTGCGCACGCCTCTGGTTCCCGGCGCGACGGCCGAACCGGCGGTGTTGAACTCAATCGGCAGGTTCTTGCGCGACGAATTTGATGGCGCCGTCGAACGTTGGGAGCTTTGCGCCTTTAATCCGTCGTGCAGCACCAAATACCGCCGGTTGGGGCTGGCGTGGGATTATCCGGGAATTGGCCTGTTGACCGAAGCTGAAACCGCCGCTTTGCTGGCCGTCGCGCGCGCTGCCTGCGGTCGAAGCGACCTCGTCCGCCTCCAGGGAATCCGACGGGCTCCGGCGATGCCCGACTCGAACCAGGTTGAGACCATTTCTTCATGATCCGGCAAAGTCTGAAAACACAGTCAACGATGCGCCGCGATGGAAGTTGTGACGCCCGGCACTTTGGGAAATACTCATTACGACCTCATCACCATGATCACCGCACAAGAAACCAATCGCAATCAACGATCCACCGGGACGCAAGGCGCCATGTTCCATACCCCGGATGGTGTCAATCATCTGGCCACGTTTGTTTTGGTCTGCTGCCTGTTCTGCCTCTCGGGGCTGTGCAACGGGATGATTGATGTTCTGAACAAACATTTTCAGAATTCGCTGCAGGTTTCCAAGGCCCAATCCGCTCTCGTGCAGGGCTTCTGGTACGGCGGTTACTTTTTGCTGGCCCTTCCGGCCGGCATGTTCGCCCGGCGTTTCGGTTACCGCGGTGGAATTTTGTTCGGATTGACGGTGATCACCATCGGCTGTGTTTGCTTTGTTCCGGTGACCAGGATCACCGGCTCGCAAATGGCGATTTTCAGCGTGTTTCTG